>Ga0302281_10000194_pt1 | contig 45870 bp, 65 predicted proteins | sample III_Fen_E1_2_FD_198762 | JGI IMG/M metagenome (GOLD analysis project Ga0302281, IMG submission 198762) | Peat permafrost microbial communities from Stordalen Mire near Abisko, Sweden - III_Fen_E1_2 | ecosystem: Environmental > Terrestrial > Soil > Wetlands > Permafrost | place: Sweden: Abisko...
CTGCGCACCTAACATGGCTCGGCGCTGTGATCATCCCGCGCGGGCAATATCCGCAAGTGATTCAGGGCTCGACGATAGATAAGATATCTATCACATTGACCCCACCCCCCTTGAAGAATCAATGGGACTGGTGGCTAAATTCGTCGCCGTACGGGATGCAATTGCACGCTCTATTACAAGCGAAGTCCGTCGGCGGTTGGTATGTCGGTGGCTCCGCCCCATTGTCCGGGTTTAGTAGTACTCAATACCCGCTGGGTGGTTACGGCGGTGGCCGTTGGGGGTGGTAGTATGCAAGTCCGTCGTGGTCAACAAGGTTACGAAGTACTAACGAAAGCATTAAAAGACATGGGTTCCAAAGTCGTTAAAATCGGCTGGTTCCCCAGTGCAAAATACGAAGACGGTACGCAGGTCGCAGCGATAGCCGCACAAAACGAATATGGTAACGCAGCAAAGGACATTCCAGCCCGGCCGTTCATTAGGCCGACTATTGCCGATCGACAATCCCAATGGAAAGAAGCGATAGAAAAAGGCGGTCGGGCAGTTTTACGCGGTAAGATCACAGCGTTTGGGGTGATGGAACAGATCGGCGGATTAGTCGCCGGCGAGATTGCCGAGACGATAACGAAAGTATGGTCACCCCCGTTGGCGAAACGAACGATTGCCGCACGGTTGGCGAAAAGACGTACCGGCAAGACGGCGCACAATATCGCTAAGCCGCTGATCGATACAGCGCATATGTTCCAGACGTTATCGCACAAAGTCGAGGACTACTAATGGCCGTCCCGAGCTCGAACATATTATCGCAAGCATTAACCGCGATCCGTTGCGAAGTGATCCAATATTTCGCGGCAGCGAGCCGTACAGTTAACGATGTGGGTGAGTGGTTAACAACCTACAACATCCCCTTGACAGTGTACGGTAGTTTTCAGCCGGTACCAAAAAGGCTGTACGAAGAACTTGGCCTTGATCTTGCGAAATCGTACTATGTGTTTTATTCGCTACAACGGATAATCGATATTAAGCGTGACGTATCAAACGACCAATTGCTCTACATGGGCGAACGTTTCCAATGCGAGAGCAACACGGGCTGGTACAGAGAGGACGGTTGGGACGCCGTTCTGTGTTGCAAGTTAGACGTTCCGATCCTAGCTACAAACATTTTCGGGTTTAACACTCTCCCGCAAGAGAACAATTATACTAACTTCGGGAACGGTAATTTCTATGTTGGATAACGATCTGATTCGATTGTTTTTGCCAATCATCAACGCTGGGCTAATCGCTGACGGGTTTCTGGGCGTGAACGTTATCCAATCGAATCAACCCACGCAACAGGGCATACCAACCGCCCCGACTGTGTATTTTTTTAAAGTATCGGACAAACGATATGGATATCCTTTTTGGGGGGACGTGTGGGACGCAGTGCATAGTGTTGAAGTCCACACCGAACTGCAGTACTACGAAACGATTTTTCAGTTCAGTGCGTTAGTTCTGCAACGCCCGTACAATACGTTTAGTTATACCGCCGCTGATCTCGTTAACGAAGTGTGCGACATTCTCCAATCAGCTAACACCGTACAGATATTAATCGCGGCAGGCGTTGGGGTTCTCCGTGTGCAACAAATCCGGAATCCCTATTTTGTGGACGATATGGATAATTTCGAAGCCGCCCCAGCGTTTGAACTTGTGTTAACCTATCTCAACAGTAGAACGAATAATCTGCCGGTGATAAACTTACCAGTAACGATTGATACATTCCCCATATAATAAGGACGATTCAGATGGCGATCCCGCAAAGTCAATATGTGCAGATTAACTCAGCAGTAGCGGGTGGATCGCAGGTGCTAGGGCGCGAATTCATGGCGCGCCTGTTTACCGATAATCCGCTCATGCCCCCACAGACTTACGCCCAGTTTCCAAACGCTGCGTCTGTGGGTGCTTATTTTGGGGTTAACTCCGAAGAATATAAACGAGCGACGTTTTACTTTAACTATATCAGCAAGGCCGGCACCTCACCGGGTAATATCTCGTTTGCTCGATGGGTGGACGAAGCAGTCGCCCCGATGGTATTCGGTTTCGTCGATGCGGTTCCGCAGAATTATGCGAGCATGTATGAACCGATTTCTGATGCTGCGATCGCGTTAACAGTCGGGGGTGTTTTCCACAATTTTAGCGGAATCGATTTAACGTCCGCCGTAAATCTCGCCGGCGTTGCTTCCGCGCTACAAACTGCGATTGCGGTCACTTTTGCCAGTGCTACCGTTGTTTATTCACCTACGACTGCCAATTTCATTATCTCGTCGGGTGTCGTCGGTTCCGACCCAACGTTTGCAGTTTCCGCAGGCACAGGCGGTACAGATGTGGCCAGTCTCATGAATTTAATCCCCGTCGCTAGCGTGGCTAACGGTCGGTTCGTCCCACAGCCCGGCGTAGCAGCAACACTGGCGAATGGCTCAGCGGTCGAAACGCCCGTTCAGTCGATCACAACATCCGCTAACCTCTCTAATAACTTCGGTTCGTTTTCGTTCATGCCAAAACAGTTATCCCTGACCTTAACTGCAGCTAGTGCCACAATCCCTGTGAGCGACACTGCGGCGTTGTCTGTGGGTATGGCCGTCGAAGGCGTTGGCATACCGTTTGGTGCGGTTATTTTCTCCATTAGCACGAATACTAATATTGTGCTCGGTCAAGCGGCATCCCCATCGACGCCAGTTCCCGCAACAGTATCGGGTGCCCAGACGATTTCGTTTTTCTTGTCCCTCGCTCAAGCAGTAGCGTTAGCGAACTGGACGAAGGCGGAAGACGTAACGTTTATTTATCAGTTGTCGGTTAACTCAGGCAACGCTACCGTTTGGCAGGCTGGACTTGCCGGCATTGCGGGCACCGGTATCAATTTGAAAGCTGGCCTTGATGCGACACAAGTCGGCGGAACAACGCCGGGCTATATCGAAATGTTACCCGAAGCGATACAAGCATCGGTAAACTATAGCGGTCAGAACACTGTGGTTAACTACGAATTTACGCAATACGCGGGACTAGCCGCAAGTGTGTCCGACTTAACCACCGCGCTAACATATAACCTAATCAGCATTAACTATAACGGTCAGACACAAACAGCCGGTCAGTTAATCAATTTCTATCAGCAGGGCGTATTACAAGGGTTGATCACTGATCCTACCGATATGACAACCTACGCTAATGAAATCTGGCTGAAGGATGCAATGGGTGCGTCTCTGATGAACCTATTGCTTAACGTTAATCAAGTGCCAGCGAATAACAACGGTCGTACGATGATTTTCGCGACCATGCAAGGTGTGATTAATCAAGCGTTGGTCAACGGGACGATTAGTGTAGGTAAAACGCTTACGCCAAGTCAGATCGTTGCAATCGGATCAATTACGAACGATCCCGACGCATGGTATCAGGTGCAGAATCAAGGCTATTGGCGCGATGTGATATTCGTCCCACAAGCTACAACGCCAGTGACATATCAGGCCGTCTATACGTTGGTTTACAGTAAAGACGATGTGATCCGCAAAGTGGTCGGAAACGATTTCCTCATCTAAGGGATTGAGACATGCAAAATATATCAGGTTTTAATACGCTCGGTTGGCTAATCGCATCGAACACTTTTCCGATTGGGTTCCCAGTCACTCAATGGTCAGATGACGTTGACCCGATCGATATACCAGTCTTACAGATCGGCGATGGTGCGATGGGGTTAAACGGCGATTTGATCACGTGGTCGAAAGCAAACCCCGTGCGCATGACAATTTCACAGATACCCGGCAGTGTGACCGACAATCTGTTATCCATCTTACTTAACGCTAATCGTCCATCACGAGGAAAGATCGCAGCGAACGATATTATTACTTTTAACTTCGTTCTCCCTGATGGTACGCCAGTTGGTTTATCTCCGGGTACGATTATCAGCGGCATGCCGGGTAGATCGATCGCAAGTGAAGGTCGACAAAAAACGAAAACATACGAATTTATGTTCGAGGCAATTGATTAATGCACCCGATTGAACCCAAAGAGTTTACGATCGGCGAGAAGACTTACACCCTGTCAAAGTTTCCAGCGATTGCAGGGCGTGAGATTATCGCCGGCTATCCGTTAACGAGTATTCCGAAAGTTGGCGAGTATAAACTCAACGAAGAAATCATGCTGAAGCTGATGTGCTATGTGTTCATCAAGATAAACGACCAGTTGATTCCGTTAAATAATCGCGCGCTCGTGGACAACCACATTCGCGATTGGGAGATACTCGCACAAGTCGAGTGGGAGATGATGCAGTACAATTGCTCTTTTTTTCGAAACGGGCGCCTCTCGACTTTCTTCGAAGATGTCGCCCAGAAGCTCCCAGCGTGGACTACAAAAATATTGATGGGTTTATCGGATCAATTATCGCAGAAAAGCAAGCAACCCTCGACGAGCTCCGAACAGTCTACAGCCTAGAGGACGCTTTTATTCTCTGGGAGATAATCTCTATTCGGAAATATAACGAATGGTTGGCCGCTGAATATGCGCGGAAGAAAGCAGAGGCGAAACGATAATGGCGATCCTCGATACGTTCATCATATTATTTAAGAGCCTCGGCACAGCACAAGTTGTGGCCGACGAGAAGAAAGTCGAAAAGGCTGGCGATTCGTTAACCCGTAATTTAACCGCAACTCAGGAAGCATTTAAAGGCGTTGGTTCTGAGCTCGTTAATATCGGGCGCAATCTGGCCGGTGTAGCCGCCGGTGTACTCAGCGCGGCAGCAATCTTTCAGAGCCTTAAAGCATCAGTCGAATACACACAAGACCTCAGTAGGACGTCGAAATTATTAGGCGTCAATATCGAAGAATTAGACGCATGGGGACAAGCGATCATAAAAGCGGGTGGCGATGCTAAAACATTTCAATCGTCGATCCACTCACTTGCAGAGCACCTCGGTTCGAGCCCACGCGTCGCATTACAAGCGTTACTCCCGCTGGCAGATGCGTTCGCGAAGCTCGGCCGATTCAGGGCGCTACAGTACGGACGTAAACTCGGCTTAGACGAACCTACGATCCTATTGTTGCAGCGTGGTCGACGTGAAGTGATGGCATTGCTTGACGAACAGCGTCGGTTGGGCGTTGTCACTAAACAGCAGCAACAAGTAACCGATGAGTATACCTTATCCCTTCAGCGGTCGGAACAGGCGTTCGGAACGTTGTCGCGCACAGTGGCGACTGAAGCGTTACCGGTATTTAGTAAATTTTACGATCTTGTTGCTACGCCGGTCGCCGTGTATCTCACAGAGCATAAAGATTTAATAAGCGGGGCGATCTTGGCAATCGGTGGCGCTGCGGCGATCGCAACCGTACAGTTTTTACCGTGGATTGCGGCGATCACAGGCGTAACGCTTGCGCTCGGTGCGCTTGCGCTTGCTTACGAAGATGTTAAGTTTTATTTCGAAGGTAAGGATTCATTGCTCGGGACATTCATCCCGCCAGTTGATCGAAACAAGAAAGGCGCACTTTTCACCCCGTTTACGTATGGCGCTAAAGAACAGGTAAAAACACGGTCACTATTGACTGATGCGAATAACTCGCCGATTAACACACTAACGTCGAACAGTATATCTAACGCCAGCGGCGATAAAAACCAGACGATAAACATCAGCGAAATTGTGGTCAACACGCAATCGACCGATGCGGAAGGGATAGCGGCGGAATTCCGCAAGTCATTAAGCAATCATTTTTATCAAGCAAATAACCAATTCGGCAATGGAGTAGCGTACTGATGGGCATCGCACGCCAATTATTAGGTACATATGCCGTTGACACGATCGGCGTGTTTACCCAAGATTTTACGCAAGTGTTTCCACTCGCTAGACCCATCAAAGCGATCGTGAAAGAAACAGCAAAAGTGATGGAACATCCGCTAGAAACGGGCGCAACCATTACAGACCACCGAATTATTAATCCCGTTGAGATCGAACTCTCGATGGTTATCCCGTCGATAGCCTACCTTGGCGTTTACGAAACAATTAAGCAGTATTACCTCAACGCCACATTGCTAACAGTACAAACTAAATCGGGTGTGTACCCGAATCAGATTATCGCGTCATTACCACATGAAGAAAACCCCGAAACGTTTAGCGTGCTAACGATGGCGTTAACACTTAAGCAAGTACTGTTCGCGAATACACAAAGCGTACAGGGCGTGAAATCTCCCGCAGCGACTAACACCGTCGACCGTGGATCCCAGCAAGCATCGCCAGCAACTACGGCACAAACATCAGCAGCGAAGCAATTGTTCTATCCGAAAATATCCTATGCTTCGCTTAAGAATATGGAGTAACGCATGCAAATTGTCCCGGTTAGTGCGCTACCCATACAATCGTTTTCGATACAGCTTGATACGGATTTCTACGATATCGTGATACGTTTGTGTGCGCCTCAAACACGTATCGCGCCGTATTACGATGATGGCGTTATTGTGATGGACGTTACGCGCAATCAAGTACCAGTCGTGCTCGGCCAGCGCGTTGTGGTTAACTCCCCAGTGATCCCGTACGGGTATCTAGCGACCGGAAATTTTATGTGGTTGTCCGACGAGCCGGTGTTGCTCGATTACAATCAATTCGGTATTTCTCAATTTCTTATTTATGCGTCGCAAGCGGAACTGGCGGGTATCGTTAATGCAAGCACTTGACCCGAGGATCGTACAGGTAAAAATACTTGTGAACGGGGTAACGAAAATTTACTCCGGCGACTTGTGGATCACTGCCACGGGTACTAAATACGCTAACGCTTTACAGAATGACGCAGAGATCACTTTGCAGAATCTCGACAAAACTACGCAAGATTATCTATTAACTGAAACATCGCCTTACAATTTAAACGTGACACCAAAAACCGTTTCGTTATTTGCAGGCCGCCAATCTTATGGGACAACGCTTATCTATCTCGGTACGGTAGTCGCTTCGCGTTGCACGCAACCGCCCGATATTGGTATTGTTTTAAAATGCTTAACGGGCAACTTCGCAAAAACTTCGTTAATCACGAGGAACCAGCCCGGTGGCGCTACGATCAAACAGATCACGCAGGGTATAGCGAACGATCTCGGACTGCAGTTGCGATTCCAAGCAACCGATAAAACGGTGACTAATTTCGCGTTCGCTGGTTCGTCGCTTAATCAAATTGATGCAGCCGGACAACTCGGTATGTTTAACATCTATGTTGATAATAACCAATTGATCGTTAAGAACAGTGGCGATCCGTTACTCGGCTCGACGCGTATCGTAAGCGCAGCGAACGGCATGATCGGTATCCCTGAGTTTACAGAATTCGGTATTAGGGTTAAATTTCTAGTCGATAATATTACAACAGTAGGGACGGGAATTCAGATACAAAGCGATGTGTATCCAGCGGCAAACGGCATCTATGTGATATACAAATTGGGCTTTCAGATCGCTAGCCGTGAAACACCATTTTACTACATCGCTGAAGCGGCGAGGATACAATAATGCGTAGAGGCAATTTTCCTGATATCGATCCAGCCAATAATGATACGCTTGCGGGCTCTATCCGTTTTGCGTTTAAAAAAATGCTGCAGGATGTTAACGGTACGCTTCCAGCGGAGATCATTAGCTACAATCGTAAAACGAATCGCGCACAAGTTAAAATACTGATAGCGATCGTAGGCACCGATGGAACCGTGCAGCCTCGGCCACAGATCGCGAGTATACCCGTATTGATTCTCGGGGGCGGTAACGTGATGTTATCGTTCGCGCTGAAACCGGGCAATCTGGGCTGGGTAATTGCTAACGATCGGGACATATCGCTATTTCTGCAAACCTATACGCAAGCGCCGCCCAACACTCCGCGATTGAGCAACTTCGCCGACGCGTTGTTCGTCCCGGATCAGATGCGGAACTATGTGATTAACGATAGCGATACCGATAATGCTGTGTTTTCTACGACAGACGGCCTTACCCGGATAGTAGTCGGCGACGAGCTAATCCAGCTTATCGTGACTAGTCAAACCACTTCGACTGATATCTCTGAGATCGATATCACGCCTAGCCGAGTTAATTTTTCGTGCACAGATGGTACAGAATCTAGCGGAATAGAAATCACCCCCGCTGGCATGACGTTTACGGGGGCTATAGGCGGTATAGAATTAGATGGTACACTCGATGCATCAGGGGCGCCCGGTGGCACGCTACACGTCCACGGCGCGATAACGGCAAGCGGTTCGATCACTCCGGACATACCACCATGACCCTAACAATAGCGGTTAACGCTAACAACGACATGTACCTGACGCCTGATGGTAATATTGCCATTGTGTATGATTTAGAAGCTACCCTTCAGGCGTGCGCGCAGGCAGCCAAAACGATATTGGGCGAAATGATTTATGCCACGAATCTCGGCATACCCTATTTCGAAACCGTGTTCTCAGGGGTTCTCAACATCCCGCAATTCGCCGCGGCGCTTCGGTCAGCATGGCTAGCGATACCAGATGTGGTTGAAGTTATTACGCTGGATATCGCACAGGCTGCGAATACGCTAACATATACAGCAACGATAATGACAGATTATGGACAAGGTGTGGTGAATGGCTGATTATTACGGATACATTGTCCCACAGGGGTTGATCACCGTTGACACGTCGACGCTACAAGCCGACGTAACGGCAGAATATACCGCAGTATTCGGCACAGGGTTGAATACCTCGCCGAATTCCCCTGCCGGATTGTTGATCACAACGGAAACAATCGCGCGGGCAGATGTGGTTAACAATAACGCAGCACTGGCAAACCAGATTAACCCATCGATCGCCGGGGGCGTTTACCTCGATGCGATTATGGCGTTAACCGGGGTGCAGCGTATTGGTCAAACATTCACCACGGTGAACGTCGTTATTACCGGCATCCCGGGCACGTTCATCGCCGCGGGTGCGCTTGCATCCGACAGCATTTTAAATAACGTTTACGCCCTACAGCAGAACGTTACGGTACCCGCCGGCGGCACTGTGGCAGGAATATTCGTTTCGATCCTGCCCGGCGCCATCCCATGCACTGCGAATACCCTAACCCAGATACTTAGCAATCTGATCGGTTGGCTAACTGTTAACAACCCCGCGCAGGGCACGTTAGGGTCGGCGACACAATCAGATCAACAAGCGTTAGTGTTGCGCAATAATGCTCTATTCGCTCAGGGCTCATCGATGGCGGGTGCGATCATTGCGAATGTCTCGCTATTACCCGGTTTTAACAGTATGAAGTTTCGGGAAAATGTCGCCGCGACCACCGAGACTATCGACGGCGTGACCATGGTTTCACACTCGATGTATGCGTGCGTGTCGGCTACTGATTCAAACCTTGCTATCGCTACAGCAATCGCACAGAAAAAAGATGGCGGTTGCTCATACAATAACGGCGCTAGCATGACGCCGATTTCTCAACCCGTCCTGCAGCCGATTAGCGGCCAGACGATAGACGTGCTATTCGATCGACCCGATATGATTTCATGTATCGCGCGCGTATATGTATCGCAGGGTACAGCCATCACGCCTAACCTCACTTTGAGCGTACAGTCCGCAGTCTATAATTGGGCGCAGGGTGTCGTCGCTCCGGTGGGTATTCCGCCCGCTCTAACCGTTGGTGCCGACCTCTCTGCGTTCGAGGTAGCCGCCGCGATCGTTGCGGCCGTACCGGGTGTGTACATCCAAAACGTACAGGTATCGCTCGCTACGCCCGTGTCCTACACTAATGTGATTAACGCGGCGATTTGGCAACAAAACTTTTTCGCTAATTTTAACGCTATTTTTGTGCTGGCTCCCGTATGAGGTCGACTAACCCCGGCATCCAGTCGTTCGACTATACGGTCGATCTGCTTCAGTCGATTCTGTGGCAGTATGATAACGCGCCGAATATTATCGCGCTCATTAGCGCTAAACAAGCGTGGTACGACGCTAATCAAACGGAATTTTGGCTCGATTACTACAACAATATATTTAACCTCGTAACAGCTAATTTATTCGGCCTTTCCGTTTGGTCGTATATCCTTAATACCCCATTACTTGTGGAAGACACCCCCGACGATGTAAACAAACCGCTGTGGGGTTTTAATGCGTTCGATCCGTCGTTTCCCGACTACGAAAATACGTATGGGAATTTTAACCCCAACTACAATCAACCGTTTCCGAGCGGCGGTAACTTCAGTAGTCGAGGGGGCAACTATTCGCTCACCGAGGAAGAACAGCGCCTAGTCCTACGCATCCGGGCATACCAGATCACATCGAGTGGGAACATATGGGATATTAACGCGTTCTTCGCGTATCTATTCGCGACGTCCCCTGCGTTTACTGGCGATATGATAACGGTGCTCGATGGGCTCGATATGACGATCACGTATGTGTTTAACTTCGTGCCGTCGTGGGGGTTAAGTACCTACCTGATTGAGTACGATATCCTTCCTCGGCCTGCAGGTGTTGGTATAAAATACGTTATTTACCCGACGTCGGGTGTGTACTTCGGGTTTAACCAGCGGATATCGTTTACCACACCACCCTATACCCCCATCTTCGAAAATAACTATTCGAATTTTGGAAACGGCGGGTTCCATCCGTCTTAACATAAGGATCATTGCCATGTATTTTGTATATCCGTTTGCTGTAGCTGGCACAGTCGGCGCTATCCCCCCGACGGCTTCACCCGATGTACTATCGTACCAATACGGTTTTGGTGTTGATTTCGAGTTACCTCTTAACACTAACCCCAGTGCGCTGCCGATACCGCGCGGTCAGTTTAATCAGTTAATGAATGACATAACGAGCACGCTACAAACATTATATCAGTACGGTACGCCTCCGTTTATTCTCGCATCGCAGAACCTCGGCGTGGCGTTCCCGTATCCGATTTATGCCCGCGTGTACTACAGCGGGCAAGTCTGGGAGAATCAGGTCGCAGCGAACACGACAACACCCGGCACTGACGAATCATGGTTCCAAGTAAGCGCGTCGTTTGATTCTATTCAGTCCGGTATGATTATCGATTACGCCGGTACGACCATTTTCAATGGCTCGAATGGTTATCTATCTTGTAACGGCCAATCAGTAACCCGCGCCACATTTCCGGATTTATTCTCAGCGATAACGTTCGTGCAGACCGGAACGACAGATGGTACCGACGGTGTGATTACTGGTTTATCTAATATGATCACGTTGGCATATCCGGGGATGGTTGTCGAAGGTACGGGCATCGTCGACGGTAGCGTTATCGTAACCGTTAACTCAAATACAAGTATCACGATTAACAACAATACGACCGGTGCTGGAACACCCAGCATAACGTTTTTCCCATTCGGCAGGGCGTCGTCCACGGCGTTTAACGTGCCCGATCTGCGACGTAGTGTTTCGATGGGTAGTGGCGGAACCGGTACTGCCGTAATTGGTAGCGTAGTCGGACAACACGGTGGCGAAGAAGCACACGTTCAAACACTGGCCGAAATGCACGCACATAACCATAGCGATGTGAGCTCACCGTCGTGGGATATGAATTTTGTCACAGCGGCCGGAGGGGGTTCGAACCAAGTACCGTGCTATAACGCCGGAACACCCGCTCCCGCTATCCCTGTTACAATACCGACAGATGGCAGTAATAGCGCGGCAAACGTTATCCAGCCGTCAGTTATCATGCAAAAAATCATTAAGACCTAACCATGCCGACAGATTTCGAAAAACTCAAACCGCTCATATTTGCCGCAGAGGGAGGTGTGAGCGACTCTGTTTCTGATCGGGGCGGCCTAACCCGTTTAGGTATATCACAGCGATCCTATCCTGACCTCAAAATCTCGTCGCTAACCGACGATCAGTGCTATTTGATACTTGAGCAAGACTACTGGAATTACTATCGCCTTGGCGAAATAAACGACCAAACCGTTGCAGGCCAGTGTTTGTTATTATTTATTAACATGCCGCCCGAAAAAGCTGGTAATGTAATTCAAGCGGCAATTCATGGATGTGGTCAAGAACTAACAATCGACGGGGTAGTCGGTTCGGTAACTCTCAGGTCGCTAAATTCTCTACCCGCTGGTTGGCTTTCGGACCGTCTTCGCACGGAAGCGAGCCGCTATTATCTACAGTTAACGGATGAAAACAAGGCACAAGTGCCTAATTTTCGCGGATGGATTCGACGGGTGTTGCTATGAGTAGTTGGCGCAAATTATGGTGGACACGTTTGTGGGTTATCGTTTCGGTCGTGTTGATCTCGATCAGCGCCGGTCGGGTGCTGTGGCTAATATACGAAGGCGACTATGTGCAAGCGACCGAGGACATGGTACAGATTGTTGAACCGTGCGATCTCGCCATGACCTGTGACCAACGGATCGATCCGAAAGATGAACAAATGGATCAAGCGGATAGTTAGCTACTGATACCACTTCCCTTCGATATCACTTAATACTATAGCTCCTAGATTCTTACGACCTATTCATGGTGTTTTTTTAAACGATGCCATACTGAAGGCAGGACTAGCGCATAGTACAATTGCATGTGTGGTCGTCATGCCGCCGTCCCCTCGTTACGTGTGCCGCACTCCGGGCAGTGATCTAATCGTCTGATCTCCGAATGGGTATAGTGCTCGGCCTCATCAGCGCGTAGGAATGTGACAGTAGCATCGTAATCAGCGATCGCGCCGATGTAACACTCTTTGCAGCGTCCGGTGTCGACATTGTGTTCCACATATGCGGCAATATGTGATTTCACATTGTCTAGTAAAGTACTTACGTTCGCTTCTGAAAAAACTTCACGAGTGGCCTTATTCAGCCATATCTCAGCGTAGTATAGACCATCGTCTCGCATAGTATGAATCTGCAGTTTGATATCCACATACGCGCCACCTACAGTCAGCGATCTTTTACTCATTGTGCGCACTCCGCGTTTATTAATCGTATTTGTTTATTTACCATGGATAGTTCCTCTCTGCTTCACACTCTGCGCGAATCTCGTTTAATATCTCTTTGCGTTCTTCGGCGGTTAATTTATCCATTACCATTTCGACAAGCTCGTCCAACCCAAAACATTCGAGATATTCTTTAATACATGCGTTTTGTATGGATACTCTCGCCTCGTCGTATTTCCAATGCGTCACACCCATGATACATCCGTCTTCGTTCATGAATGTATCGGTACCCCCATGATAGAAACATAACGCTTCTTTTTCTGGATGCGTGCCACGAACAACAATTAAATCGCAAGATGCGGGTTTTTCAATATTACAGTCGATCCATTTATCACTTTGCATAACGTTTAGCTCTCCATCCGCCACGCGCTTTGATCGTCCAATCCGACGCCCACGCTGGCATTGTTGACATTATCCGCTCGACTTCCTCGACGCTCCCGAAGCACTCCGGAACCTCTACAACGATTTCATCATGTACGTGCATCACAACCGGATAGCCAGCAGCTTCGAGCGCGACTATAGCGTACGCAAGAATGTCGCGTGCGACTGCTTGCACGACGTTCTCCGTAAGTTTTCCGCCATACGTTGACATACGTATCCAGCCGACTTTTCCTTGCTTCGGGTTAGAATTCCATCCTTCGAAAGTTATCTCTAGTGTGTTCTCTCGATATGCGCGAGTGCTCGGCGCAAGTCGTGGGCGGTGGTATGTAATCTTACGGCCAGATGGCAACGTGCAATACATCACGTCGTTAATCACAACGTAACTGATCGAACGGTAAGTGAACGGTTCACCCGGTTTCATGATCGCCTGAATACCCGCACCTTCGAGTCCGTAATATTGTTTCATGTGGCCGTAGCGTCCGCGCGTTTGACCTCCCCAGAACTCAACGATTGCTGGCGATGCGGTACGCCACGCAAGAATGGCCGCTTTGATTTGTTCTTCTGTGAGAAACTCATTAGCTTTAAAATTAATCCATGCGCCTATCCAACCGCCGTATCCCGAGCTAAGAACTGCAGTCTTACCAAGCTTTCGATCTTCGTGATGTTTACCAGTTTCTTTTTTGTGTCTGATGAATTCTTCGAACGGCACCCCTGTTATGCGTGAAGCAGTCATTTCGTAAATCATTCCGTGCGAATTGAAAACATCTATTTGCCATTGCTCGCCCGCTAGTATCGCAAGTACGATCGGTTCGATCGATGCGTAGTCGGAGCATATGAAGTCGCAACCATCCGCCGGGATAAACATTCCGCGCAAACAGCTTGAAACCGTCTTGATTGGATTTGAAAAAAACATTTCGACGAGATCAGCAGATCGTGTGCGTATGCATTCTACCGCATCCTCTGTCGCTTTCGGATTCCATTCATGTGTAGTGTGTGCCCGATTACTTCCACACCATGCGCACCCCACACGATTAACAAAATAGCGTTTGCAACTTAAGCACTCTAAAACATCAAGGCCACTATTCGGCAAGTTTTGTGGTTGTACACCTTGGCCTGCAGCACGACCGGTACGTGCGGAATGATACGCGAACAGATCATGCACGCGGTCGTTCCAATCCATTGTGTTTAACATTGCATAGATTTTTTTAACGGCGGCCGATCCAAGCAATTGCCTGATCTCTAGTACGCGTTTAATTTTAGGCAATAGCGGTTGTTTTAGTATCTCTTCGATATCTTCCATGTCGAGCGTTTCAGTATGCACTCCCATCGATAACAACCATTTCCTGATCGCTTGTACTTCCGTTGCGAACCCTACATGCCCGCGCGTTAATAGACGCAACTCTGCGTTATATTTCAGCGCCGTTTGCTCGATCACATCGCGCGCCGCCTCGATCGTTTGTCGATCCAATCGAACACCACGGCGATTGATAGCTTGATCACATAACCAGAACTCTAATTCAAACGGTGAGAGATCGGGACACAAGCGCGATATCTCCGCCTCTGCGCGTATATCCTGAATGTTGTACGCAATGAATTTGCCGCCGTCTTCGGGTTCGTCAGCCATCAATACGCGCGTTCGCGCGTTATGCTTCGTTGGATTGTGCGGTACGCTAAATTTCATTATGAGGCGCCGACCATCAGCATGTTTTTTGTGACTAATATCAAGCACAGTGCCAGCACCGTCTAAACTGGCCGGCAGTGCATGCGCTCGGGATTTAGCTTGCGCGCATCGTAATTGTCGCACAGGCAGTTGTGGCCAACCATAGCGGCGTGTGCAAACGTACGTCCAAATCCAGTATTCAAACTGCATGTTCCACGCCTGCAGTAGTCGACCGCGTTGCAAATGTTCGAACAGATCGAGTGGGGGTGGTTGACCCGGCAACCACAAATGCTCTCCGGTACCATCTTTGAGATCGTATGCAGCAGATAACACTTCAGTACTCGGATGCATCGCGTACACTGCAGCACCGATTGTCGGTAGTCCCTTATCTTTAGCGCCCGGTGGAGGATCAAATTTACTTGTTATCGGATTCCATATAAACCCTGCCTCCGAAAATGTTTCGAAATCTAATCCAGCAATGATCGTCGATGCGCAAGTACCCGTTTGTAATATAGTGCCATAGGGTAACGTTTCAAACGATGGGGGCGGTGGTGGCAGTGTCATTAATGATCTTCTCCATCAGTTTCGGTTCTTTCATCAAACATCGTAGAAATGTTTGAACAGTGCCACTCGGAGGTTTTTTCCCGGACTCCCAGCTAACCCATGACGTTCGACAAATCTTATATTTTTCGCAAAACGCTTTTGTCGACATACCATGTCTTTGTCTAAATAATTTCAGTTCATCGCTAGCTATTATCATGCAATGCGTCCGTATTTCGTTATGTATAATTTATTTTTATATTCGTACGCTATTATTTCATACGGGAAAGATACTTGATAGTGACGTTTCCCAACTAGACATAAGTATAATTTTTTGTGCCACGAGTAAACCATCTCATAATTTGATTTAGCTAAAAACTCAAAACGTTCATGTTCATTTATCATGCGGGTAGCTCCGGTAATGGCTGCCAATGCGTAATTCCGCTCACGTCGTAATAATCGACGTCGCTCCACACATACCCGTCGGTCACTCTGGCGATAATGTAACAATCAAGTATGTGGCCGCCATCCGCATTACATGCTAAAACGAACTCTCCGGGCTCGGGTAATCGTTCGTTGCAATCGATCCAGTTGTTCATGTCAAAGCCTCGCATTTTCTGCAAATCGTACCATCCGTTGTGAGGGATGTTTCGGCATTGTCGAGTACCTCCGTTATGTGGACAACATTCTCATGATGTGTTCTCTTATTCCATGGGTTTATTGTGAAATAATCAGAGATAACACGTTTTAGTTTTTTATTACAGACACGGCAAAACGTCTTAACCGATCGTGTAAATGTTGTTTTCGGGTAATGAACGGTTTTCATCTAATCGTTTCCATAAATGTTTCGAGGATATGACGCGGTACGCATAGCGATCGTGTTTCCGCAACGGTGCCCGAATCCTTTTCCGATAACTCCGTAGCGAGAATGATAATGTTTTCGTTTCCGTAATATTTTAACTCGATTGAGGTTTCGATAGCCTCACTGTCCACGGTAATAATTGATAAAGCATACTTAACGATTTTCATTTCGTTTCACTCCTTGGCATAGCTAGGCACAGCACACCGTTGCTATTAAACATTTCGATAACGGCCGGTGAATCGTCGATAGCGAAATCAACCGGATAATGTCGTTTTATCGCGTCTAGCATTTCTTTTTTAACCACGTAATCCGGCCTGAAGTCACCCACACGGCGCATGTACAGGTCGTGGCAGGGAATGTTATTCGCCTCTAGCCACGCGAGCGTCATGTCACGATGTGATTCAGGTCGGCCGGTTGCCATGATAATTCGCGTTGAACGGGACAAATCCATCGCTAGGGACGCGATCGGTTTAATCCGCATGTCCTTATCCATCGCGTTGTAGAATGTGTTGTAACGCTTCTGTTCGCCTTGAATGTAATGCAAGCGATGTGTGCAATCTGCTAGTGTTCCGTCAATGTCGAATATCACTGCCATGTGTGTTGCTTCCTGTGTTACGCCCCTTGCGGGGCGTCGTTATTAATTAACCATGTAACCCATGCGAATGAGATCATCATCCGACCAACCCATCCCCTTATACGCTTCGTACGAATGCCCCTGCGCAGCGGGCGTCATCATGCGCAACGGTGATACGGGCACGGGTGGTGCAATAGGAGCCGGTGGTGGTGCGATTGGTGCAGGCGCGGGTGTCATAATGCCGGGATATGGAGGGGGTTGCGTTGCGGCCGGCGCCGGTATGCCTTGCACTACGGGGGGTGTTACGCTCGGTGCTGGTGTGGCAGACATACCCGATGGGGGTGTTGGCATACATCCAGCCGGTAATGCCTCCTGCCCGAACCCGACGCTTTTAGCATCGATCCCGAGGATGATTCTTTCGCCGTAACCTTGAAACGCTACGATCATACCGTTCAAATAAACGCCCGGCTGCTGTGTCGAATCGTTACCGTCTACCGTTGCAGCGACTTGTACGAAATCGCCAAGGTTAACGAAATCCTCTTGCGCGATGTATTCCTCACCGCGTGCTGTACAAACTTTCGGTGCCATGGACGAACTGAAACGCAGCACCCAGCATCCCGCGAAGCCTTGGCAGTCACACGGGCGAGTACCTTCGGAATTCGGTTCGGTCGAATCGCCGTCGGCTATTTTCCACGCGAATTTAGTCGAGGTGGGTGTCGCGATATTCGGGAAAGCACTGTGACCAACATTGTATATCACACTGCCCCACTCTGTTTGCGACCAGTGCAGACCATGCTGTTTCGGGATAGCGACGGCGAAATAAAACTGCATGCGTGGTTGTCCGGCCATCTTTCCGGTTTTGTAGACCAGCACGTTACCTTCGCGATCTTTCGTATTACCGCGATATAACGAACCCTGAACTAAACGGCCAACGGGCGTACGTATTTGTGTAATCTTGTTTGACATGTTTGTATCTCCATTGTTAGGTAACGTATGTTACGTGCTATTGACGGGGGCGTCAATTGGATTCAGTTTCGTAGGTAACCATCGCTTGTCCATACCAGCCCGGCGATGACACGAAGGGCGCGCCTAACGGCTGGCAACCATACTGATCGATCGCTTCTTGAACCGCTCGGCACAATTCAGGTAATCCATGTTGAAGCATAATGTCATACCGTATGATCCGCATCATGTCGTCACCCGCTCGTATTTAACCATCGCCTGAAATAGGAATTTCTCATGTGCGAATAGGTTTCCCCATAGCTCCCAACCTTGTGCTAACAGTCGATTAATTTCATGATCGAAATCTTGTATGTATGCGCAGCATACCGTCGTATGTGCTAATACGCGCCTCATGTCGTCACCTCCTCATACGATGATTCGAATACGGCACGCTTCCCCACGGCGGTGTAGGTCACGCCTAGATGTGTATCTTGTACGATGTAGTCGCCCGGTCGTATGGGTGTGCGGCCAGTTACCGTTATCACGGTGCAATCGATAACAAGCGGGTGTGGCTCACCATCCCATTGTTCCGCTTCTAGCGGTTTCTTGCGATTGTAATATCGTTTCATCAGAAATCCCCGTTGTCGTTTCGGTATTCTCTGAATTTTTCTTGCGTGCTTTCCAATCGGCACGTTAAGTGCTGTATAGTTTTAGCTTGTTCCGCGAGTGCCGATTCGAGTATGTCGTCCTTCGCCGCATCGTATATCGCTTTTCGAATCATTTGCAGTTTATCAAACGAGTAATCCGATACAATGGCAGAGTACTTGAGATACGCCATGTTGCCGGAGAGTAAACCATGCATGAGTTTATCCACTTCGCGCCGAATCCATCTCGTGAAATTATAGTTAAGGTCACATTCGACGGTATTCGAAAAATTTACCATCGTTTCGTTTATGAATTCATCAAGCACTGAGCGCAATTTCTTTTCGATCGTGTCGCGAGCCGAAACGAGCGACTCCTGTATGTGTTTAACTTCACGTGTCGTTTCTTCTGATAGCTCAATAGCCATGGAATATCCCTCTCAGGTAAGCACGCATAATAAAAAGCAAGAACACTATTACGCTTACAGTGCAGGTGACAATCAGGGTGGCACCGCACCATCCGATGATTGATACAAACAAATCCATCGTCATCATATGCATGCCGCCGTAAAAATATAATGCTCGTGATCAACAAGCGCACTGTATAAAACCGGCGCGCACGCCGGATCGGCATCGATTACCCAGTTGCCGGACGTATCGGATGGATGATTCGCACGCACCCATTCTTTCGCTTCCTCGATGGTTCCGACGGAGCACACTATGCACCGAGATTTTGATTGTTTTATCACTGTATGTCGATTACCCATAGACGACCTCTTTAAGTGAAACATATAAACCGTAATAGGTGAGCAATAGTGTGATGACTAATATTGTTTTAACTAACATGCGTACCTCCACTAATGGGTTCTCTCGACAATATAGTTTTCGTATGTCGGCCGATAGATGTCATTTACTTCATCGAACAAAGAATGACAGATGTAAGTTTCTTTTTCTTTGAAATGACCATACGCAAATGCTTCACGTTTCGTTGCAAATTTACGGGTTGATTCTATATGCCAGCCACGTTTCACTATCACAGCGTATTGTTTATTTTGCGCCATTTTGATTTCCTCTTTTATTCGCAAAGCGATTTAAAAAACACCGGCTTTGTTCTTTTTTCAAATTTCACGGTATTATATTTTATGTAATCTTCTAGATTTATAAACTCATAACCAGAATCGGCGTAACCTTCACATTGCACAAAGTCATGTTGCAGTTGTTTTAACTTCTCTACGGTGATGTTGTACTTTTTTGCTAATTCGCTGTAAGTCATGTTTTATCCCCCATTGCGGGCAGCACATTGCCGACCTGATAGAGCGATCTTACTCCTTAGTGACGGGTACGTCAATAGCTATTTGTGTTTATGAAAGACGGTCGAGGGTTGTGGATAATCCGGCCGACCTACCCAGTTCCTCAACACGGCGAATAACTGACTCTAGCACCACGAGTGATATTGTTTTAGTAGAGTCATCGGGAATACGCTCATCCGCGAGTATTTCGTGACATGCGCGTTTTAGATCGTCGATCACATCAGTTAGTGCTTGGTAGTAGTCGGGACTCATGAAACACCTCCAAATATTTTACGTGCTTTCGATCCATTATCTGCTACGAGCTTCAATGCGCCGTGCTGTGTTTCGCTTAGCGATTCAACGAGCATTTTGTTCATACCGGCCGAGATCGCTTGCTTCGGTGTAATTGGTTTCGCTGGCTGACTCAGATCGAACCCCATCAATACACCCATGGCGACCACCTCACCGTCTGGTTTAATCCAACGTTGACGCCCTGTGGTGGGCTCAGCCGTATACCACGAAACAACCTCACCCCGTGCGATCATCGCAAGTGCTTGTTCGCGTAGTCCGGTGATCCGTGCATCAAGGAGCATAGCCGCATGTTCGAGCACACGGAGCTCTGACCCTGTGGCTAACGCATTGAGATCGTGAACGATAGCGCACTGACTCAGATCGACTGCCGATAATGCCGATCGTTGTAATGCTTCGCACGCATGGCGGGCGGTGCAATACGTACACTCAGGACTCGGACGACAGATTGGCGCAGCATCGAACGTTCGAGCTTCCGCAACATGCAAGATATTAAAAAACGGCCGAAGATCACTCGCGCGCACTGACCAGCGGCGAACAGCGCCATCGCGATGGTAAGAACGGGGCTGTACGATGTAAAAATTGACTGTAGTTCTCTGATCATAAAGTCCATCTATCCCCAGCTGATCAAGTATCCCGCTCGCGTACTCGATTAACTGCCAATTCTCGAATACTTCAACGAACCCGTGTCCAAACTTGTAGTCCCAAATGTGTAGCGTACTGCTTGACATGTCGAACCACCATGCATCGGGTGTCCCCCAACAGTCGCGATGGATTGAAGCGATCGTAACCCGTTCTTCAATGTGCAGTGCGAGGAGCTCCGACCCCATTACCTCGTGAATCGCTTGCACATACATCTCTCCGCCCTGCAGCATTTCCGTGGTGATTTGCTCACCGTTAGGCGCGATCGGCGGTATGTTGATTCGCGTACGTAACAGTTCCGACGCGACCCAGTGCGCCGCCTCACCCTCCCGAGCATGCGGCGAACCCTGATCCGGATACATCGATTCTAATTTACGCGACCCCGGACACGCTACGCGACGCGCGGCGCTTGACGGGGGAAGTATGGAATGTTCACTCATACACGACCCCCGCACAATTCATGCAATGTTTTAGGCCATACACAGTCATAAACGTTACGTCACCCCCGCAACGGCATACATACAGCACATTGCTTCCGCTGGGTTCAGGCACGAAACACATGGTAACAACGGGGAAAAGACCATCCCTATTCGCTATTACCGTCGTGTCTCTATACAACCAGCCGCCCGGAACTTTAAGCCGAACTAGAGCGCCATCACCACTGCCACCGGTTGCTATTTGCTCCCATATTGTTTCGCTCATGCCGCAACCGCCTTGTTTAACAGAGCCATGAACCGTGAATGGAAATGGGGCAAGAGGTCGGGGCGAGTTTGTAGCATAGGCAGCGTGGGTAATCCTAGCTCCGTAACGATCGAAAGTACGTCGGCTTGCGTAACGCGATGCTTGTTAAAAGCCTCAGACACAAGCGTAATCATAGCGGGGAAATCAAGCGGAACTCCGGTAGCGGGTACAGCAGGCGGAGGAGGTGGAACGTTGGTTACGGGAGCGGCCGGTGTCATCGACACGGCTGCCGGAACAGGTGCCAGTTGTGCAGCCATATACTCGTTACGGATTCGAATCACTTCTTCCATCTCAACGCCGCGTTTGAGTTTCCACGTGCCGTCCTTAACGCGTGTCGCCTCGCGTGAATGGATGCGACCGTCGTAGGGGTAACCCTTCGCGTCGAGCACGAGCTCGACAGGTGTGGCAATCATGCCGCTAGGTAACGACGGGTTGGCCGCACCGGTATTCGCTAGGTACTCGGGGACGGGCGGTGCGCTCGGTGTGTCCACCATATCCATAAATACATCTTTGCTAAGTCCTTGTTCGTCGCGTTTAGCAGCTATCAGTCGCTGACCGTCGATCAGATCACCAGCGGTAAGGTCACCGGCTCTACCACGTTGAGGTGCGTCTGGTGCTTTCGCTACGACTTGGCCGACACATGCGTACAGATACGTGCACATGTTGTGTATCTCGCGCTCGGTCATTTCGTGGGGGTTCGTTATCTCGATCTTGATCATGCTCGGTGCTCCGTTAGTTGACAGGTCGCTACGATACAATGATAATGACGGCCTCGTCAATAGGGGATCGCATGCAGCTTAGACCGTATCAGATAGCCGTTGTGCATGACATACGCGCAGCGTGGGCAACAGGCGCCCGAAACGTACTCGTCCAGCTTGCGACGGGCGGCGGTAAAACGGCAATCTTTGCATACCTCATGTCACAATCGGTCGATCCTTGTATCGCGATCGCGCATCGCGTCGAACTCGTTAGCCAGATATCAATCACGCTAGGCCGCTATGGCATACAGCATAACTTGATCGCACAGAGACAGGCGATCCGTGATGTGATCGCGATCCACATGGCAGAATTCGGTCGATCGTTCTATGACCCGCATAGCCGGGTTGTGGTGGCAGGAGTAGATACCCTCATACGCATGGCACCTGATACAGCATGGTTCAAACGAATCAAACTAGTCGTGCAAGACGAAGGGCATCACCCCTTACTCGATAATAAGTGGGGACGAGCGGCCGCTTTGTTTCCTAATGCAAACGGACTGTATCCCACAGCAACCCCCATTCGCGCGGACGGTCGAGGGCTCGGTCGACATGCGGATGGGATCATGGATGCGATGGTGATAGGAGTAGGGATGCGGGAGCTTATCCGGATGGGTTATCTTACCGACTACCGAATATTCGCCCCTTCCTCCGATCTCGACTTATCCGCGGTAACCACGGCGCCGGGGGGTGATTTCAGCCCTAAACCACTACGCGCGGCGATCCACAAGTCTCACATTACGGGTGATGTGGTAGCGCATTATCAACGGATTGCACCCGGTCAACCGGGTGTTACCTTTGCGGTTGACATTGAGGCCGCGACCGACATAGCTGCAGCGTTCCGCGCCGCAGGCGTACCGGCAGAGGTAATCAGCAGTAAAACCCCCGATCTCTTGCGCTCAGCAATTATGCGCCGGTTCCGCAACGGCGAATTGCTGCAGCTTGTAAACGTGGATTTACTCGGCGAAGGCGTGGACGTTCCGGCGATTAGCGTAGTGTCGATGGCGCGGCCGACCGCATCATACGGGTTATACTCACAGCAATTCGGGCGATCCCTCCGTCCCATGCCGGGCAAAACACATGCTAAAATTATCGATCATGTGGGTAACGTCATTCGCCATGGCCTCCCAGACGCCCCGCGGGCATGGTCGCTTGATCGTCGAGATCGGCGCGCTAAACCCGCGGACGACGTTATCCCGCTGCGTGTGTGTCTTAATCCGGCCTGCATGGGGGTTTACCCTCGCACGATCAGGGTTTGCCCTAACTGCGGGTTTTACACACCCCCACAACAGAGATCGACTCCCGCACAAGTTGACGGGGATTTAACCGAGCTCGACCCATCCGTGCTCGCCGCCTTACGCGGTGAGATCGACCGGATCGATGGCGGCGTCCGTATACCACAAGGGCTTGACGCAATAGCCCAGCGAGCGGTCGCACTACGACATACCGCGCGCCAACAGTCGCAACACGACCTACGCATGGCGATCGCGCAATGGGCGGGCTGGCCGCGGGCTCTTGGTGTGGATGACTCCGGCATATACAGGCAATTTTATCACGCGTTCGGCATAGATATCGGCACCGCCCAGACTCTAGGCGCCAACGCCGCAAACGACCTATGCGACCGCGTGAAGCGCGCTATTGACGCCAAGGTCAATACTACGGTAGCATGATGGATTAGGGGAGTATCGCCATGCTACTAACGGAATGGGTTAAAAAGTGGAACATATCAGACGACGCAATCGCCGACTTGCGCATACAGTTTGGGGTTGATCGTGATCATCCCGCACCGCACTGGGCGGACAATAAATCAGAGGCCGCGATCATGAACATCATTAAGCTAGAAGCAACGAACAAAGGTTGCAGATTGTGGCGTAACAACGTCGGAGCGTTCGCAACCGATACAGGGTTCGTACGCTACGGATTAGCGAACGAGAGCACCGCGGTTAACCGTGTGGTCAAGTCCGCCGACCTGATCGGTATACGCCCTGTGATTATCACGACTGCGCATATCGGCCACACCATAGGGCAGTTTCTATCACGCGAAGTGAAACGGAATACATGGGCGTTCCACGATTCGCCTGAAGAACGAGCGCAATTAAAATGGATCGAGTTAGTTGTGAGCATGGGCGGTGATGCGGCGTTTGCGACCGGTGAGGGTACGCTATGACAGCACACATTAAACAGGATACAGATACAACGTGGTGCGGTGCGTCCCTCGACCCGGGGTTCCACTTCGCGAATGTTGAAGCCGCTGTGTATAACGGAGCACACGATAAAAATCCTAGAGCATGCGCGTTATGCACGCGTGAGCTAATCACACACTTGATTAACGGGCGCGAACTCGCCCCGGAGCACATAGAATAATGAAAGAAAGAGAGCGTAAAGACCCGCAAGAACGAAAAGAACAAATACTACAAGCGGGTATTAAACTGGCGATCCGACACGGGTATCACGCAGTCACACGCGAAGACGTTGCACGCGAGGTGTCGGTGTCCGTCGGACTTGTATCAAAGTATTTTTTTACCATGGCGCAGTTTAAGCGCGTCATTCTAAGTGCGGCAATCGACAGAGGTATTGTAGAAATCATTGCACAAGGTATTAGCTTGCACGACCCATTAACCAGTAAACTAACGCCTGCACTTCGTAACAAAATAAAAGCGCTTTTCGACTAGCACGTAAGTATATTCATCAAGGGATAACAAATGGAATTCATGCCGGCGGCCTTTCACGCTTTAAATTTGTATAAACAGTTTGTCGTATACCACATCAGACCTAGCACATCGCGACCCGGTAAGTCTGATAAAATCCCAGTAAACCTCAATACAGGGCTACCAGCCAACGCACACGACCCCGCCATATGGTTAAGCGGCGACGAGGCAATGGCCGCAGCCAACCGCATGGGTGCGCGTCATGGTGTAGGGTTCGTTTTTACAGATAACGATCCGTTTTGGTTTCTTGATATCGATTCTTGTGTGGTTAACGGCAAGTGGTCACCGCTAGCAGTCGAACTCCTGACGCGCTTAGTGGGGTGCGCAGTCGAGGTTTCGCAATCGGGACAAGGATTACATATTATCGGATCGGGGATATTACCTGAGCATTGTTGCAAGCCTGCCGAGTTAAATATAGAACTCTATAACTCTGGTCGTTTCGTAGCTTTAACCGGCAACAATGCTGTGGGTAACGCGGCGTTTACGTCTGATGCGATCTGGGAGATAGCAAACCAATATTTTCCGCCCCGTTCGAATAGTAACGGCAATGGCGATATATTACAACGTTTCGCAACACTTGTTACGCGTGGCGTCGATTCACGATGGGTTGGCTCTGTGGATGACTCGGATCTGATCCGTCGTGCTTGTTTGCCACATCGTAATACATTTAGTAGCAAAGCGACGTTTCGTGATTTATGGCAGCGTAACGTGCACATACTAGCCGGAGCTTACCCGGCACCGGATAAACTGGACGGATACGATGACTCGAAAGCTGATGCGGCGCTTGCCCAGCATCTAGCGTTTTGGACGGGATGTGATGCGGAGCGCATGCGTACGCTCATGCTCGCATCAGGGCTCTATCGTGACAAATACGATCGTGGCGATTATCTGCCGCGAACGATTGTTAACGCGATAGAGATCAACACGACCGTCTGTATTGATCCCCCGCCAGTTGCGCCCGTCATGGTCGCGAGCATTGACACATCGTCTGCATTTCTCAACGCAGAGCAACAAGCCGCATATTTCGCCGGTTGTGTGTATGTGATCGAGCAAGATAAAATGCTTGTGCCGCGCGGACGATTGCTAAAACCAACAGTTTTTAAATCGGCGTATGGCGGTAAAATATTTACGATTGATGCTGCAAACTCACGTACAACTAAAAACGCGTTCGATGCTTTTATCGATTCTCAACTTGTGGTACATCCGCAAGTCGACGACACCTGTTTTCGTCCTGATTTACCGACAGGTGCGATTATTAATCAGAACGGGTTTACTTACGTAAATACGTACTGGCCGATGGAAATACCCTGTGTTGAGGGTGACGTAACACTTTTTCTGGAACACCTCATTAAGCTGTGTCCAGTGAAACGAGACGCAGATATCTTGCTGTCCTACATGGCAGCCGTCGTACAATACCAAGGCGTGAAATTCCAGTGGTGTCCATTTATTCAAGGCGTTGAGGGAAACGGTAAAACACTATTAACGAAGTGCGTGCAATACGCTGTCGGATCAGCCTACACACATTTTCCCAAAGCTGCAGAACTTGCCAGCCGGTTTAACGATTTTATGTACGAGCGCGTTTTTATTGCAGTAGAAGATATTTACGTAGCCGATGGGCTAAACGAAATATACGAAGCATTGAAGCCGATGATTACCGGAGAATGGCAAGAGATCGAACCAAAAGGCGGTAAAAAAGTTACACGGCAAGTATGTGCGAATTTCATCATTAATAGTAATCACAAAGACGGCCTTCGTAAGACGAGAAATAACCGAACCTTCGCACCTTTTTACACTGCACAGCAATCACTTGAAGACCTCAAGCGCGATGGGATGTCAGGTGGCTATTTCGAACGATTGTATGGGTGGTTGAATGATGGTGGATTCGCTAACGTTAATCATTTTCTCCGGAACTATCACATACTCGATGAATATAACCCGGCTGGCTCTTGCAGACGAGTACCAACAACTTCGTGTACTGAGAGCGCAATCACTCAATCCGCAGGTCGTATCGAACAAGAAGTCATCGAGGCAATTGCATCTGGTCGTCCGGGATTCCGCAACGGCTGGGTGTCCACCACAGCATTAAATAATTTACTTGACGAGATACGCGCAACCGCTCGGATTGCACGCAACAAACGTGGTGAGCTACTTCGCAGTTTAGGGTACGAACTCCACAGAGGATTGCTTGAAGGCCGTACGACGTCTAACGTCATACCCGACGGTAATCGCCCGTGCCTGTACGTGCGATCAGATCATCTTACTCTACTATGGGATGATGGGCAGAGGATAACGAAGCAGTACGAGAAGGATCAAGTGTGACGGGGCTTACGGATAGTGTGACGGGGCTTACGGATAGTGTGACGGGGCTTACGGATAGTGTGACGGGGCTTACGGATAGTGTGACGGGGCTTACGGATAGTGTGACGGGGCTTACGGATAGTGTGACGGGGCTTACGGATAGTGTGACGGGGCTTACGGATAGTGTGACGGGGCTTACGCCCCGTCTTTTACTCGCATAGGTGGCTGAACGTTCCGCTTTACGATCGGAACCGCTTTCAATCCGTCCTCTAGCATATAAATGAAACCGCGCAATGCTAGCTGCGATTCAAAAACCATTGCTTCGCGGCGTAAGTTACGCGTCCTATAGCGTGGGTGCGCTTGATACTTGCGGATGATTGCCGCGTGTTGTTTGCTTATCTTGAGTGTCATATGAATAACCTCTCCGTTGCGGCCGCGTGTTGTTCAAGTGTGCGGAGGTATGATTCTAATTGGCTCCATGTTGGAAACCGTTCAGCTTCTGCGTTGAGATCGCGATTTGCATACATGGGGTGTTTTTGTAACGTGTTGATCTTTTCTTGCAGTTCATCTCGATTCATTCCCAGCACCCCCGCGTGAAGCGGACGCGTATTGCTGCGTCGCTCTTTATTGCTGCCGCGAGTGCCCGGAGGGATTCGGCAATTTCGTCCGCCTTGTAGCGCGGAAGTGCGGCGGTTTCGTAGACGACACCACGCTTGGGGGTGCGGATTTGTACGGTGTAATTATTCATTTCAATAACTCCTTAAACATATTCATCAGGTCTTCGATAGACACATACGTGCGGTCGATCTGGTCGATGTTACCCACATGGATTGACTCAGTGCGGATTGCTTCGTATAACGCGCGCAGCCTGCGAGACTCGCCTGTGTAACGCTTCGCGGCCTTCGCGTCGCGTACGTGCTGCAGGATTCGCTCGTTTAGTTTAACGTCATCGATTTTGATCGATTCCGTGCGCATGCGACGGAACCAACTTTCAACAATCTTTAACTCGTCTTCCGTTAGCAACATGTGGCTAACCCTCCCTACGGTAGTAGCCATAGACACAACGCGTACCGGCACGGCTGCTATCGTGGGTGTCATGCAAGACGCCGTTGACCACAGCGCAAACATGTTTACTCACTTGGCATATAATTTCCCCAGCCGGTAGTTCGTCGGCGCACAAGTGTACTGTACAACCCGAACCAATGCGCATGGTAGATACCCATTCCCAGCCTAGTGATCCCATGTACTCCCGGGTGTGTTGTTTCGCTATGCCTAGACGTGGAGAATGACCGGTCAGTACCCGTAACGCCTTATACGTTCGCTTGTATGACACACCTGTTATAATCTCATCAGCGGTGCCCGTTAACCCCCTCAAACTTCGCCATCACCATTTCCGGGGTTAAGAATCCGCTAGTCGTTATCCATCCTATGTAGGTAAAAGCAGCCCCAGATTGCATATCATGCGTATATGGATTTCGAAAAACATTATAAAAATTTGCGTCTACATGCCGGATACGATAAGTTACCGCTTCGAAAGCAGACCCTAGCGATGAATCCTCTTGTACGGTGAATGACATTTCATTAGCCGTTAGCCTTAAATTATTAATCATGCTCATAGCACTATCCCGTATTCTAGTTGACGTTCTATCTCGATACATTCTTCTAAGTGATCATAGGCTTGATCCCATGTTCCTGTATGCCCGCAGCAGTCGCATACTGTAATATCTGTGTCCATCACACACCCCGCCAGTATGCGAATAGCGACCACCCGAGGAACTCGCCTTTGACGTTATAGTGCAGATACGTACCGTGTTCTTTGAAGCGCACTGTCATTATTAAGTTGTCCATAGCGTTTGTGTTCATCACACACCCCACTCGTTATATTCGTTCGCTTCGTCTTCGTAGCGTTGGCAGATATCACAAACATATTCCTCTTTTACTTTCGTTTCACCGCACTGACACAATGTTTCATTCTCGTTCATCGTTCTATCTCCCGTTACGGTCAGCACATTGCCGACCTGATAGAGCGATCTTACTCCTTAGTGACGGGTACGTCAATAGCGAAACGAAAAAAACCCCCGGGATAAATCGGGGGTGCACGATCACTCGGTTGCGGGTGGTGTGGCCGACTGGTCATTTTCAGACACGACCGCTGGCTCTACGACAGACTTCGCTGCATCGACTGCCGCGACTACATCTTGCACTATCGACACGAAGGGCGCGAACTGCGGCAACATAGCGAAGTCTGTTAATACTGATTTTAACTCATCTTCGGTCATACTTGCTAAATACTTAACGATGAACTCTTTAATTATTGCGAACATAGTTGTGGCTCCTTATGATTCTAACTTATTTATTAAATGATTCAGATAAAATCGTGCTTTTCGTAAATCTTCCAGACCATTTTTATGCGAATGCCGCCATAGGTATTTAATAATATTACCCTCTAAAAACGGAAGCGACCCGACGACATCAATACATTCTATCGGCGTGTTACACGAAACGCATTTGGCGTCGCTGCTCGTATAGTGGGCGGGGTGATCGACTGCATCGTGCTTAACCATTCATTGCTCCTTAATGCTTAACTGTCTCGGCTTCACGTCTCCCGGCCGAGGCGGGCTGTATCAGTTGACTAGCAAACTGCGACGTATTCGGCCGGGCATACGGTACCCGGCTTGCTGCTTTGGGCGGTCGTTAGCAACCACCCTTGCGCTCTTTACAGTAGGCACGAATTGAACGTGCTGTCCCCATCAACCGGGATCGAACCGGACACCCGGACATGACTATAGCTGGTCTGCATCGCATGAACGTGGCCTTGTCCACATGCGGACTACTGCCCTGTATCACATTACTGTGATCGTAGTCAGGCCAGAGGGGGTGCTATAATCACTCGTGTCACCGTCCACGACGCTACTGTGTATTATTCGTAGCGGGTGCTATCACACACCCGCCGTTTCATCAAGGAACTGGGCACAACTCGGCTTTACGCAAGGATACCCACGCGTCGGCGCCCCCGACAGGTTGCTGTGACCGTAGCGTCACTATATCAATTCGGCCAGTCCGGATCAACCATTTTACCGTCTCGCAAAGTATGCCGCAGCGCGATTATCTTATTCGCATGCTCTGGGGGAATTAGCATCCTGAGGCGCCCGGTTTCCATACTATCCGGATTACCTGATCCCATCGTACGGGTAATCGGCGTATACCCATTAGCAACGAGCCATAGGTTTGCCGCACGATCCAGAAGGGATATGTATTCATTCGCACGCGCCACGGGTATATACACGGTGGGCTGTCTACAAACCTTTTCAAGTTTTTTCTTGTGGTAATCACAATAAACGACCCTTCTGATTTCTGAGTAGCATCCACACATTATCGCCTACTCCTGTTTCTTAGTGCCGCGCCGTCCCCATGGTGATAGCCGGGTGGTAGCCCCCTAGTGTGGGCTGGCTCCATCAGCATGCGTGCATCCTTCAGTGCCTCAACATGGGCGAGCAATCCGGGCTCGTCATCAGGATGAACCCACACATTGATTAAACGGTAGCCTCTCGTTTTATATATTCGCGACTGTGAAAACCCATTTCGGTAACTGCGGGCTGTACACCTAATGCACTCCATACAGCTACCGTTGCGAACGTATCGCTCCGCTACGTGGCCGTTTTTGCACGCTCGACCAGTAAAATATGTGTTCCGACCATCCTCGAAGGCCTCGGAACGCGTCGTAATCCTCATTTTTGTGTCCTCGTAAGTAAAAAAGCAGTTTATCACGGGGGTGTGAACAGTGCCATTGATATTTCGTAAAAGTTCCGTCATGGGTAAAATTTGTTTTTTATCATTAAGTTAGACCTATTTCTGCCGGATGACGGATGAAAACCCTTACCCACACCGATTTAGCAGGATTGTAGTATAGGGCATGGATATAACATACCATATTATCATCCTACAGTTTCGCTGGAGATTGTTATAGTTCCGTCATTCCGTCATAAATAGTAATAATAATAATAAAAACAATAGTTTACCCAATGACGGAACTCTATGACGGAACTATGACCGAGTATTCATCCGTCACCGACCCCATACCACTGTGCACTACCCCCACGAGTGTAATATCTGTACAGTTTGATTTCGAAGCAATCGGGCGCATAATGGGCACTTGTGATCAACAGAAGTGAGAAACACCGCGTGAGTGGAAAACCAATACCAACGCCCCGTAAAACGGGCGGCACTGAGAACATGTGGATAGCAACCCAAGATATGCTATTTCAGATCGCTGAATTCGCAGGGCTCGGACTATCGCAAGAACAAATCCATAATTACTATGGGATATCATCTTCCACATGGTTCGCTGCGCTTATGCGCCAGCCCGAGCTCGTGGTTGCCGTTTGTACGGGTAAATCTAGCGCGATCGCAAAGGTCTCTGGTAAGCTATGGAAATTGATCGAAGAAGGCGACCGGAAGGCGATCTGCTTTTATCTAGACAGGCAAGCGGGATGGCTGAAAACCAGCAATGTTGTGGAAAACAAACCCACCTCGGCGCCGATCCCGTTTATTGCAGAATCGACTAACGACCCAATCGAAGCGGCGAAAATGTATCAGAAAATCATGACAGGGAAATAAGCGCGCATGAGTACAGTAGTCACAGCGGACAACGGCCAGCAGTTAGACCTCGACAACCTTCCACTGACGATCACGTGGGCGGGCGGTTTCGTGGCTACGATCTTCACGGTGTTGAACGGCGTCACGTACACCCAGACGTTTACAAACAACGGTACGAACATAACGAACATTAGCGGATGGATCGCATCATGACCCCAGCACAATTTCTAGAATACTGCGCCATATTCGGTGTCACAACAGGTGGCGGGGGTGGTTCGGGCTATCTGCCTCTCACAGGCGGTACGTTGACGGGTACCCTTACGCTCGCATCGGGCGCTAATCTTGATGTGTCGGACATAACGCGCATTCCACAAGCATGGTATTATGACCTTGTAAACGTTAGTTTCGGCATTACGCATACTACTACAAACGCATTCTACGTGATGAACACTGCAGCTACGACTTGTAGCGATTCGCTCGGCGTAGCGACCTATAGCCCCGGCGTGGTGTTCGGTATAAATAACATATCTGCGGGTGATGTGACGTTTCTTCCTAATTCGCCCGATACGATCGACGGTAACGTTTCGCTAACGGTTCCCTCTCAAACCTCTGTTATCATCATGGCAGCCGCAACACAGTGGTCGACTATCGCGCAGGCGAATTTCGGAGGTGGTGGGGGCGGCGTAACATCGATACAGGTTCAGCAAGGCGCATTTAATTTCGGCACTGATTCGGGTACTGGTTCGGCGTATGTTGTAGCATGCTCGCCAGCGATCACCGGTTCGTACGCCGACGCAATGATCGTCTCTTTCGTACCACTCAATAATAACGCCACGAATACCCCTACACTCAACGCAGGCGCCGGGGCACATACGATCACCTATAATGGCAATACGCTTGTCACGGGCGATATTGGCGCCACGTACAGCGTTTCCTGCCAATGGTCGGCATCGCGTGGCACATGGCAGCTACTGAACCCCCGTAGCTCAATCATTCTTGCGTACGACATACAGCGTAACGTGTATACGTCTGGCACAGACACCGGCGCAGCGAATTCATATGACGTTAATCCGTCAAACGCCGTTGCGTTCTATACAGACAACATGGTGATCCAGTTTATCCCGGCACATAGCAATACCTCCGCCAGCACACTAAATATCTCAGGGGTAGCCGCTGCAGCGATCGTCAAGCAGGGACAGGCCGCGCTCGTCGCTGGCGATCTCGTCGCTGGTACGCCTGCCGTCGTGATTTACTCAACGGTAAACAGCAATTGGCTCCTACTTAACCCCCAGTCGGCCTCGTCCGCTAGCGCATCGCAAGTACAGGCGAATGCATTTAACAATGGCGTTGACGCCGGGACTGCAAACACGTACTCGACCACATTATCCCCCGCCGTCGTTACGCTAACGAACGGTTTACCTGTTTCATTGCTGGCGGTAGCAAACAGCAACACCGGCGCAAGTACGCTCGATGTGAATGGCACACCCGTTTCGATCCATAACCTGCAGGGTGCGGCGTTGTCCGGTGGCGAAATGCTCGCTGGTTACAATTACAACTTTGTGTATGACACCGCCAATTCGTGGTTCGTCCTGCAGAATTCGTCACTTGCCAGCGGTGGTGGTGGAGTAACCAGCGCGCAAGTCCAATCAAGTGCGTTTAATAGCGCGACAGACGCCGGCGTAACTGCGAATGCATATGTGGGTGTTTATTCCCCTGTGGTCGCAAGTCTCACAGGCGGGATATTCATTCTTAATAATATCGCTCATGCGAATACCGCCTCTAGTACGTTGGATGTCGGCACCGGTGCCATCGCCATCGTCAATAACATGCTTAGCCCGTTAGTGGGCGGTGAGCTCTTAGCGGGGGTGTCGTACGCATTCTTGTATGATCCTATCGCTACGGATTTTATCATCCTGAATTCGTCGTTATTAGGGGCTGCAACATCTGGCCTACAAGTCCAACAATCTGCTTTTAATCTTGGATTAGATTCGGGTATCGCGGACGCGTACGTTGTAGATTTAACCCCCACGGTCACTAGTCTCACAAATGGGCTCCCCCTGCAGTTTACGCCCCTTAATACAAACGCGACCGCGAATCCCACGGTGCAAGTTAACGCCGTTTCGCCAACCGCGATTCTTTTAGCCAACGGTCAACCCGTAGCACCCGGCGATCTCAACACAGCATCGCTCGCATCGATGGTATATGCGGCAGGGCTCGGCGGGTTCATATTGCTAAACCCGTACGTATCGTTTGTGTCTGGGTATGACGTACAGCAGCAGAAATTTACTTACGCGATCGACAGCAGCGGTTCAGCGAATGCGATCGTTTTAGCGTTAGCTCCCCCGATCGTATCCAATGGTGTGGTTAACGTTACATTCCAATGTGCGAATACTAATACCGGTGCAACCACGATCGATGTAGGATTTGGCGCAATCCCACTTGTAACCAACACGGGTGCGCTTGTAGGTGGCGAATTACTGACAGGTGGTACTTACAGTGCTTGTTATAATGCTGCGGTTAATAGCTACGTATTGTTTAATTCGTCTTTAAGCGGTGGCGGGGGTGGTGTTACTGCCGCACAGATACAGGGTAATGCCTTTACGTCGGCGGTAGATACCGGCGTTACTAACGCGTATGTGGTTAGTCTTACCCCGCCGTTAGGTTCCTATAGTAATTTTGCATCATTCTGGTTCACCACGCCGAATACCAGTTCTGGAAATTGTACGATAAATGTTAATAGTCTCGGGGTAACCGACTTACTTGACACGTTAGGTCATCAATTACCACCCGGTGCTATCGTAGCGGGCGTTCCATATCAGGTGATCGTCTACGCAGGCGTTTGTACGGTCGTTAACCCTTCCCCAGTTGCGATCGCCTTCGGCGCGTATAGCAATTCGACCACTACGCTGGCCGCTTCGAGTTTTACAAAAGTACAGTTTCAGATTAAAGAATTCGACATGGGGGATAACTACGACAACGTAACAAACTATCGTTTTGTCGCACCGCTCAATGGGATTTACCATTTCGATTCTTTGGTCACCGTGAATGACGCGAACGTTGTGACAACGTCGATGTATAATGTAAGCCTCTACATTAATGGCTCAGAGTATAAGCAAGGCAATCAAGGTACGATATATAATGGCGCATCTAGCACAAGTAACATATCGGTAGACGTCCAATTATCCGGTGGCGACTATGTGGAAATCTATTGTCAAAACAATAATTCTGTTACCACCGTTGGAACAGATGCTACCCAGATCACGACATGGTTTAGTGGCTACTATATCGGCAATGGTGGTTCGGTCGCGGGAGCAACGCCTCAGCAAGTGCAACAGCAGTCGTTTACCTCTACGCCCGATGTTGGTGTGGCCGACGCCTACGTTTTAGATTTTTCTCCGGCCGTTACAGCGTTTACTGACAATTTCCTGTTTATGTTTTCGCCGGCCAACAGCAATGCTACGACGACACCAACCGTAAAGTTTAATTCGTTATCGACCGTAACAATTGTTAAGGCAGGCGGCGCAGTTGCGGTGGGCGATATAGTCGCGGGTAAAAACGCCATATGCCTATACTCATTAGCTAACAACAATGTTGAGCTCATTAACCCGCAAGGCGTCGCGGGTGCACCCACGCCCGTGATTGATCCGAATTATTTAGCGACGTATTTCTATCCAGTCGCAACGCCAGCGATCAACGCATCGAATACGATAACGAAGAATCACATATATTTTACGTACATCGGGTATGTGGCACAGAGTGTTACGATTAATTATGTAACGTTTAATTGTGCGTCCGGCGCATCGTGGTCGGGAGGAAGCATCGACGTGGGGTTATGCTCTTCCTCACAAGCGCCCAATAGCGCAGGAGGATCGCCAACGCTTACACTATTGGCAAGTGAGCGTATCTCATCGCTCGGGGGTGGTGTGAATCACAACAGTACTCCTTTAGGGTATACCGTTGCGGCGGGTACGTATTTATGGGCAGCTTGTAGCGGTTCCGCTGCAGTGACGGGGAATGCTTCAATGCAGCCCCTGACAATTGATCCGCAGTCCTTGAGCACCGCTCAATTTTCGGGAGATTTCTTATCGTCGGGTGCAACATCGTGGGCGACTTCCGTCATTTTCCCGATCACTAATTCCACGGCGGTTGCATGCCCCTACATGACCATTAACACTTAGGGCATTGAAAAACGCGGCCGCACTGTAGTATAGTGACGGCCTCGTAACCAACACAGGACGACATGTCATGACCGCTCCAATCGATCCGAAAGATAGCCAGATACAACAGATGGGTGCCGCGTTAACTCAGCAAGGCGCACGTATTCAGGCGTACACACAGGCATTGCAAGAAGCGACCGCGAAAGCCGTCGAATTGCAATCGCAAATCAACATGGGCAATAACCAGTTGCAAGCGTTGAATGGTCGTTTAGCGCAGATGGAGAAACAGCTAACTGATGCAAATGCGAAGATCGCCGAGTTAACCCCACCACCCGCTAAGTCGTAATGCATGCCGCTTCCATTTGCGTTTGATTGGAAGCATCCGGATTATGTCGCAGTATTTCACCACCGTGCGGAAACACTGCGACGGATTCGGGCAGATCCCGATTGTGTACCACTCCTGCGCACCTACTATAAAACGCACATCGCTGATTTTATCGACGATTGGGGAACGACTTACGATCCCCGTAACGTTGCGCGCGGGCTCCCGTCGCTCATGCCGTTTATTTTGTTTCCTAAGCAGCGCGAATGGATCGAGTTTTTCCTGAAGTGCTGGCGCGAGAATCGTCCGGGCTTAACAGATAAATCACGCGAGATGGGTATGTCGTGGCTAACAATGGCCGTCGCTTCGTCAATTTGTGCGCTATATGATGGCGTCGAGGTGGGCGTTGGTTCGCGCAAAGAGGAATACGTCGATCACCGCGGCGACCCGAAATCGTTATTTTGGAAGGCGCGAAAATACGTCTCGAATCTCCCCGCAGAGTTTCGCGGAACATGGGACGAGCGTAAGCATTCGCCGTACATGCGTATCGAATTCCCAGACACTCAATCGATAATCACAGGGGAGGCGGGCGACAATATCGGCCGTGGTGCGCGTGCAGCTTTCTACTTCGTTGACGAAGCCGCTTGGCTACCACGTCCAGAACTCGTAGAGGCGTCGCTCGCCGAAACAACGAACTGCAGGCAGGACATAAGCACACCGCACGGCATGAACAACCCTTTCGCGCGTAAGCGCCACGGCGGTCGTATCGATGTGTTCACATTTCACTGGCGGGACGATCCGCGCAAGGATCAAGCGTGGTACGAAAAGAAATGTTTCGACATTGACGACCCCGTTGTAATTGCTCAAGAAATAGACCTCGACTATAATGCATCACAGGAAGGCGTTTTAATCCCAGCGATGTGGATTCAGGCGGCCATCGATGCCCACGTAAAGCTAGGTATCACCCCCACCGGGGCGCGTAAGGCCGCGTATGATGTGGCAGACGAAGGCAAAGATAAAAACGCACTCGCAGGACGTCTGGGCGTTGTGGTGGAGTATTTAGAAGAATGGAGCGGCAAAGATGGTGATCTTCTCGAAAGTACGGAGCGTGTTTTTCGCATGTGCGATGTGCTGGGCTATCACGATGTGGATTATGACGCGGACGGATTGGGTGCCGGAGTCCGAGGCGATGCACGACACATAAACACTATACGGAAGGGACGGGGTGTCCATACGATCAAGTTTAACCCGTTTCATGGTTCAGGCAGTGTGACTAACCCCTTGCACAATCCGTTTCGGTTAGATGGTGAGTTTAAGGACGGGGAGAAAGGCCGCACGAACGAAGACTATTATGAAAATTACAACTCACAATCATGGTTCGCGCTACGTCGCCGCTTCATGTACACTTATCGTGCAGTCGTGAAGGGCATCGACGTTCCGCCGCAAGAAATCATTTCGCTCCCCTCCACGCTAGACGGTTTAGGTAAATTAATCGCAGAGCTCGGACAACCTGTGATTATCGAAAACACTACAACGGGTAAGATGTTAGTTGATAAAGCGCCCAACGGCGCGAAGTCGCCAAATAAGGCCGATGCGATTAAAATAGTATTCGCACCAATCAAACAGACAAGAGGGGCATGGTCAAAATGATCGAATGGATGAAGCGAATATTCAATAAACCAACAGCCGCACCCGTAGTAGCCACCCCTGTGGAACATTTACGCAGACGTTTCACGACTGACGAAATAGATTTTAAAGGCCAACAGCATAAAGCCGACGAGCTCATGCAAGCGATGATTGATAGCGGCATGAAGCCCCTGAAAGCCGCTATCAGGCCGGGCATGGCGATGGACGGAGCGTTTAACCCGATTAAATCGGCGTTTTACCCGCAAAACGCTATCCCGCAAGCGCAAATGTTATGGTACGCCCAGCAAACGTTTATCGGATATCAGTTATGCGCGGTATTGTCACAACAGTGGTTAGTGTCAAAGTGTTGTCTAATGCCGGCACGCGATGCAGTTCGAAACGGCTACGAAGTTACCGTTAACGACGGGAGCGACGTTAATCCCGATATGCTCGATGCGATTCGAAAGCTAGACGATGCGTATAAAATCAATCTTAACATGATCGAATTCATCCACATGGGGCGCGTGTTCGGCATTCGCATCGCCATGTTCATGGTAAAAGTGGATAACCCGATCGACTACTACAAAAACCCGTTTAACCCAGACGGTATAACACCCGGTAGCTACGTAGGTATTTCACAGATCGACCCCTATTGGACCACCCCCGAGCTCGATAACGAAGCGGCCGGATCACCCGGTTCGATCGATTTCTACGAGCCGACTTGGTGGCGTATCGGACAATATCGGGTACACCGTTCGCACCTCGTGATATTTCGTACCGAGGAAGTCCCTGATATTTTAAAACCGTCGTATATTTACGGTGGTATCCCGATCCCGCAGAAGATTTGCGAGCGCGTATTCGCGGCCGAGAAGATCGCGAACGAGGCGCCTATGTTGGCACTCACCAAGCGTACGGACGTGATCAGTACTGACCTCGCACAGGCCGTAGCTAGTCAAGAGGGATTTGACGAACGGGCGGCAGAATGGATATTCCGTCGTGACAATTACGGAATTAAAATGATTGATAGCGAATCGGAAAAGATGGAACAGTTTGACACATCCCTAGCCGATCTTGACGAAGTGATCATGACGCAATATCAGCTTGTCGCAGCGGCCGCGAACGTACCAGCCGTTAAGTTATTGGGGACACAACCGAAGGGGTTCAACAGCACTGGCGAATATGAGGAAGCGAGTTACCACGAAGAACTGGAATCTATTCAGCGCCACGATTTAACGACGTTACTTAACCGCCATCACATGATGCTGATACGTAGTGAGATATCACCCGGTAACCCGTTCGAAGTGACGGTTTCGTGGAATTCACTTGACGCGATGACCGCAAAAGAATTAGCCGAATTAAACAAGATGAAGGCCGAAACAGATCAAGTACTATCGAACATTGGCGCAATCGACGGACAGGACGCAAGGAACCGCGTGATCACTGATCCCGAATCCGGATATAGCGGGATCGAAGACGACGCACCAATACCGGAACAAAGCGAACAAGAGGGGGCATAAGGTAATGACAGATTTTAGCGTAGCGTTAGAAGGCATTAGAAAAGGCGGGAAGTACGCAAGATTAAGTAAACCAGACGAGGTAGTGTATCTCGTCATGGGCTCTAAATTCACCGTGAATCGTCCGCCGCTCAATGCGATGTACGCACAAGGCACCGTGATCAACTATAGGCCGCATATCGATATAAAACTGGTCGATGGGACATGTGGCGTATGGACTCCGAGTAACGAGGATATCCTAGCCGAGGATTGGATCGAGATAGTGTGGTAGGAAGTTATTAACGAAAGGACACATTAATGCGTAAACGGCTTAAAAGTTGCCCGTTTTGTGGTAAACGAGCGGAACTGATCGAAGACATGGATCACCACGGCGAATGGTTTGATCTGGGTTGTTCCGACGAGGAGTGTATCGTAAAAAAAGTATTTTACCGTCAACCCGTCGACCATTTAGCAGCAGCAATAGAAGCATGGAACACAAGGCCGACCGATGCGAAAACGAATAAAACTAACGCCTCGTAAACAAGAGTGGGCGGAAAAACGTAAAGTGACGCTTGTGGGAACACCACTTAATCACAACGCATCCGCGATGTTACGGTATCAACGAGCATTGCTTGCACTCGTTCGAGAAATGAAACGCGCCACCACCCGTGAACTGGTACGCGTATTTGAATCTCGGACGGGCGAAGCATTTATGACACAACAAGCGGAAGCCGAAGCCATGGACTTGATATCTATAGATACCAAGATGGACATGACGTCTATAGATATCAAGTCGGCCACTGACGCAGCACTGAACCTGACCCCGAAAGCGAAACAATCTATCGCTAAACTATACGACCGTTTTACCGATTTGTTTAGCCTCGCATCAACCAAACTGGTAGAGCGTATGGTCGATGATGTGGACGACACAAGCGCCCGGCAATTGAGCACAAGTCTAGGCAAGCTCACCGGGAAACTATCTCTTAATACGTCAATCGTACCGGAAGGAATGGCAGCGGTAACGTCCGCAACGATCGCAGAGAACGTCGGTTATATTAAATCGATTCCCGAGCTATATTTTAAGGATATTAACGGTGCGGTCATGCGATCGATAACCACGGGTAACGGCCTGCAAGACCTCATCCCCGCGATCCAAAAGATCGGTGGCGTAACAGAACGTAAGGCGCGGAATATCGCAGGCGATCAGACGCGCAAAGCATACAACATGATTAATAAACAACGCCTACAAGCCGTAGGGGTTAAACAATTTCGGTGGTTACATTCGCAGGGGGGCGCGCACCCGCGCGACTCGCACTTGCAGATTAGTGGCAAGACATTCAGTTTTGAGAATATAATTAATGAGCAGATAGCGGCAGGAGTGACTAATCCGGCTGATCAAGGGTTACCGAGCATACCGGTAAATTGTTTTACGGGATTAACTAAAGTATCGCTTACTAATGGATGTCGTAACTTGTGGCGATACTGGTACGTCGGCGATCTCGTTAATATCCAGTTGCAAGGCTGCGAGCTTATCGAATGTACACCTAATCACCCAATACTCACCTTGCGTGGGTGGCTGCCGGCCAATGAAATCCAAGAGGGTGATTATCTCGTTTCTTGCAAAGGCAATAACTCTGGGATCATTAATCAAGAAACCACAAACGACCATACCACCTTCGATCAGCTTTTTGATTCTTTGAGCGCCTCCGAAGTCGTTACAGTCTCCGCGCCGTCTGAATTTAACTTCAACGGCGACATACCCGACGAGCAGGTCGACATAATACGGATCAGTAACAAATTGCCGAATTGGAAAACGTCCATTAACGTACAGCAGATCGAAAAGCTCGCTTTCACCTTGTCCGATATAGTGGTCAACGCGTTTACTTCGCGCCCTATCCCCCAGATTATCGAGTTTAGTAGCTCTAGCACGTTTAGTTATTCCTTGCCGTTCGACAACCGAGAGTTTAGACATACGAATGCGCGCAGCACTATTTCCATCGCGCAAGACGACGCCAGCCAGTTTAAGGATAGAGGCGATACACTCCCGTCCGACGCCATATCGCTTAGAGAGGGAGTGGACGCTTTCGCCGGATTTGTACGCGGCGGAAATTCCGATTGTGTCGGCGTGAGCGGCGGCGATAGTTCTAGTACGGGGGATAGTGTAGCCGAGCCTATCGCGCAAAGCGGCAACCAGATGACCCGGACTAACGCGTTTAGTAGCACGGAATTCCTTGACGGTCATGCCGCTTTCAAAAGATTGTTTCGCGTTCAACAGAAAAGCATCCGAGTATTTGCAGGCCATGTATACACCTTAGAGAGTTTTAACGGTTGGTACACGGTAGCATCGGCAGGAATTGTTAGCAAGAATTGCAAATGCCGATTCATACCTATATTAAATTTCGGCGATAATGATTAAATAGTATTAGCAGCGATTAAATAAGGATTCCCACAATGCCGCTAGAGAAAGGTTCCAGCGAGAAAACGATCGGCAAGAATATCGGCGAACTCGAACGGGCAGGCCATAAGCCTTCACAGGCCGAAGCAATCGCCTATCAAACGGCCGGTAAAGATGACACCAGCGAATCCGCACGTGAGTATGACATAAACGGCTGGCCTGAAATTAAAGATAATCCCATTAGCAAAGTAGGCGTTTTTCCATACCTCGGCAGCCAAATAAGCCCTGAACTTAAAGCAGACGAACAGTATATGGTTTACCGTCCCGAGGAAGAACTAAATAACGAGGATACGATCAACTCGTTTAAGCTCTTACCATGGACAGACGATCACGCGATGCTGGGCTCCGAAGACGAAGGGCTCACCCCCGCCGAGCGAAAGGGCATACACGGTGTGGTGGGTGAGAACGTTCATTTTGCCGATGGATACCTCAAAGCGAATCTAAAAGTATTCTCCGAAGACTTAGCAAAGCTAATCGAATCGGGCAAACGGGATTTATCGATCGGTTACCGATGCTTGTATGATTTACAATCAGGGGTGTATGATGGCATTAAGTACGATGCGATCCAGCGTAACATCCGGGGCAATCACTTGGCGCTGGTCGAAGAAGGCCGTTCCGGTCGCGATGTATCGGTGCTCGATCATTTTAAACTTACAATCGATAGCAAGGGGCTACACATGCCAAAGATGAAAGACGAAAAAGGTGACGACTTTAAAAAAGAAGGCGAAACTAAAAAACAAGACGCTAAAGACGCGGAACCACTTACCCTCGAATCCCTCGCACAGCGGATGGATGAAATAGGCGAAATGGTGGGTGCCCTGCAGTCCGGCGTAGGCCGTAACATGGACGGCGACCCTGCATCGTTCGTTAAGCGCGAGAACGGTATCGACGAATCCGCCGAAGAAGCTAATAGTAAAACCGAAAAGGGTAAAGAAGTCGGCGACGAAGACGGCGAGAAGGAAGACGAAAAAGCTGAACGTTCTAGCAAAGACAAGAAGGACTCTATGGACGCCCAACTCAAAGAAGTGACCGACGCACTCAACACAATGAAGCGCGACGGAACGAAAGCATTGCTTCGTGAAGTTAGCCAACGCGATGCGCTTGTACAGCGTTTAGCGCCCCATATCGGCACATTCGATCACGCTGAAATGACGCTAGATGATGTGGTCAAGTATGGCGTTAAGACATTGAAATTAACATGTGCACGCGGCGAAGAAAAAGCCACGATCAACGGTTATCTTGCGGGCGCACGCGTAAACAGTACACCCGCCTATGTGCATGACAATAGCATGGCGACTGACAGCAACGATCAGATCGACGCATTTCTCAAAGGGAGCGAGTAATTATGAGTTTCCAACAAACCGTATTTTTACAACAGGGTTTCGGCGTACCCGGCGAGCTATACACAGATTCGCCACACCGCGCATGGGAATACACCCTCGTTAGTGCTTCTGCCGCATACAACATTATCGGCGCGACCGCCTATACACTTACCTCACAAGGTATCGCACAAGCTGGTAATACCGGCGGCACAGGCGTTTTCGTCGGTGTTTTAGCGAACCCGAAAGAGCAAACATTGTTTGGCGTTGGCGGTTCTCCATTGTCGCCCACTTTAGTACTACCGAATAACGTTCTAGCTTCTCTGGTTACAATGGGCGATTTAGTCGTAACCTTACCCGCTGCCGCAGCCATTGGCGATTATGTGATATTTGATAACGTTACCGGTGCTTTAAGCACGGTACCACCCAGCACTTCACCGTTCCCCGGAACTGGTAAATCTGCCGCGTTTGCTGTGGTCAGTTACTTTACCGTCGCGGCCGCAGGGTTAGCTGTGATCACTTTGAATCCCGGCATCGGTATTCCCACATAATTAGGAGTTAGAATCAATGAACAATAGACAATTGACCCCGATCCATAGTCATCTACGCCCCGGACAGGTTCGGGAACTCCAAGGGTTTAACCCACAGGGTTACAATAGTTTGCCGCGCCTCGGTATCGGCATGGATACTCGTTCAGTCCGTATGATGATGCGTTCAATGGATGCGATACAGCCAGACGTAACGACCCCATCCGTCGCAACCCCCGTTCAGTTCCTGCAGAATTGGTTGCCCGGGTTTGTGGAAGTCATTACCGCCGCTAGAAAGATCGACGATATTATCGGCTTGATGACTACCGGATCGTGGGAAGACGAACAGATCGTGCAACAAGTATTAGAACGTACTGGTTTCAGCGTGCCCTACAGCGATTACGGCAATGTACCGTTGAGCTCGTGGAACGTTAACTTTGTTTTCCGTACGGTCGTGCGCTTCGAGGAAGGCATGATGGCCGGTAACTTAGAAACCGCCCGCGCCTCCCGCATGCGTATCGATAACTCCGGTGCGAAACGTGAATCCGCAGCACTCGCACTCGAAATCATCCGTAACACCGTTGGTTTCTTCGGTTTCAATAACGGCGCAAACAATACCTATGGATATTTGAACGATCCGAACCTCTCCGGTTATACGACCGTCCCGAACGGCGCGAGTGCTAGCCCGTTGTGGTCAACCAAGACGTTTTTGGAAATCTGTAAAGATATCCGTTTAGCTATCGTTGCGTTACGTACCGCTTCACAAGACACGATCGATCCTGAAAAAATGAAACTTACCTTAGCTATTGCGACCGATGCGGTCGACTGGCTGAGTACCACTTCTGATTTCGGTATTTCTGTGCGTGCTTGGCTAAACGAAGCGTATCCTCTGATTCGCGTTGTGTCCGCTCCACAGCTTAATACCGCTAACGGTGGCGCAGGCGTGTTTTATCTGCAGGCCGACCGTGTGATGGATTCCAGCACTGATGGCGGTGCCGTTTGGATTCAGCCAGTACCAGCCAAGTTTCAGGTAATGGGCGTTCAACAGCTTGCTAAAGGGTATGAAGAAGATTATTCCAACGCTACGGCGGGTGCTATGTGTAAACGTCCATTCGCTGTGGTGAGATTTACTGGAATTAGCTAGCCGTACTGTCCGAGGGTTATTATTGACCCACACGTCAATGGGGTTATACTTAGGTGTAACCCTATTAACTTATCAGGAGCCGTACAAATGCCGTTTTATGTTTACAGTACGCTAACCAGCACAAACAATTACGCAATCTATAAGCCACAGCCGAAAGATTCAAAAGCTACGCCAACGATTCAGAAGAAAATTTCTATTCTAGGCGGTTCAAACGTCATGCCTATGCCGCGTGAGGGCATGCTGTATCCCATCGGTGGACTAGTCACACCGCGCGGCACCGTGACCGAAGTGTCTGACGAAGATATGGAATTGCTCGAAAAGGATTACCATTTCAACGAACACCGCAAAAATGGTTTTATCGTTGTGGAAAAGAAAGAGCTCGCACCGGAAAAAGTCGTGAAAAACATGACGCCGAAAGATGGCTCCGCGCCAAAAACGCCCGAGGATTATATTCCGAGCGATAAAAGCGAACCGGGCACCCCCATCTATAAAGAAAAGGATTCTAAACGTAAATGAGCCAATGCCCACTGCCGATAATCATTCCGTTCAATTACGCACTGTTTATCCAGCAGTTCCCGGCGTTCGCTAACCCGACTACGTTTCCCGAGGCAATGATCCAAATGTATTGGGACATGGCGCTAGGGTTCATTAGCCCAAACAGTCAGTATGGGTGGTTACGTTGTTTAGCACGGCAAACAGCGTTGAACCTGATGACTGCGCACCTAACATGGCTCGGCGCTGTGATCATCCCGCGCGGGCAATATCCGCAAGTGATTCAGGGCTCGACGATAGATAAGATATCTATCACATTGACCCCACCCCCCTTGAAGAATCAATGGGATTGGTGGCTAAATTCGTCGCCGTACGGGATGCAATTGCACGCTCTATTACAAGCGAAGTCCGTCGGCGGTTGGTATGTCGGTGGCTCCGCCCCATTGTCCGGGTTTAGTAG
>Ga0302281_10000220_pt1 | contig 43908 bp, 47 predicted proteins | sample III_Fen_E1_2_FD_198762 | JGI IMG/M metagenome (GOLD analysis project Ga0302281, IMG submission 198762) | Peat permafrost microbial communities from Stordalen Mire near Abisko, Sweden - III_Fen_E1_2 | ecosystem: Environmental > Terrestrial > Soil > Wetlands > Permafrost | place: Sweden: Abisko...
AGTACCCTATCCCCACCGTGGGGACAGGGGTGGGGATACCCTAAATGAGCCGCTAGGAGGCTATTGTCCTTGAAAAAAAGTTCGAGCGGCAGTATAAAGACACACCATTCCACCAGTTTGATTAAATTCGACGAGTAGAGACCACGGTTTGACGCAAGAACCACGGGCTTTTTTGCAGTCGAGGACAATTACGAATAGCGATTTCAAATCATAGTCCCCAAGACGATTTTTTGCTACACTACGAATGACTCACGTTATATTTTTCATCCATGCCTCCAACATCAAAGAAAAAGAAAAATCAGGCAGCCGTGGCACTCGGCAAACTTGGCGCGTCAAAAGGTGGAATTGCCCGCGCAAAAAAGTTGTCAGCAAAGGAACGCTCACGAATCGGCAAACTCGCAATTGAGGCACGCTGGGCAAAATATCGAGGCGAGAAATAATTTATTTATTTTCTCCTATACTTGCCCGCGCAAGTATATTGGTATATTATTAATATCGTAACAATATGACAAAACTATTTCTTTACGCTCGTAAATCAACCGATGTCGAGGACAAGCAAGTCCTCTCCATTGACGCGCAAATTAACGAATTACGTGAGTTTGCCGCACGTGAGAAGTTTACCGTCATTGCCGAGCTGATTGAAAAGCAATCCGCCAAGACACCCGGCAGGCCGATTTTCAATGCGATGTTGGAGCGCATAGAGGCTGGAGAGGCGGATGGAATTCTCGCTTGGCATCCCGACCGCCTTGCCCGCAATAGCGTGGACGGCGGACGGATCATCTACATGCTCGATACGGGCAAAATTAAAACGCTCAAATTTCCTCGTTCGTGGTTTGAAAACACGCCCCAGGGAAAGCTCATGCTTCACAATGATTTTGGGTTCAGTAAATATTTTGTTGATTCGCTTTCAGAAAACACGAAGCGTGGCTTGCGCGAAAAAGTTCGGCGTGGTGAATATCCCTGCATTGCACCGCTAGGATATTTGAACGACTACCGCACCAAACGCGTGATTGTAGACCGTGAACGTGCGCCAGTCGTTAAAGAGGCGTTTGAGCAGTATGCAACTGGCACGGTAAAGCTCGATGATCTGCGCCAATTTTTCGCGAAGCATAATATTCGCACCCGCAACGGCAAATTGCTTTGCCGCGCTTCAGTCACAAACATGCTTTCAAACCCGTTTTATTACGGCCATTTTCGCTATGCCGGTGAGGTATATGAAGGCACACACGAACCGCTCATTTCCAAGCGGCTTGCCGACCAAGCACAAGCCGTCTTGCAGAAGCGCTACCGCTGGTCGCCGTTCGTGATGCCGGTCAAGGCGAAGGCTTTTCTTGGCCTGTTGCATTGTTCGACCTGTGGGGGTGCCATAACCGCCGAGATTCAGAAAGGTCACACCTATTATCGTTGCACCAAGAAAAGCAATGCGGCCATCGCCCTGACCTTCAAACAGCCCTACATCCGCGAAGAAGACCTGAATAAAGAAATATCAGACCTGCTTATACCGTACTCGCTACGGTCGGATTGGGCGGATGAAATGCTAAAACGGGTTAAAGAGGAAAAGAAACAGGACGCCCAATCCACCCGGCTCATGGCCGAACAAAAGCGCGGAGAGATTGAAAAAATCAATCTCCGCCTCCAAACGCTTCTGGATTCATTTTTGGACGGGATCATTGACCGCGAGGTCTACGTCGCGGAAAAGGCCAAAGGAATGAGCCAGAAGAAATCTTTGGAGGAACAGCAAAGCGCGCTTTTGAAAGGCCGAGCCGATTGGCTCGAACCGTTCCAAAATTGGATATTATCCGCTAGAAACGCGGGTGAAATCGCTGTTTCAGGTTCTCTTCAAGAGAAGAGGGTTCTCGCTCAAAAAGTGTTTGGCTCGAACCTTGTCCTCGACTGCAAAAAAGCCCGTGGTTCTTGCGTCAAACCGTGGTCTCTACTCGTCGAATTTAATCAAACTGGTGGAATGGTGCCAGCGAGTGGAATCGAACCACTGACCTCGGGCTTATGAGTCCCACGCTCTAACCAACTGAGCTACGCTGGCCACCAAAACGGTCTGTCATTGTGCGAACATTTTGCTTCCTGTCAAACCGGGAATTGCGCCAGTCTTCTGCCGTGCAACGACTCCCGCGCCATTTTTATGACCGCGACACCGTCTTGGTCGCCCAGGAATTGCTTGGTAAATGGCTCGTCCGGCGGACTGAAAACCGCGAGCGCATCGGTAGAATCGTCGAAGTTGAGGCGTATCTAGGCGAACACGACCTCGCGGCCCACTCATCAAAGGGCCTGACCGAACGCACGAAACCCATGTTTGGCCCGCCGGGTTTTGCCTATGTTTATTTGATATACGGCGTCCATCATTGCCTGAATGTCGTGACCGAAGGCGCCGGCCACGCGTCCGCCGTGCTTCTGCGCGCGCTTGAGCCGGTGAAAAATATCGAAGACCGCACCCAGGGGCCGGGCTTGCTTTGCCGGGCCATGAAAATTGACCGCCACCTGAATGCGCACGACCTGTTGAGTGACGATTTGTTCATCGCGCACCCGGAAGTTGCCGAAAAATTTACTGTCGTCAAACGCCCGCGCATCGGCGTGGAATACGCGCGGCACTGGGCGAAACGCCGGCTGCGCTTCTATGTCAAAGGCAGCCCGTTCTTCTCGCAGCCTTAAACTTTTTCCGCGCTCGGAATTTCCTTGCGTGACTGGACGACCAGATCCACGAGGCCGTACTTCTTGGCATCTTCGGCGCTCATGAAATTGTCACGGTCACAATCTTTCTCCACCTGTTCGACTGACTGGCCGGTGTGTTTGGCGAGGATGCCGTTCAGGGTGTTCTTCAGCTTGAGCATGTGCTTCACGCGGATTTCCACGTCGCTAGCTTGGCCTTCCGCGCCGCCCAGCACTTGATGAATCATGATGTTGGAATTCGGCAGTGCGTACCGCTTGCCTTTCGTGCCCGCGCAGAGCAACACCGCGCCCATGCTCGCCGCCTGGCCGATGCAGTAGGTGTTCACGTCGCACGTCATATATTGCATCGTGTCGTAGATCGCTAAACCCGCCGACACGCTGCCGCCGGGCGAGTTGATGTAAAAATGGACGTCTTTCTTCGGATCCGCCATCTGCAAGAATAGCAACTGTGCGACGATGACGTTGGCCACGTTGTCGTCCACCGGGGTGCCGAGGAAAATGATGCGGTCCACCAGCAGCCGCGAGTAGATGTCCCAGCTGCGCTCGCCGCGCGCCGTCTGTTCAACCACGATGGGAACGAGAAAATTATTCATCCGAAATAACTACCCCATTTTCGCCGCAAGTAAAGTCAACTTGGCGTCCGGGCGGATAAAAATAATTTCCACAGCAACACAAAGCAGCTCGCGAAATCCGCCGGCCGCTCATTCACCCACTGGGTCACCGCGTCCAGCGCGAACCAGCCGCCCGTCTCGATTTCATCGGGATGCAGCGTGAACGGGCCTTCGTTTTCAACGCGGTAAATCCAGTAGAATTCGCAGCCGGTCTCCCGACCCGCGTCGATCTTGAACAGCCGTTGCGGCGGCTGGGCCAAAGCTAGGCCGATCTCCTCGCGCACCTCGCGCACGGCGCAGGCGTCATAAGCCTCGCCCGTATCCAGATGGCCGGAGGCGGACGAATCCCATTTCCCGGCTGCGATGTCTTTTTTCATGGATCGCTTCTGGAGAAACACCTCGCCGCGCGCATTGAACACCAGCACATGTACCGCGCGATGCTTTAAGCCCAGCCGGTGTACCTCCCGCCGCGTGTTTTGCCCGATCACCTCGTCGCGCTCGTTGACCACATCAAAGATTTCTTCGCTCACGTTCCGAAAATAAGGCCAAACGTCCGCCAGGTCGAAATGTTTTTGCCGGTCGACTCCGGTTTACTGCGACCCATGCAAACCATTGATTTTCATTGCCTTTCCCGTTCAGATTTCATTTGCCAGAAACGGCGCTTGGACTTAGATTAATCCTCATTATTAAATTTACCATGTCGAACGCTCCTAAAGAATCATCGTCGGCGAGCGATTTGCTCAAAAACTCCACGCTGTACCGCGAGTTTCAGGCGGAACGTGAGGAAATCCTGCGTCACAAGTGGATTGAGTCGGAAAAAGCCGGCCACGACATCGGATTTGAACGCGCGCTCACGGATTGGATCATTAAACATCGCGCCTCCTGGCGCAAATCCCGGCAAGCCGCCGCCAGCAATTAGCCAAAGCACACGTTCCTTTAACGCCACCCCGCGAGGTGGCGAAGGACCCATGAACGCCAAAACGAAAGCGCGAACCAGCCCCGCCCGACGGGAGCGATTCGCGATTTTTTATGCCTGACGCCACCGTCATCCTCGACGCCCTGGCCATCCAGCGTGCCCTCACGCGCATTGCGCATGAGATTGCCGAGCGGAATGCCCGCAGCACCGAGGTGGCGCTCGTGGGCATCCCGGTCGGGGGCGACCACCTCGCGGCGCGGCTCGCCCGGATTCTCGCCGGCATCTGGAACCATCCCGTGCCCGTTGGTATCCTCGACACCACCCTGCACCGCGACGATCTGGACCAACGCATCGCGCCGACGGTGCATCCGACGGACATCCCGTTCGACGTCACCGGCAAGACGGTGGTCTTGGTGGACGACGTGCTGTTCAGCGGTCGCACCACGCGCGCCGCGATGGATGCGCTGAATGATTTCGGCCGGCCCCGGAAAATCCAGCTCGCCGTGCTGATTGACCGCGGCCACCGCGAGCTGCCCATCAAGGCGGATTTCATCGGCAAGAACGTGCCGACGGCGCTGGACGAAACGATTTCCCTGCAGCTTACCGAGGCCGGCGCGGCGCAGGATGCGGTGGTCTTGAAAAAGAAATAAATGAGCTGGACCAAGAAACATCTGCTCGACATCGAGTCGCTCACGGCGGCGGAAATCACCACCGTGCTGGACACCGCGCGCGGCTTCAAGGCCGTCGGCGAACGCGCCATCAAGAAGGTGCCCGCCCTGCGCGGCAAGACCGTCGTGAACCTCTTCGTCGAGCCCTCCACGCGCACGCGCATCAGCTTCGAACTGGCGGCCCAGCGGCTGTCCGCAGACATCGTGAATTTCTCCGCCGAGGCCTCCTCCTTCAAGAAGGGAGAGACGCTCAAGGACACCGCCCTCACGCTTCAGGCCCTCAACGCCGACTTTATCATCATCCGGCACAGCGCCAGCGGTGCGCCGCATTTCCTCTCCCGCGTGCTGGAAGCGCACGTCATCAACGCTGGCGACGGCGCGCATGAGCACCCCACCCAGGCGCTGCTGGACTGCTTTACCATCCGCGAGCGCAAAGGAAAAATCGCCGGCCTGAACGTCACCATCCTTGGGGACATCCTTTACAGCCGCGTGGCGCGCTCGGACATCTGGGCATTGACCAAGCTCGGCGCCCAGGTCACCCTCTGCGGCCCCGCCACGCTCGTCCCCAAAACCTTCGAGCAAATGGGCTGCCGCGTGACGCACGACGTGGACGAGGCTATCCGCGATGCGGACATCATCAACCTCCTTCGCATTCAGCACGAACGCCAGCGCAAGACCATGTTCCCCAGCATCGGCGAATACACCCAGCTCTTCGGCCTCAACAAGGCCCGGCTCGCCCGCACCAAGCCCGACGCCCTCATCATGCATCCCGGCCCCATTAACCGTGGGGTCGAGATCGACAGCGAGATTGCCGACAGCGGACGTTCGATGATCCTGGAGCAGGTGACCAACGGCCTCGCCGTGCGCATGGCCGTCCTCTTTCTGGTGAACGGTGGCAAAGTCCCGGCGGAACCCGTCGCGGCTTGAACTCCGGCCCTACTTTTTCCAAAAAATCAGCAGCAGACCGAATAGCCCGGTGCCAATGCCGGTGAGATACAGCTTGATCGCCTCATCCACCGGTGCCCCGACGAACGTCAGTTTCATCTGCGACGCGAGCGAAAGGCCCACGTCATGTCCCTTCACCATCAGCAGCACGCCGAGAACCACGCAGATGACGCCGATGCCTTTGCGCATGGCGGTTTAAGGTTTCCCCCCGCCGGTCAAGCCCTGCAGGATGGCGATTGCACTTGAAGTGCCGAGCCGCGTGGCTCCCGCCGCGAGGAGCTCGAGCGCCGCCGCGGTGTCCCGGATGCCGCCGGCCGCCTTCACGCCAAACTTCGGGCCGACCGTGGCGCGCAGCAACCGCACATCGGCCACGGTGGCGCCGCCGGTGCTGAAGCCGGTGGAAGTCTTGACAAAATGCGCGCCGCTCTCGACGGCGAGCTGGCAGGCGCGGACCTTTTCCGCGTCGTTCAAAAGGCAGGTTTCGAGAATGACCTTGACCGTGCGTTCGTCGGCGGCCTCCACCACGTCGCAGAGTTCGCGGAAAACATATTTGTCCTGCCCCGCCTTGAGCTGCGCGAGGTTCAGTACCACGTCGATCTCCTGCGCGCCGTCGTCGATGGCCGTCTCGGTCTCGAACCTTTTGACGTCGCTGGCCATCGCGCCACAAGGGAAGCCCACAGTGCTGGTGACCTTCACCTCCGAGCCGTCCAGAAAATCACGCGCGGTCAGCACCCACGCGCCGTGGACGCAGACGGACCAGAACCCGTGTTCCAAGGCCTCGGTGCATAGGGCTTGGATTTCGGCCCGAGACGCGTCGGGCCTGAGCAGGGTATGGTCGATGCAGGCGGCGAGCTGGGCGGGAGAAAAGTTTTGTGTCATGGATAAATAAATCAACCAAGTTTGACTGATTGATTTTTCGCTTTGAGAATTGCGGAATAGTTCAACATACCCATCATCGCTGCCAAACAGAGAAACGTGCCCATGCCATGCAACGCGTCTGACTTTTTCTTCGAGACCGAATGGCAAATGTCTTGAAGGATTGCCTTTATGTGGAGATCAATCGTGGAATAATCACGCAGCAAACCGGCAGATGTTTCCGGCGAAATATATTTTTGTGCATACGCGTCGTTCGCCTTTACGGATTGGTAGATACCGGAAAAATCTGAAACCGAACTGCGGGACACGAATCCGTCGAGCCGCGTTTCAAACTGCCACATATCCAAATAATTGACGAGGCTTGCCAAAGCCAAACCAATAAAAACCAAAGCCATTCCGAGAGGAAATGTGAGTTTCATGGAGCAGAGTTTAGGTGTTCCGCCTTGCCCGTCCAGAATAACTGGCGCTTCTCAAACCTTCAGCAGCTTGATCTGTTCGTCTTCCTTCGCGGCGGCTTCGCCGAGGGTCTGGGTCTGTTTGCGGCGGCGTTCGATGATGTGCTTGTCCAGCAGGGGATCATAGGCCACGGGATAATGGCCGTCGTAGCAGGCCATGCAGAAGGCCTCCTTTTTCTGGCCGGTGGCCGCCACCATGCCGGCCTGGGAAAGATAATGCAGCGAGTCGGCGTTTAGATATTTGCGGATTTCATCCACGCTGTTGTTCGCGGCCATCAGCTTGCTGCGGTCGGGGAAATCAATGCCATAGACGCACGGGTTCGTATGCGGCGGGCAGCTCACGGCCACGTGGACTTCGCGCGCACCGGCTTCCTTGAGGGTTTTCACCCGGGATTTGCAGGTGGTCCCGCGCACGATGGAGTCGTCCACGATCACGACGCGCTTGTCCTTTACGAGCGATTCAATCAGGTTCAGTTTCACCCGGACGTTGAAGTCGCGGATGAGTTGGGTAGGCTGGAGAAAGCTGCGGCCGACATAGTGGTTACGGATGAAGGCCATTTCGTAGGGGATGCCGGATTCTTCGGAATAGCCCATGGCGGCGCACACGCCGCTGTCGGGGACGGGGATGACGAGATCAGCCTGGACATTGTGCTCGCGGGCGAGCTGGCGGCCCATGGCCTTGCGGACGTCATAGACGCTGTGGCCGTTCAGGACGCTGTCGGGCCGGGCGAAATAGACGTATTCGAAAATGCAGAACGCGCGTTTGCGGTGTTCGGGCCAGGCCTGGATACTGGTAAGGCCCTGGGCGTTGATGATGACGATCTCGCCCGGTTCCACGTCCCGGATGAATTGGGCGTGGATGAGGTCGAACGCGGTGGTCTCGCTGGACAACACATATGCGCCTTCCGCCGTGCGGCCCAGGGAGAGCGGGCGGAAACCGTGGGGGTCGCGCGCGCCGATGAGCTCCTTCTCGGTCATGATGACGAGCGAATAGGCGCCTTCGATGCGGCGCAGGGTGTTGACGAGGGAGTTGGCGACGCCGCCAATTTCGGGCTGCGCGAGCATCATGATGATGATCTCGCTGTCCACGCTCGTCTGGAACACGAGGCCGCGGGCTTCCAATTGGTCGCGGAGGGCGGCGGCGTTGGTCAGGTTTCCGTTATGGGCGACGGCGATCTGGCCACGGGCACAGTCCACGGTGAGCGGCTGGGCGTTGCGGAGGTTGGACGTGCCGGTGGTGGAGTAGCGCGTGTGGCCGATGGCGCGGTCGCCGACGAGGTCGTGGAGAATTTTCGGGTCGTTGAAAATCTGCGGAACCAGACCCATGCCGTGGTGCTTGTAAAACTTGCCCTCGTGGCAGGTGACGATGCCAGCGCTTTCCTGGCCGCGATGCTGGAGGGCATAGAGCCCGTAGTAGGCCAGTTCGGCGGCGTTCGGATGGCCGAAAACGCCAAAAACGCCGCAATAATGTTTGGGGTAATGTTCTGGTTGGGTTTGCATCGCGCGCCGCTGAATTTGAACAGAGAAAGGCGGTTGGCGCAAGCCGGAATGAAATGCCGGAGACACTTTACTGCCGGCTGCAACCGCGTTCTTCAGCGCCGGAGCGGCCGCCGGAAATTTTGCCGGCACCCCCGCGATGAATTAGACCGGGAGCAGATAAGGCCTCAGGGTTTCCACGAATTCCGGCGTCAGGCGTTTGGGTTTTTCATCGCGGCCGGTGCAGCAGTGGAAGGTTTCGGCTTCGAGAATGAGTTTGCCGTTGGCGTTCAGGATGCGGTGGCCAAAGTTCAACCGCACACGCTCGAGTCGCGTCAGCCAGACTTCAATCGTCAGCAGGTCGTCGTAGCGCGCGGGGAATTTGTAGCGGAGCTGCGCCTCGATGACGGGGAAAATATAATCGGCTTTCTGCAAGGCCAGCACCGGCGTGCCGAGTGCGCGCATGAATTCACCGCGCGCGGCCTCCAGCAAATCGAGGTAGCGCGAATGGTAGATGTGGTCGCCGACGGTGCATTCGGCGTAGCTGACGCGGTGGTGGTGACGGAATGGTTCGGCCATGACGGCGGGCAGCCTAGTCCGATCGGGCCTCAGGAGCACGCGGAAAATTCCATTTGCGCGGCGGCGGTTTGCCGTTATGTTGGCGGCATGAGTTGGCCGGATATAGCTACCCTGGTGATCGTGTTGGGCGTCGCCACTTTTTTTGTGTGGCGCAGCTCGGGAACCAGGAATCACAAGCACAATTGCGGTTGCGGTTGTGCGCATGAGAACCCCACCGAAACCCCGAAGGACAAAACCGCGGGTTGACAGTTGCGTAATCAGGACGAGAATTCAAATAACCCAATTTTCCGCATGGCCGTAACCAAAGTCAGTCACTCGGTTCATTTTGCGTCCCACAGCCACAACACCGGCGAACCCGCCACCGGGCGCTGGATGCCGAACACGGACATCTACGTCTCGGAGAGCGGCTTGGTCATCAAGGCCGAACTGGCTGGTATGAAAAGCGACAGCTTGGAGATCACGGTGGAGGGTCAGCGGTTGCGCATCAGCGGCGTGCGCCCTGACTGCTGCCGCTCCCCGCAATGCAGTTTTCTAGTGATGGAGATCAACTATGGCCCGTTTGAGACGGTGCTGGACCTGCCCGCGGGATTCGATTTGAGCCAGGCCAAGGCGGTTTACGTGAACGGCTTTTTGCGCGTCGATGTGCCGCCGGTGCAGGCACCGATGGCCAAGACCACCAAGGTTCCCATCAGCGAAGGAGTTTAACCGTGCGCCCGGACTGCGGTTGCGCGGGTTGTCTAACCGGTATTGAAAACGATGATTAAATCGGCAGAGACGGAATTTGTCAGCATCCTCGGCTCGAATGGAGACGCTGCCTATCCTCGGGCTCTCGGACATCGTCATCTTCCCCAGTGCCGTCGTGCCGCTGCTCGTTGAGACCGGCCCCAGTCTCAAGCTCGTGGACGATCTGGTCGCCGGCGACCGGTTGTTCGCCGCCGTGCTGCAAATCAATCCGGATGTGGCCGAACCCGGCCCGGAGGATCTGCACAAGGTCGGCTGCGTGTCGCGGCTGAACAAGATGGTGAAATTTCCCGACGGCACCGTCCGCATCCTGGTCGAGGGACTCTGGCGCATCCGGCTGGACAAATTTCTGCCGGCCAATCCCTATTTGCGGGCCAGCTTCGAGTTGCTCCGCGACCAGACCGAGGACACCGTCGAACTGCAGGCCATGCTGCGCAATGCGCATAAGCGCTTTGACGAGATTGCCAAGATTTCCACCGTCCTGTCCGACCAAGTCAAGATCGCCGCGCTCAACACCGAACATCCCGGCCATTTCGCCGACCTCATCGCCGCGAACCTCGGCCTGCCGCTCGACGAGAAACAGAAGCTGCTCGAAACCGTCTCCGTCCGCGAACGCCTGCAAAAGCTCCTGCCGCTGCTCAACCGCGAGCAGGAGGTGCTGAATCTTAGCTCCAAGATCCAGAACGATGTCGCCTCCAACATCGCCAAGACGCAGCGCGACTTTTTCTTGCGCGAGCAGATGCGCGTCATCCAGCGCGAACTCGGCGACACCGACCCGAATGCGAACGAGATAAAAAATCTCCGCGAAAAAGTCGAGCAGGCCAAGCTGCCCGACGATGCGCGCAAAGCGGCAAACCAGGAACTCGACCGGATGCAGCAGACATCCCCCGCCGCCGCCGAATACGGCGTGTCACGCAACTACCTCGACTGGATTCTCGCGTTGCCGTGGCAGCAGGAGACCGAGGACAAGCTGGATCTCAAGCGCGCGGAAAAGATTTTGGACGAACAGCATTTCGGCCTCGCCAAGGTGAAGGACCGGCTGCTGGAATTTCTCGCTGTTCTCAAACGCCGCAAGGAAATCAAGGGCCCGATCCTTTGCCTCGTCGGTCCGCCCGGTGTCGGCAAAACCTCGCTTGGTAAGAGCGTTGCCGATGCGTTGGGCCGGAAGTTCGCCCGCATCGCCCTCGGCGGGATGCGCGACGAGGCGGAAATCCGCGGTCACCGCCGGACTTATGTCGGCGCCCTGCCCGGCCGCATTCTCCAAACGCTGCGCCGCATCGAGAGCCGCAATCCCGTCATCCTGCTCGATGAGTTAGATAAGGTTGGCGCGGATTTCCGCGGCGATCCCGCGTCCGCGCTCCTCGAAGTGCTCGACCCCGCGCAGAACCACACCTTCACCGATCATTACCTCGACCTGCCGTTCGACTTGTCACGCGTGCTGTTCATCGCCACCGCCAACTGGCTGGACCCGATTCATCCCGCGCTGCGCGACCGGCTGGAAGTCATCGAGCTGCCCAGCTACACCGAGTCGGAAAAACTCCAGATTGCCAAGCGTTACCTCGTGCCGCGCCAACTGGAGGAACACGGCTTGACGCGCAGCGACGTGAAGTTTTCCGACGCCGCGTTGCGCGAGCTCATTCGCGAATACACGCGCGAAGCCGGCGTGCGCCAGCTCGAACGCGAGATCGCCGCGCTTTCCCGCAAGGCCGCGCGCAAAATCGTCACCCGCAACGGCTCGGCGGAGATCGTCAAGTTTGACGCGAAGGATGTGGCCACTTACCTCGGCCACGCGAGGTTTGTGTATGAAAGCGCCGAGAAGATCGCCGAGTTCGGCATCGCCACCGGGTTGGCGTGGACGCCGGTGGGCGGCGACGTGCTGTTCATCGAGGCCACCCGGATGCGCGGGCGCGGCAACCTCATCCTCACCGGCTCGCTCGGCGACGTGATGAAGGAGAGCGCGCAGACGGCGGTGAGTTATCTGCGTTCACAGGCGAAGAAGCTCGACCTGGATTTCGACGACTATGGCAAGTTTGATCTGCACATTCACGTTCCCGCCGGGGCCACGCCGAAGGATGGGCCGAGCGCGGGCGTGACGATCTGCGCCGCCTTGGCCTCGCTGATGAGCAAACGACGCGTGCGGTTCGACACGGCGATGACTGGCGAGATCAGCCTGCGCGGCCGGGTGATGCGCGTGGGCGGCATCAAGGAAAAAGTGATCGCCGCCTCGCGCTTCGGTGTGAAGCAGGTGATCCTGCCGGAAGGCAACAAACCCGACTGGCTGGACGTGCCGGCGGAAGTGCGCGCGAAATTGAAGGTGCACTTCGTTAAGCAGATTTCCGAGGTTCTGCAACTCGCGCTCGTGGCGAAATAAGCCGTTTCCCGCAATTCTGCCGGCTTCGGCAAGTCACGCCGCATTGCTCCATCGGTATCTTGCGACCTGGCGACCCACCCCTGGCCGGAGCCGCGGGCTGTTTTGAGAACATTCTGGACACCCACCTTTGGCCGGCCTAGGGTGGCCGCATGAAACTTTGTACCGCCTTCCCCCGTGCCGCCGTCGCGCTGGCCGCGCTGATTCTGTTTTTTGCCATGGGCACGCTGGCGCAAACGACAAATGGTTTGTCCGACGCGGAAATTCAAGGCCGCCAATTGGCGCAGCAGCTTTGCGACACCAAACCGGTGGCAAGTTTCACGAATTCCGGTGTTCTTCAAATTCGTCGTCCCGAAGGCGTTCGAGAACAGTTTCGTTTTTGCTTTCAGATTTTATTTACGGAAACAAATTGGCTGACAACCTATGAGACAACTAGTGAAAGCTATCGGATAAAGTTTTTAATCGTTCATAACCAAAGCGGTAACCAGTGCTTTGAACTTCGTGGTAATGACAAGTTGCCAGCTGAATCCACAGCTGCTTTCGCCAGTTCCGACTTCTGGCTGTGCGACCTCGGCCTGGAATTTTTCCACTGGCCGGCGCAGAAGGTTTTGAAGAAAGAGATCAAGCGCAGCCGGGGCTGCACGGTCTTGGAAAGCACCAACCCGAATCCGTCCACGAACGGCTATTCACGCGTGGTGTCCTGGATTGACGGCGAGAGCGGCGGCATCGTCCAGGCCGAGGCCTATGATTTCAACGGCAAGCTGCTCAAGGAATTTGCGCCGAAATCTTTCAAGAAGGTCAACGGCCAGTGGGAACTTCAGGAGATGGAAATCCGCAATGTCCAGACCGGTTCGCGCACCCGGCTGGCGTTTGATTTGAACAAATGACGTAGTTGGCCGCCGCCGGCGACTTCGGTTGAGCAGGCTTCCGTTTCCCAGCTGCAATAAAAAAACGCCGGGCACAAGGCCCGGCGTTGAATGGAAAATTTGGCGGAGGATTACGTTCAGCGCGAGAGCTGCAATGCCACTTCCGTGACCAGTTCGGAGGAGAGCGCCACGTCGCTGACGCCCCAGGTGGAGCGGGCTTGGACGGTCACCTGGGTGATGCGTGGGTCGATGGACTCGACGCGCACCCAGACATTACGCTGATTGACCTTGCCGGACAGGGAGCGCACGCTGTTGGTGGTGTCGTGCGGGATATATTCGGTGAGCACCACGCCGTTGTTCTGAATGACAGCGACCGCCGCCGTATAGACTTGATCCAGCGAACGCTGATAACGCTGCGAGATCTGGTCGGTGGACCAGGTCACTGCCGGGGAATGGGTGTCGCTGACGGTGCTGACGCAACCGGTAGCCACCAAGGCGGCTCCGGCAAGGACGGCGAAAAATTTCATTTTCATATGATGACAATCCAACCGAAAACGGGGCGCGCGTCAAGCCATTTCAAAAAACGCGGGTCAGCAGTTCCACGGGCTGCCGTTGAAATTGCCGGACAGATCCGGACCGACACCCTGGTCGTCAGGATAATCAAAATGCCACCCCGTTGTCGCCCTGGCCCAGTTCAAGCCTGATTTACAGGGAATGTTTGCAACTTTTAGGCAATGATGGTTTTGAATAAAGGACTTTATGCCGCAGTTTTCATACAAGGCCCGCAAACGTTCCGGCGAACTCGTCGAGGGTGTGCTTGAAGTGGCCGACCGCAGCTCCGCGCTGCTACAAATCCAGCGTTCCGGCCTGTTCCCCCTGGCTGTGGCTGACCTGAAGGCCGGCCCGGCAACCGGGGCCAAAGGCGCGAACCAAGGCGTGAACCTGATGTCGCTGCTGCCGCAGTCGCTGCGCACGCAGATGACGCAGCAGCGGAAGCCGAAATTGCAGGAGCTGGCGACGTTCACCACGCAGCTGGCGAACTTGCTGAATTCAGGCATGCCGCTGACCGTCGCGCTGACCAGCATGGGGCATTTGCAGACCAAGGGCATTCCCGCCACCGTCAGCCGCGAGCTGAAGCAGGAGGTGACGGAGGGTCGTTCGCTGTCGGATGCGATGGTGCGGCAGCCGCGGATTTTTTCTGACCTGTACGTGAACATGGTGCGCGCCGGCGAATCCTCCGGTTCGCTCGTGCCGGTGCTGCGGCGCATGGCCACGCATTTTCAGCAGTTCGCGGAAGTGCAGGCGAAGTTCAAGTCCGCGATGATCTATCCTGTGATGGTGATCTGCGTGGGCATCCTGCTCGTGACCTTCTTCATGACGGTGATGATGCCGAAATTCATCGAGATCTTTAACGGCTTCAACATTCCGCTGCCGCTGCCAACGCGGTTTTTGATCGGCCTCAGCGCGCTCTTTACCGGGTATTGGTGGCTGCTGGGGATGATGGTGCTGGCGGTGATCGTCCTGTACAAACGGTTTAAGTCCAGCGCCGCCGGCGGACGAAAAATGGATGAATGGAGCATGAAGCTGCCGGTGTTCGGAAATGTTGTCCGGATCAATTTGTTCGGACAGTTCGCCCGGACGCTGGGCACGCTCCTGCAAAATGGTGTGCCGGTGCTGACCGCGCTGAAGATCACCGAGCAGGTCATGTCCAACAAGCTCATCCGCGAGGCCATCGCCAAAACGCGCGAGGCGGTGACGGATGGTAAGACACTCGCGCAGCCGCTGGCTCAAAGCAAACTGTTCCCGCAATTGATGGTGGACCTTGTGCGCATCGGCGAGGAGACCGGTGATGTGCCCGGCGCGCTGAACAATCTGGCGGACACCTACGAAACCGAGCTGCAAATCGCGCTGCGCGTGATGAGCGACCTTATCGGGCCGATCTTGATCATTGTCATGGCCGTCGTCGTCGGGTTTTTGCTGTTGAGCATCTTCCTGCCGCTGTTCAAGCTGATTTCATCGATTCACTGATGAACTCGCGAATCTCACGTTGCGCCGGAAGCGGGACAGCCCAATTTGAAAAATCAAACTGGGGATTCCTTCGCGCGTTCACGCTGATCGAACTCATGGTGGTGGTGGCGATCATCGGACTGGTCGCCGCGATGGGGCTGCCCGCTCTCATCAAGGCGGTGCAGAAGGACGGAATGCGCAAGGCTTTGAGCGACGTGCAGGACGTTTGTTTCTCGGCGCGGGAGCGCGCCATCTTGACCAAACAAAAAACCTCGGTCTTGATTCTGCCGCAGGAAGGTCGTTTCAGCGCGGAAGGCGCGGCGGGTGGGGCCGGTTCCGGCGGCACGGCGGTGAATGCGCATACCGGCAAGGTCACGGCTTCCTCGCTGCCGGACGGCATCAAGTTTGCGATGGTGGATATTTTCCGGAAAGATTATGCCGAATCGGACTGGGCGCGCGTGTTTTTCTATCCCGACGGCACCTGCGACGAGACGGTGCTCGTGTTGGCCGGGGGCGGCAATTCGGAAAAAATCACCTTGGATTACGTCACCGGCATGCCGGTGGTCAGCGACGTGAACCAATGAGCACCGCCCCGAACATTGCCGCCCGTTGCCGCGCGTTCTCGCTGTTGGAAGTGATGATCGCCATCGGCATTTTCTTTCTCGCCGTGTTCGCAATTTTGAGCCTGGTCTCCAGTTCGCTCGGCAATGCACGGCGGCTGCAACGTCCGCAGGTGGATGCCAGTCCGGTGCTGGCGACCTATGCTGCCACCAACAGCCTGGTGGAGGGAACCTATAACGGCAGCTTGGGGGATATTTTGGGCGATGCCTACCGCGATTACAACTGGACGGCGGTAATCACCGAGGTGGCGACGAACAAACTGTTCAGCGTGGACTGCGCCATTGAAGAGCGGGGCAGCCCCGCCATCATCTCGGATCTGTCCACGGTACTTTATCGCCCGCAATCGCCCGCCGGCAGCCTCGAAGGCGCCAACTTTGTTCACCGATGACCTTGCCCCGTTCATCCCGCCGCGCGTTCACGCTGATTGAAATCATGGTGGCCCTTGTGATTTTTAGCATGGTCATCGCGGCGGTTTACGCGACGTGGATGATTATCATGCGCGCGACGACGGTGGCGCAGGACGTCGCCGCGCAGGCGCAACGGGAACGCATCACGCTCCGTACCCTCGAGGATTCGCTGATGGCCATCCAGTCGTTCCAGGCGTCGCCGCAGTATTACAGTTTCGTCGCCGAGGGCGGTGACAAGCCGCAGTTGAGCTTCACGGCGCGGGTGCCGGATATTTTTCCGCGCAACGGCAAGTTCTTTGACCCGCTGACCGGGCGCGATTTTAGCCTGCGTCGGCTGACCTATTCGCTCGAACCCGGCCCTGGGGAGCAAAATAATCTTGTGCTGCGCCAGCACCCGGTGCTGATGGATCTGGATTCGGATGAACAGCAATATCCGCTTGTGCTGGCAAAGAATGTCCGCAAGTTCATCGTCGAATGCTGGGACACCAACCAGCTGGAATGGACCAAGGATTGGCTGGACACCAACGCGATTCCGAGGCTGTTGCGCGTGCAGCTCGTGCTCGGCGGCAACACCAGCGCGGACGCTCCGGATGTGTCGGTGTCGCGCCTACTGTCGCTGCCGTCGGAAATGATGCCCGCCGTAATCCAAAACGGCACGGTGGGCGGATTGTTGCCCCCGCCGCCCGTCCCGATTCCGCCCATTCAAAAATGAAACTCTTCCCGCGCCAAAACCGCCGTGGCTTCGCCGTCATTTTCGCCCTTGTGGCCGTGACGGTGTTGTCCCTGCTGGCGGCCGCGCTGGCGGTGTTCATGAAGGTGGAATCACAGCTTACGCAGAACGGGAACGACGATGAAAAATTGTTGTGGATCGGCCGGGCTGGCGTGGAGCGCGCCTGCTGGATTTTGGCGAACGAACCGGCGGGGCCGACTTCCACGAAACAAATCTGGGCCGGCGGCGCGGGCGACGGACCCGAGACGAACAGCCCGCTCGCCGGCATTTCCCTGGATAATTTTCCTGTGGGCGACGGCTCGGTTTCGCTCCACCTGATCGAACAGGAAAGCAAAATCAACATCAACCGTGCCGATACCCCGCTGCTGGATCAAGTCCTTACGACGATGGGCGTGGACGCCGGGGCCATTTCCATCGTGGCCGACTCCATCCAGGATTGGATTGACACTGACGATGCCGTCCGTCCGGCTGGCGCGGAAACTGATTATTATCAGGGGCTCCCGACGCCTTATAACGCCAAAAACGCGCCGATTGATGACATTGAGGAATTACAGTTGGTCAAGGGCGTTACGCCGCTGATGTTCAAGGGCGGTTCCACGGCGGATCCCAATGCGCCTTTCCAGCACCACAAGCTCGGATTCGGCAACGCGCCGGGTCAGGAGGATTTTGTATTCGGCCTGCGCGACGTTTTCACGCCGTATTCCAGCGGCAAGGTCAACATCAACACCGCCGACACCAATGTGCTGCTGTCCATTCCAGGCATGGATGCCAACATCCTCCAGAACATCATCACGCTGCGGGACAGCATTAACAGTGCTGACGGCTCCGACGGGGTCATCCGCGATCTGGGTCAGCTTTCGCCGGCGGTTCCCAATCCGCAGGTGTTGCAGCAGATCAACAAATACCTCACCGTGAGCGGCAACACTTACGAAGTCCACGCCACCGCCCAGGTCGGGCCGAACCAGCGCGAGTTCGTCGCCGTGTTGTTCCGCAACGGACCCAACGTCCAGGTCTTCAGCTTCCACCCGAAATGAGTTGAAATCAGTCGGCTCCCCGCTATCGTTGCGCCATGCGCGCGGTATTGATTTTTCTGCTCCTGTTTGGCCTTTGTGTCACGGCCCGCGCGGCCGAAGCTGTTACCGGCCGCGTCGTCAAGGTGCTGCCGCTGTTCCTCGACCAGCAGGGCCGCACCTCGCTTTCGCCGAGCCTGTTTGACCGTGACGCCTATCAGGCCCGGTTGCGCACTCATACCAACCAGGTTTCCGCCATTCGTTACGACGTCCTTTGGTCCGCAAAAAGTGCCGGCGAAACCAATTTGACCATCCGGGTTGAACTGCGCGGCATCAATGCAACCAACCGCCTGCCCGAATTTAAAACCCTGGAAACCCCGGCCACTACCGGGTTTTTCGGCAATTGGACCGGACTGACGCTGGCGGGCGACGAATACCAAAATTTCGGTTCTGTAACGGCTTGGCGGGCGACGCTGTGGGACGGCGACCAGCTACTCGGCGAGGAAAAATCATTTCTCTGGTGAACCGGTGGTTGCATGATTTCTCTGAAGATCAACTGTGCCTGCGGCCAGCACTACACCTGCGAAGTTCAGCCGCAGGCCGAACAAACCTTGTCGGTCGCCTGTCCGATCTGTCAGCGCGACGGTTCCGCCGCCGTGAACCAGTTTCTCGCCAGCATCCGCCACCGGCAGATTCCCGTCAAAATCCTTTGCGCCTGCGGCCAAAAATATTCTTTTCAAGTCCAGCCGCGCGAAGGCCGTATGCCGGCGCCCATCGCCTGTCCGGTCTGTCAGCGCGATGGCACCGCGGAAGCCAATCGGATCATCGCGTCGCTGCTGGCGGCGGATCCGCGCACCTTGCCGCCGCCCGGGGTCAGCGCGGTGTTGAATGCCGTCCAGACCAGCCTCGCTCCGCATCTCGTGGATGCGCTCAAATCCGCTGTGGTGCAGGAATTGGCTACCCAGCGCCGCGAACTCCTCGCCGCCCAGCAGGCCGCCGCCGCCGAACTGACTGAGCTGGCCCGCCGCCTCGAAGCCGTCCAGACGCCGATGCTCGAACGCCTCCGGGCCTATGAGCAGCGGATTCATGAACTGGAAAAGGACCTCGCCGACCAGTCGAAGGAGAACCGCGAACTGTTGAAGTTGAAGATTGACCTGCTCCGCGAAAAAATCGAATCCGAGCGCAGCGTGAGCCGCCTGCCTTTCAATTGACGGCAGCCGGGATGCTTATTCGCTGTTTTAATGCTTAATCCGGGCCGTCGGACAACCGATTAAGAGCCAGATTATGTTTGGAAAGTTTTCACCACGGTTTTTTTCTCCTGCGCCAGCAGGGCGCGTTCGTAGCAGTCCAGCGCTTCGTCGTAGCGGCGCAGCCGGTTTAAAAGTCCGCCCTTATGCAGGTGGGCGATGGCTAGTGTGCCGTCCACTGCGATGGCGTGGTCAGAGCTGGCCAACGCCTCGTCCGTGCGCCCGAGTTTTTCCAGCGCCACGGCCTTTTTGACCAGTGCCTCGGCGTGCTCGGGATTTGTGGCTAGGAATTTTTCCACCGCTTCCAGCGCCAGTTCTGGCTGGTTATCGTCGATTAGTTTCTGGGTCTCGGCCAGCAGGTTCGATGGCTTCGACCCGGTGATTTCCGGCATTAGTCGCTGACCGCTTTCCAGCTCGTGAATCCGTTTTTCCAACTGGCCGACCACGTCCAGCAGGCGCGCGTTGGAGCTTTCCACCGTCGCGCGGCCCGGCGCGGCGAGCTGGTGCACCGCGCTGGCGTTGGCGATGGCGGCGTGTTGCTGGGAGGAAATTTCCGCCAGTTGCGTGAACGCGCGCCACTGGAAATAAACCATGAGCAGCATGATGCCGAGGCCCGCCAGCCCGAACGCGCCGGCCAGAAACAGCGTCATCCGCTGCGTCTGCTGGGTCGCCTTCACATTGTTGTCGCGCTGGTCCGCCACCGTCTGTTCCAACGATTGCAGCCGTGCCGCCAGCCCGTCGGCGTTGCTTTTTGCCGTGTCGGCGGATTCCTGCTGGTTTTGTATGATGGCCAGCTGCGTCGCGTGGATCTGCTCCTGCAGCTGAAGATAGTTGCTCGAAACGTCATCGCGGGTGGGGCTGGAAACCAGGTTGGTATCCGTCTGGGCAATAACCTGAAAGGCCAGCAGCAGGCCGGCACCCGCGGTCAATAATTTCCGATGAAATTTCATACCAGAGGAAAATAGCGTGGCAGTTGATTAAACGAAGTCAAGCGTGCGGCGGAACGACTTATTCGCAGGGCGCTCCCGAATCTTGCCACAGCTCCTTCAGCCATCTTTGTCGTGGCGGATGGTGGCTGATGTAATAGACTTTCCCCATGTTCAGCCAGCGACAAAAACCCATCCTCGTCGCGGTCGTCACGCTCGTGGCGATCTGGGGATTGGCGTTGGCTGGCTACGACTTGACCCGCGCCGCGCGGATCACGCCGGAAAAAGTCCGCGCCTACACGGCCGCCATGGATTTCAGCCAGCTGTCCGCCGCCCGGCGCGCGGTCGCCATCCAGAAACTGGCGGCCATGCTGAATGCCCTGTCCCTGGAAGAACGGCAGAGCCTCCGGCTGGAGCGCACCGCGTGGTTTGCCTATATGAACGAGGATGAAAAGGAGAAGTTCATTGAGGCGACGATGCCCACCGGCATCAAGCAGATGCTAAACGCCTTTGAGGCCCTGCCGCCGGACAAGCAGCAGCGTGCGGTGGATGACGCGCTCAAGCGGATGAAGGCCGCTCAGGAAAAGCTGGCCGCTGGCGGGGGGCTGCCGGATGCCAATCAGCCGCCGATCAGCCCGGAGCTGCAGGAAAAAGTGATGAAGCTTGGCTTGCAAAGTTTTTACAGCCAGAGTTCCGCGCAGACCAAGGCGGAACTGGCCCCGCTGCTGGAGCAGATGCAGCAGGTGATGGAAAACGGCCGACTCATGCGCGAACCACGCCAATGAATCGGTCTTCGCTACCCAGCCGCATCCGGGCGTTCACGTTGGTCGAACTCCTGGTAGTGATCGCGATCATCGCGATTCTCGCCGCGCTGCTGCTGCCCGTCTTGAGCCGGGCCAAGGAAGCGGGACGGGCCACCGCCTGCCTGGGCAACCTCCATCAGGTCGGTCTCGCTCTGCAAATCTATGTTTCGGAGAACAACAACCGAATGCCTTTTATGCGCGACGTCGTGCCCGACCCGGCGGTGGTCGCTACCAACACATTTCCCACCATCAACAAGGTGCTCGCGTCCCAACTTGGCAACCCCAACGTGCTGCGCTGCCCCTCGGACTTGGCGCACATTTTTGAAATCACCGGTTCGAGCTACGGGTGGAACAATCTCCTCAACGGCCAGGACGCGGACCAGTTGAAGATGTTCACCTTCTCGTTCAATTCGTCGCAGGTACAGGTGGTTTTTGACAAACAGGCCTTTCATATTACCCGCGGCTCGGACAAGGCCGTGAACTACCTTTTCGCCGACGGCCACATCAAAAACATTTTGGAAATCTCCGGACCGCCATGATCGAACTTCGCCATGTCATTAAGAAGTTTGCCGGCCGCATGGCGGTGGACGACCTGTCGTTCACGGTTTCGCCGGGGGAAATTTTCGGCCTGCTTGGCCACAACGGCGCGGGCAAGAGCACGGCCATCGGCATGATGCTTGGTCAGGTCTGGCCGACCGGCGGCGAAGTGCGGATCTGCGGCCACGACGTGCAGGCCAACCGCCGTGCGGCCTTGCAGCGTGTTGGCGCGATTTTTGAAGCGCCAGTGTTCTACGATTACCTCAGCGGCTTCCGCAATCTCGAGATCCTCAGCACCTACACCGCGCCGACTACCCCGGCGCGCATCCGCGAAGTGGTCGAGTGGGTCGGCCTGACCGGCCGCGAGCAGTCCAAGGTGCGGACGTATTCGCACGGCATGCGCTCGCGGCTGGCGCTGGCGCAGGCGCTGCTGCCCAAGCCGGAACTGCTCATCCTCGACGAGCCGAGCGACGGCCTGGACCCCGAGGGCATCCACGAGATGCGCCAGACCATCCTCCGTTTGCAGCGCGAACTCGGCCTGACCATACTGCTGTCGTCGCATCTGTTGAACGAGGTCGAGCAGCTCTGCACGCGCATCGCGGTGTTGCAGAAAGGTAAAAAAGTTTTTGAAGGCAACGTTGCCGACGTGAAGGCCGAGCGCGGTAAAGTCGCCTTGAAAACCCGGGACTTTGCCGCTGCCGAAAAAATTCTGCGCGCGCAAAAGCTCATCACTGCCACGGCGGAGGATAAATTCATCACGCTGACCGAGGGCCGTTCTACGGCGGAGGTCACGCAAACCCTGGTCGCCGCCGGCCTCGCGGTCGAGGGCATCTGGCAGCACGAGCAGACCGTGGAGGATTTTTATCTCAACCTGATCAAGCCGCCCGCCTTAAAAAACTGACCCATGTTCCTCGCCCAACTAAAAAATGAGCTCTGGAAGCTGTTCGGCAAGAAGCGCACCTACATCGGGTTTGGCGCGTTTCTGCTCGCGCAGACGGCCATGCTGCTGGCCTTCAAGTACACCCGCTGGCAAAGCGACGTCGAGCGGCTGCTTAACGGCAACGGTTATCTCGCCACGGAATTTATTTCTGTGCTGACGGTCTCGGTGGTGATGCTGATTCCGCAGATCATGCTGCTCATGCCCCTCTATGCCACGCTCGTGGGCGGCGACTTGGTGGCGAAGGAGGCGGAGGACGGCACGCTGCGCATGATTCTCTCTCGCCCCATCTCGCGACTGCGGCTGCTGTTCGTGAAATGGATGGCCGGCATCATTTTCGCCATGGTGCTGGTGCTGGCGCTCGGCCTGACGGCCATGAGTTTTGCCAGCCTGATGTTTCCGTGGAAGGGAATGTTCGTTTTTGCGCCCGGCCAGGCGTTCAGCGTCTTCACGGCGAACGAGGGGTTGATCCGGTTCATGGGCTCGCTGCTGTTCATGGCGGTGAACGCCAGCGTCATGGTCTCGGTCGCGTTCATGTTCTCCTGCTTCAACATGAAGCCCGCGGCGGCTACCATCCTCGCGCTTTCGTTCCTGTTCGTGAGCATGGTCATGGAAAACATCCCGTTCTTCGACCGTTACGAAAACTGGTTCATCACGCACCATTTCAAATGCTGGCTGCTCGTCTTCAAGGATCCGGCGCCGTGGCTGCAGATCGCCCAGTCGGAAATCATCCTCTTCGCCGTGAGCGCGACCGCCTTCATCCTCGGCGCGATGGCGTTTCAGGTGCGCGACATCAAGTCCTGACGCCGTCCGCCGTCGCCGGTCTCAAAACTGGTCCGCCTTCTCCTTGAACAGCACGTTGAAGGTCGTCAGCGAACCGTAGCTCTTCGTGATGTACTGTTGCAGCTCCACCTTCTCGCCGTCCGACAATTTTTCATGCGCGTTGAGTTTTTGTTCCAGCACGCGCAGGTTGTTCCGCACCATCACGACCTTGTGGAAAAACACTTCCAGCGGCACCTCCTTCGCCTGCAAGGCCGCGTCCGCCGGGTGCAGTACTAGCCGTCCGCCGTGCCAGCGCAAACCGAGCTGCTCCACCACCGTATCCGGCTTCTCCAGGCCCAGCTTTGCGATCGCCGCCGCCACCGTCTCGTCCACGAACTGTTTGAGCGGCACCGCCAGCCCGCTGACGGACGCCTGTGGGTCCAACGGCTCGAGCCCGCTCGGTTCCGGCGCGACCGCGCGCCGGCTGCCGTCGTCGAACTGGATTTCCGCCACCGTCTCCGAGAGGGTTTTGACCAGGCCGGAACCGTATTGCGGATGCCGTACCTTCATGCCGATGCGGAGCGATTCGATGTTCATGCCGGGAAGATAAACCTAGGGGCTGAGGATGCACACCAATTTCAGTGGTCACAGCCCAGGGGCGCCGAAAAATCGTGGCGACAAGGTTTGGAAAAGGCGGTAGGCTCAATCGCAAAATAAGCTCAATTGCCCAGAGATGTTGCTAAGATTCCTTAAGCGGTATAAAAACGGTGGATAAAACTTTTAACCGAGTAGACCAACCAGCCCTATTCCATGACCGCCAAACTCTGTGACCGATTTGAATTCGAGCGCGTTCTTTGGTCGCGGTCGGTCACGCGCGTTGCGGGCGTGGACGAGGCTGGGCGCGGGCCGCTCGCCGGACCGGTCGTCGTCGCCGCCGCCATCCTGCCGCCGCGCTGGGCGGGCACCGGCCTCCCCGCCGAACTCGCCGGCTTGAACGATTCCAAGCAGCTCACCGCGGCGCAGCGCGAAAAGTTTTTTGAGTTTCTCACCCGATGCGCCGAGGTCGAATTCGCCATCGCCCAGGTGGACGCCGGCGTGATCGATGAGATCAACATTTTGCAGGCCACGCACCGCGCCATGAACGCCGCGCTGGCGCAGTTGACGCCGTTGCCGCCGCACGCGCTCGTGGACGGCCGGCCGGTGAAGACGTTGCGCGTGCAGCAAACCGCCATCATCAAGGGCGACGCGCGGAGTTATTCCATCGCTGCCGCGAGCGTGCTGGCCAAAGTCACGCGCGACCGGCAAATGCAGGCCTTTCACGCGCAGTTTCCCGTCTACGGCTTCGACCAACACAAGGGCTACGGCACGGCGCAGCATCTGGCGGCCATCGCCCAACATGGCGCCTGCCCAATTCACCGGAAATCATTCGCTCCGCTCAAGCCGCCGGAGCCGGAACTCTTTTAGCCGCCGATGCCCACCGACCCCCCCAGATCCTAAAGTCGGCCGGAATTTTTTTTGGCTTTATCTGTGTTTCAACTGTTAAAATCTTTGACCGGGAAAATGAATCTTTTGGAAAAACTCAAGGCGCGGTTCGCCGGCGAAGCCAAGCCGGAGCATCTGCGGCGCGGCGAATTGGGCGAGCTCGCCGCGAAGCGGTTCTTGCAGCAGCAGGGACTGAAGTTTATCGCCGCTAACTTCCGTTCCGGGCGCGGCGAGATCGACTTGATCTTCCGCGAGGGTGACTGCCTCCTGTTTGTTCTATTTACACGGAACATATAAAAATGCTATTTTCGGCCAGCAATGAAGCAAAACCTAGCAATCAGCTACGTCCGGTTCAGCACCATCGAGCAACGCGGTGGCGATTCCGTGCGCCGTCAAACCGAGGCAACGGAAGCTTATTGCAAAAAAAACGGCCTGACACTCACCGACGAGTTCCGGCTTAAAGATCTTGGCAAATCTGCATACAAAGGTATTCACCGCAACGCCACAGGGGCGCTGGGGCAGTTGGAAAAACAGGTCGCGGATGGCAAAATTCCCAAGGGCACGGTTTTGATCGTTGAAAATCTTGATCGCTTGAGTCGCGAGGACATTGTGACAGCTCAATTGCTGTTGCTCAATCTCATCAATAAGGGAATTGAAATCGTTGCGCTGTCAGATAATGAACGTCGTTACAGCAAAGTGTCACTGGCTGCAAATCCGTTTGAGCTGATGATCTCCATCATGGTCATGAGCCGCGCGCATGAGGAAAGCAAAATAAAAAGTTACCGTGTCAAGGAATCGTGGGTCAACCGCAACAAGCTTGCAGCCGAGGGCAGACACATCAATATCAGACTGCCTTCCTGGCTTGAGTCGAAAAACAAAAAATATTTTGTTACGCCGACGAAGGCCGAGGTCATCAAACGAATCTTCAAGCTCTACCTCGATGGATTTGGAACGCAATCCATCGCGCAAATTCTTATCAAAGAAAAAGTCGCCAACATCGCCAAGAACAAAAACGGGAAAAAGTTGTGGCATCCAAGCTACATTCAGCGAATTCTAAAGTCGAAAGAGGTGATCGGATTCTACACGGGCGCAACTCCAGACGTGCCAAATTATTTTCCAGCGATTATTTCAGAGTCGGACTTTTACGCGGTTCAAGCCATCATCAAAGAGCGATATAGCTACAAAGGCCAAAAAAACAACAATCCGCATCCGTTGAGTCACCTGTTGAAGTGCGACCTGTGTGGCGAGAGCGTTGTGAGATGTCTTGGGAATGGTTACTTTTATTTCCAGTGTCATGGTGCGCATCTAAAGATTTGCGATCCAAAGACCATGTCCATCTACGGCACCGAGCAAGCGCTGCTTCGCGTCCTCGCATCAACCGGACCAACCGCTGCAGGACTTGACGATCAGTCCGCCCGCCAAGTGCGCCAAGAAGTTGAAGCACAAAATGGGAGGATAAACGAGTTGGAGGAGAAAATTGCCACCGCTTCCAAACTCTTCATCAAGAACCCGTCTGAGGCGGGAACAAAGATACTGCAGCAGATGGAATTGGAAAAAATGACGCTCGTTCGTCAGGTAGAAAAAAGTCGTAACGACAAATTCTTGGTCGACCATCGAGCAGACTGGAAGGAAGTCAAGGCACGGCTCGAAGCTGAAATTAAGAGCGCTGGCCAATTCCCACTCGAAGTGATTCCTCTATCAGTCAAGCTGGTGAATGGAAATCTGGAATATTTGAGGCACGTGCCAACCAAAAACGAAAATGAGATTATTGCACTGCGTGAAACCCTGCGCGGCTATATCCAGAGAATTGGAATCGACATCCCAAAGATGAAGGCGACAATCCATTTCAAGTCAGGCGAACAAATATTTGTAGAATTCAGGAAGACCAACAGTTACCCGAGGGCATACTCCTATCGAGTGGGCAATGGTGAATGGATAGATATCGGCAAAGATCCCAGAAGGTGAACGTCGCAGGCTTCAGCTGAAAATTAAGGCGCGGATCAAAAACAGCGACGGACCATCATGCCGCCAGGGTTTCCACGTTAACCAGCCTGACGCCCTTCCATGCTTCCTGCTGCATTCCAAACGCGTCCGGCACATCACGACGCAAGCCAACACCAAACTGTTCGCGCATCAAATCAGTCATCGTGGCCTTGAACTGTGAGCGTCTAAGCGTGCCCAATTGACGCTGTTCGGCCAGGCGACAAAATGCGCGGTAGGCTTGCGTCACGGTCACATGGGATTCGCCGTTGGGTTCGAGCATGGTTTCACACAGTACACCCATCAGTCGTTCGTGCAACTCAGGTCCGCGAATTCTTGTGTTCGGACTGGTGCCGCTGAAGAAGTCAGAGGAACACGCCAGTATCGACTTGGCACGATTGGTCACAGCTCGCGCGTTCTTGTCGCTGCGGAACTCGGCAAACAGATTGAGCTTGTCTGTTTCGCCGTTCAATTCCTGGGCACAACGCAGCAACATGGCGCGATAGTAGGTCTGCAGCTTTTCGGCGGTGGTGGGCTTGAACACGTTCTGCATGGGTTCGCGGTAGTAGAACTGCATTTCATTTTCGAGATAAATGACCGAGTGACCGAGCTTGGAATCGCCTGCCAACATGCCGGCAAAGAAATCGACATTCAGAACTGCCGGCGTGACCATGGTGAATCCGTCGCAGCTGGATTGTCTGACTTCCAGGAAAGGACAGCCATAGCGCGCGACGGCATCAGGAAACTTCAGTGCAAACCATTCACTCGGCGTCTTGGGTTTGGCTGGGACTTGCGGTTCACCCCAAATGGGTTTTTTAGGCAGGTTCAGTTCGACAGTTGTGCTGGTTGTTGGCGGTGGATATAACATTTGATGATCTCCTCGTCGGTGGGTTGGGGTTGGGGTTGGGCTTCGATGGTGCGCAGAAAGTTCAGTCGCCATTCTGATTCGTGGTGCTGCTTTCTGGCCTGGCTCATCTGTTCCATTCGTCGTTCGTGGTCGCTCATGGTGTGGGTTCCTGGGGTTGGTCGGGTGCATATTCGGGCTTCTGCTGGCCCAAAGTTTTCAATTGGTCGTGGTGCTGGGCGTGGTCTTTTTGCGGAATCCCAATGAACAGGTTGCCGCGCCGATAGCTGAGCGTGCCAACTGCGTGCATCTTGGGTCGGTCGGTGGTGATGTGCGCGTAGCCCAGAACCGCATCGGAGGCCTGGCTGTTGATCTGCGTGGCCAAAGCGTCGCCTGTTTCGAATTGGCAACATCCTCGTTCGCTCCAGGATTGATTATACGCGCGCACCAGATCCAGAGGCTTGAACAGGTAGTGCAGGCAGTGAAAGAGGCTCTGCGGGCTGTCCACGCTCTGGGCCTGCACGTTCGGAATCAAAGCCGAGTCCAGGTGCGCGCCCAGATACATCGTCACCAAATTGGAGAGCTTTTGACTGTGCTCGTCGGTCCAATCGTCAGCATCAACAACGGCGTGAACGTGAGGGAGGGAAACAGGGGGCAGAAAGCGGATCACGGCCAGCTCCTCGGTCCAGAACACGCCGCGCACGTCCTGCTCGTTGACCATGCGCGCGAAAGCACTGTGGTAGGCGTCCCAATAAACGATCCAGCTGTGCATGTCGGCCATGGAACTGACGACGACATTTCCAGTGAAGCTGCCGGTGATTGAATGCCAGCGACCACGAGCAAAGGCCGGAACGTAGGTGAGAGCTGCGCGTTGACCAGCCCGCCAACTGCAATAGGGACAGAAGCGATGCAACCGACAATCGCCACCTGGATTGCGGCGGTTGGGAATGCAGCAACGACAATAGCGATCAGCCGAAGTCCATCCGTGAGCCAGCAGCAACAACGAGCTTTGCATCAGGTATTGTCCAGGAGTTCGGAATCGGTCAGGCCAGCAGCGGACCTTTTCACGGACAAACGACAGACAGTTTCGTTGGTGCATGGTGAGAAGATCAGAGTGGCGGTTGAGCTCGGATTGACTGGTGCGTTGGAGATGAGAGAAATGACGCACTGTTCGCACCAAGGAGCCAGCAGCATTGGAGTTGGCTGAGAACGTGCCTGATTTGACATTGGGGACATCAGCACCAACACGAGCCCCAACGCCCGCAGTGAAGTTCTGGGAATCATCTGGGGCGAACTGGGGCGTGCTGGTGATGGTGGAGTTGGATTCAATGAGCGAACCATCTTCGGGCAGATCATCGTCATCAAATTCAGGGTCATCATCATCGACATCGTTCAGGGTGACATTCAGGTAGGTGGATTTGATTTCATTCAGTTCATCAGCAGTCAGAGGTGATGGTTGAGGGGGAGAAGAGGAGGATGCTGAATAACTATGTTGGCGTGCTCCGGGGAAAACTGTTTCGGCCGGCGCAGTGGAATGGGAAATGGAGTTCATAAAACTTTACGAGTGCCAACTGCTGACGCCGGGTGAGCAGCGCCAGCAGCCGGCGTGCTTTTCAGACGCTCGCAGTTTCTCCTTTCTCCTTGACCGACATTTCAGGTGGCAATGCTGGTGCCATTGATCCCATTAGCGTTGGGTCGGTGATACGTTCAATCGTGACGAGCGTTCGACTGCGGCGAGTGTAGTCGATGTGTTCCGAGGATAGCATCACCGAGACGCTGCCAATCGCCGCGCTACCACCCTGGACCAGATAGCTCAGCTCGTGGGCCATCTGCGTGCCGTTGAAGCTGCGCAGAGGCAGACGACGCTGGCGATTACGGCACAATTTGGCCAACTGCGCCATCGAGATGGTCCGGCCGAGCAGTTCGCATTCTTCGAGGATGGGCGTGAGCATGTAGATCAAGTTTTCCATGCTCGTGTCCGTGCGGAGGTTCGTAGGCGTTTTCATTGTGAGTCATCCTTGCTTTCGACGTTGACCCAAGTGCCCGCCGATTGAATGTCGGTCACCAGCACGAACGGGAAGTCGTATTCGTCGCTGTGGCTGGTGCGGATGTGCTCAACCTCAACATCTGCAGTACGACCCACGAGCGAACTCAGATCCACTTCCCCACCAGATAATGCGGAGAGTTGATCGCGACCCAACAGACGGCCCAGCACACGACGCAGATCCGAACCATGCTCCAAGTTCAATGGGATTTCAGCCTTGGCCAGATTCGTGAATTGCTCCTTGCCGGCCACTTGGAGCACGAACATGATGCGCAACAGTTCACCGCAATCAGGACAGCCAGGACGAGGAACGCGCGTGACCTTGTGGATCTTTGCGACATAACGACCTTCCGGGATCTTGTAATTGTGCTCCTTGGGCACAGTGACAACCAAGCGTCTTTGTTGGGGGATTCTCATTGGCCACCTTTCGCCTTGATTTGTTGCACCTTTTTCGCGATTTCACCGAGTAGCTTGGTGATTTCCGAACAGCCAGGTGTTCTGCGTGCCTGGGTCTGCGCCGTGTCCACCATGGTCAAGAGCAGGTCGTAAGCCCCACCGTCGTCTTCATCTTCGCTGTTGGTGGTGATAACTGGCGGTGTCGGCGGTGTGTAGTTGGTCACGCGCGGTTTATCTGCGGGCTTATCTTCATCATCCGCATCGTCATCAGCCATCTTCGCTTCTGCCTGCTCCGCCTCGACCTTGGCCAACCTGAAGTCCATGGCGGTCGGATTCTTGGTGGCCTTGTCCACTTCACGAGCGACCTCAATCTGCTTTTCGGGTGGCAAGGATGCCAACTCGCGAGCTTGCGCTTCGTTCTGGGGAACTGCTGCTGGGATTCTGGAGACCATTTGGTCCTCGGTGATGCATTTCACCACTTCGCCGGCCAGCACGAGGCGGTTTGCATGGCGTGAGGTAATACCCCACTTTTCGGCGCAATATTTCTGGAAGGTGTTGTGGGTGGCGCGGAATAATTCCTGATCACGAACTTCCAGCAATGCGGCGGCCACTTCCAAAAAAGCCTGAAGGCCTTTCTTGATGACAGCCTCGCACTTGGCGAGCTGTTGCTGCTCGTCGCCGCTGAGGGGTTTGCCGGAGGATTTGACTGAGGCAATCTCGTTGCTGGTCACGGAGTCCTTGCGCTCCGTTTTACGTGCCGCTTTCGCGGTCTTGTTGGCTTGTGCCATAGCTGCTTCTTTCTGCCCTTTACGGGCGTTATGCCACGGCTTAATTGCCGGGGCAAACGCGGGCAGCACAAAGCACGCATTTTTAATTTTGGATTTTCATTTTGATCGGACGAAGAACCACCCGCGCAATCCGAGGATTGTAACGGTCCGACTTGAACCGTTAATGTTAACTTAATCTATTATATCAGATTTGTCAACACCACTTATGAAATATTTTTAATCACCTCACGCAGCTGAACTAGCTTGGCTTTCAATTTCTTGTCCGCACTCTCGGCCAGTTCCTCGATTTCATCCACCAGCTTCAAGGCCGCTTTGATGTTCGAGGGTTCACTCTTGGTGGCTGGCTTTGCTTTGGACTTTTTGCGCTTGGACTTGAACTCGGCCACTGCCTGATGGACAAGCTTGGCGGTGATGGGTTGGTCGCCCGCGTCGTTGACCACTTTTTTCCATGCCTCCTTGCGTTTGTCGGCCGGAATACTGATGAGTTCGCGGCATTGCAGTTCGTTGACAGGTTTTAACGCGATGTCTTCTATCGAAGACATTTGCTTACTCACCTCCGCGCTGCCAATCAGGTTATAGGCGTAGGGCCGGCTGAAACCAAGTTCGTCCCGGCAGTAGTTTTCAAACGAGCAATGCCTGTCGCGATAAAGTCTTCGATCGCGCACCTCGGCCAATGCCGTGCCCACCTCGACGAATGCTTGCCAGCTCGCACGAATGACTTTCTGCAACCGTTCGAGATCTTTTTGCTCCTTGTCGGTCAGCGTGGATTCGACCGGAGTTGCGTTGAGGGGATTTTTGATCAGCGCCGGCGGCTGCCATTCATTTTTTGCCGGGCCACTCGCTGATGCGGGTCCACCAGTTTTCGAGCCACGGGAGATATGTTTTTTCATAATCGTTGAGGTCTTGTTGTCGGGCCATTTTTTTCTGATGCGCGGTCAGGCTGGTGCGTTGGGCCATGCGGATGCTAAGGAAGTGTGCTTTGGTCTTCAGGTTTTTGTCCGGCCACAGATGCAGGCAGTTGATCAATTTTAAATCGGTGGCCGCGCGTTGAACCAACAGCAGCGATTCGAGCGCATAATTGCGCCAGGCATCCTGTGTGGCGAACACCTCGGTCTTCAGCTTCACCGGCGGACTCAAGCTGGCTGCGTGTTTTTCAATGCGCGCCACGTTTTCCGCACGGATGTTGATGGGCTCGTGGTAAATGGTGATGGGCTTAAGTTCCTTGATGGCCGTAAGTGTTTTGCGGATGTCAGCTTCGTCGCATTCAGGATACGTGGGGGCCATCGCCACAAACACATGCAAACCCGCTTCTTTGGCTGCTTGCAGCGTTTTTAGCCGCTGACTGGGACTCGGGGCCTTGGGTTCGTAAACGCGCGCCAAACGGTCATCCAGCGTCGGCAAGCTCATCCCAAACACCAGCCGATTGCCGAAGGTCTTGAACAGCTCAAAATGTTTTTTGGCGAGCGGACTACGGGTGAGGATGCGAACGTTGAGCGTGCTTTTATCACGAATGGCAACCAGCGCTTTTTCCACCATCGCAAAAGCTGCGTCGTTGAGCAGCTTGGTTTTCGCGAGTGTGCTGCCGTGGAACACCTGGTAAGGATCAGTGGTGCTGCAAAAAATAACGGCCCGGTTACCGTCCTTCTTGAGCTTTTTTTCCAGCGTGTTCTCTGCGGATTTGAGCGAGGCCAGGAACTTGTTTTCATTCCACGGCCGCAGCAACGAGTAACCGCCCCACTGCTCGTCTGGATCATCTACGCCGTATTTTTTCAATCCGGTCGCCTGCTTGTTGGTGGCCGACGAGGGGACGTAGCAGAACCGGCAGGCGTGGCTGCATCCGACGGAAATATTGAAAGCCCAGTTCGAGAGCGATTTGTATTTGAAATTGTTGACGGTGATGGTAGCCGGCTGTTGCCAGAAGTCGAACGGCTCTTTGCGGGATTTGGCCATGACCAAATCACGATGGTATTTTTGCCGGGGCATGGCAAACTTAAAAACCAACGCCACCAACTAGCACTGGCGACGAATGGATTATCGTGCCAGTGCCATCAGTGCCACCAATGTCACAAATCAAAGTTAATGGGGCGATCCTCCGGATTGAAGGCTGGCGGTGTGGGGACAGGTGTTGGCGGCGTGTTACTTGTATGACCGACACGGCGAGCGCGACGTGGAACACGGCGCAGAGCATCGGTGGCACTCCTGGCACCGGCGGCACTGGTATCAGGTGTCGGGTCGGGGGCCGGGGCTACCAGACTCCAAGTGCGAGTTTGACGGTCATAAGCGACGCGGTGATGACTCAGTAAACGCGATTTAACGCGGAAATATGTCCGACGCGAAATGCCCAGCGCAATCGAGCGTGTTTCCCATTCACGACTTGCCAATGGCCCGGCGTCCAGCAGCGCCAGCACGGCGTTATCATTGGCTTCGTTGGCACCACCGCGTTCGGGACGCATATCCTCGGGGTCTAGGTCATCGCGTTCAACCATGGCCGGGTGCTGCCACTGGACCACAAACGAATCCTGCGGCGCGAGGTTGCGCAAGACCATCTCGACGGTGTAGCAGTCCGGTTGGGTGTGCCCGGTCAAGCTGATGATGGTGTCCGGTTCGCGGCCGAAAACTCCGCTGCCACTCATACGGTCAATCATGCGCTTGTTTTTCGCGTTACCTTTGGTGAAGTGATGGGCGAAGACCACGGCGGCACCCGTGGTCTTCGCGATGCGTTCGAGGCTGTTGCAGACCTGGCTGACCGCGCTAGCCGAGTTTTCCGATTTTCCGGCCATGATTTTATAAACCGGATCGATGATGATCATGGCGTAGCGCTTGCCTTCGGCTTGGACGATGATCTGCTCCACCAACGCGTTCAAGTTTACGTTGGTTCCGCGTAGGTTCAAAAGATGCAGGCGGTCAGCGTGGGTGATTCCCCGACTGCCCATCAGTTGCTCAAGGCGTTCTTTGAAAAAACATTCGTGAATCTCCAGGTTGACGAACAAAACTTTTCCGCGTGTCGTTGGCCAGCGCAGAAAGGCTCTCCCAGTGGCCACGCTCAACGCCAGGTCGAGCAGAATCCAGGTCTTGCAGGTTTTACTGCCGCCGGACAGCACGGCCTTGGTGCCTTGGTGGACCAGCCCTTGAACCAACTCTCTGGGGCGGACCAGGTCGCTGCGATTCACAAATTGCGTCGCGTTATTGATGGTGGGCAGCGAAGGCGGTTTGGACACCACTGGTTTCGCCTTAATTTCTTGGGTCTTTATCTCACGGCTCGCGCCGACTTTTTTCGATTTCGCCTTCATTGGCTTTCTCGTTCGTTCGACTCTCCCGCGCTTTGCGGGCGTCGCCAGCTGTTTTAATTCCAGCCGGCAGGAACTCCAGATCGTCACCGCAATTTTCATTGCGGACACGGATTTCGCCTCGCGGCACCGTGGCTGACCATTCTGGCGGTCAAAATTGTCGTCACGATACACCCGCAAAATCGCCCCACATTGGCCAATTCCACCCAAAGCCAGTCCAGTTCCGTTGTTGGCTGGCTTGGTTCCAGTGAAGCGGGATTCAGTTCCATGATTGGGATGGATTTTTCCGTTTTAACGCGTTGACCCCGATTTTGGAAACCAGTGTAAACGACGTTTCCGGCTTCACATCGTCACGCTCCGGGGGCATTCTCCAATCTCGTGAAAGCCAGTCTGAAAACCCACGACGAGCCGACTACACCGGTTGCCATCACGCAGATGCAACTGGCGGAATTGGCCTGCCGTTTGGTGCCGCACGATGACGAGGCTCCATCGCAACTGGTGCGTCGGGCGTTGAGCATCTGGGAGGCTGCTGGCGAATTGCTCGCTGATAATCGGGGGGAAGCAAAAACGAAATCGCCCACCAGCTTTGACGAGGTGGGGAGCAAGGGACTACTGCCTGCTATTCGCGAAAAGACGCAGGTGGTGGGCACAGGCAAAGGTGTCGAACAGGCCGTGAAAAGATTTTTCGACGAGGTGTTGGCCGGCTACGACCGCGCCATGAAGGGACGCATCATGGGCGAAACTGTGCTGCGAGAAAACAAGCAGGCCATTAAAAAAATGTGCGCCGAGGTTTTGACCCAACGGAAATTGCCGGCACATCTGCTCGAACAGCTCCGACAGTTTCAGAATCAGTGTCGCGACGATTCTTTTTCAGTCACGGTGGAGACAATTCGCGGATTACTTAATGGCGCAGATGTGGGTCTGCTTAGCCCGGAAATCTGAACCAAACCGCCAACTTGCTCTCTGTCTCTCCCGGCTATCGCGGCCTGTGTCACGGCTGGCATCAAATTCTGGATCATCACCGAGGCTGGGGGGAAATCTTGGTGAGGCGGACAATGATGACTGCCATGTCAAATTTCACCTCTGCTAAACCGTCGCTAAAACGCCCGGAATCCTGCCGCCGAACGTGGCCACCGACGAGCACCGCACGCTCGCCAAAGTCATGCTGAAGGTCAAAGGCGTCAACGTCACCAAGCCGGGCACCACGGTTCGTCTCACGCCGCCCCGTCGCTGATTTCGGCCTTTTTTGCACGTCAATTCACGGAGTTTTTTCTGTGAACTTTTCGCTCGTGTGTGCATCATCCTCTCATCACGGACGCTCAAATGGTTCCGGTGCCCTCCGTGCGGTATGAACCTGACGGATTATCACGCCAAATATTTTGCGTATGAGCTGACCAAGCGTTGTCCTTCGGACAGCATTGAAAAGCTCGCCAATGCCGTCGCCGGCGCGCAGGTGGATTTGAACCCACACCAGGTTGACGCGGCCCTCTTCGCGTTCCGTTCCCCGCTGTCCAAGGGCGCGCTGCTCGCCGATGAAGTCGGCTTGGGCAAGACGATTGAAGCCGGCCTTGTCCTCTCGCAAAAATGGGCTGAACGCAAACGCCGCATTCTCGTCATCACGCCGGCCAACTTGCGTAAGCAGTGGTATCAGGAATTGAACGAGAAATTTTTCCTGCCCTGCCAGTTGCTCGAAACCAAGTCCTACAACGCCGCAATCAAAGTCGGCAATTTCAAACCGTTCGAGATCAAAGACACCATTGTCATTTGCTCCTATCAGTTCGCACGCAACAAGGCGAATGATGTCGCGAACACCGCCTGGGATTTGGTGGTGATGGACGAAGCCCACCGGTTGCGGAATGTTTACAAGCCGTCCAACATCATCGCCAACACGCTGAAACTGGCGCTTGCCAGCAAACACAAATTGCTGCTGACCGCCACCCCACTGCAAAATTCATTGCTCGAATTATTCGGCTTGGTCAGCTTCATTGACGAACACACCTTCGGCGACCTGAAAAGTTTCAAGGAGCAATTCGCCAATCTGACGCAGGATCAGGTTTTCGAGACGCTAAAAATGCGGCTCAAACCCATTTGCCACCGCACGCTTCGCCGTCAGGTCACGTCTTATATTCCCTTCACCAAGCGCCTGCCGATGGTTGAGGAATTCACGCCGGAGGAAAGCGAAGACCGGCTTTACGACCTCGTTTCCGAGTATCTTCGCCGTGACAACCTTCAGGCGTTGCCGGCCAGCCAGCGATCCCTGATGACACTGGTGCTGCGAAAGTTGCTCGCGTCCTCGACGTTCGCCATCGCGGGCGCGCTCGAATCCATTTCCAATCGGTTGCGGGCCAAACTCAAAAAACAGGAATCGGCGGAACCGCTGGAGGAAGAGCTGGACAAGGATTACGAAGCCCTCGACGAAACCGCCGAAGAATGGACCGACGACCAGCCCGGCGAGCCGATGTCCGATGCCGACCGCGCCGCGCTGGAGGCGGAAATCGCCGACCTTGATGCGTTCGCCAAACTCGCGTCCTCCATTGAGCAAAACGCTAAGGGCAATGCGTTGGTCAAGGCGTTGACCATCGCCTTCGACAAGGCCCGCGAACTTGGCGCGGCGGAGAAGGCCATCATTTTCACGGAATCGCGCAAGACCCAAAGTTATTTGCTCCGCGTGCTGGCGGACAGCCCGTTCAAGGAAGGAATCGTTTTGTTCAATGGTTCACCCAACGACGACCGTTCAAAGGCGATTTACGCGGCATGGCAGGCCAGACACGCTGGCACCGACCGCATTAGCGGCTCAAAAACCGCCGATATGCGTTCCGCGCTGGTGGATTATTTCCGCGAGGAAGGCCGCATCATGATTGCGACCGAGGCCGGCGCGGAGGGCATCAATCTCCAATTCTGCTCGCTCGTGGTGAACTACGATTTGCCGTGGAATCCCCAGCGCATCGAGCAGCGCATCGGTCGCTGCCATCGTTACGGCCAGAAGCATGACGTGGTGGTGGTGAATTTTCTCAATCGGAAAAATGAAGCGGACAGACGTGTCTTTGAATTGCTGTCGGAAAAATTCCAGTTGTTCGAGGGCGTATTCGGCGCGAGCGATGAAGTCCTTGGCGCCATCGAATCCGGCGTGGATTTTGAAAAGCGTATCGCCGGCATCTATCAGCGCTGCCGCAGACACGAGGAAATCAAAGTTGCCTTTGATCAGCTCCAAATGGAATTGAGTCTGGAAATCAATGAGGCGATGACGCAGACGCGGCGCAAGCTGCTGGAAAATTTCGACGACGAAGTCCGCGAAAAACTCAAAGTCCGGGCCAGCGATTCCACCGCGTCCTTGAACCGCTTGGAACATTGGCTCATGCGTCTCAGCGCGCATGAGCTGGCAGAAAACGCCGAATTTAATGACGATTCATCATTCAAACTCAAATCCTGCCCATTCCCGGCCGCGCCCGGTGCCATCCCGCTTGGATTTTACGAATTGCCGCGCCGCTCCGGTGAGGCGCACCTTTACCGGCTGAATCATCCGTTGGCCGAGGCGATTCTGGCCCAGGCCAAGGCGCGCGAGTTGCCTTTGTCGGAAGTGTCTTTCGACTATGCCAATTACGACGGCATCATCAGCATCCTGCAACCGCACGTCGGCAAGTCCGGCTGGCTGACGCTGTCCAAGTTCACGGTTGAAGCGCTCGACCAAGCGGAAGACCATCTAATTTTCGGCGTCGTCACCGATGATGGCATTACCTTGGACGAAGATGCCGCCGCCCGGATGTTCACCCTGCCGGGCCAGGTTTCCAGCCCCTGCTTGAGCAATCCGCCGGAACAACTTGAAACCGCCGCGCGCCAACGTCAGGCGGCCATCCAGCGAGATATTTCCCTACGTAACGCCGCCTTTTTTGAGGCCGAGGCGGAAAAACTCGAAGGTTGGGCCGATGATAAAAAATTAAGTCTTGAGCAGGAAATCAGAGATCTCGACCGCCTGATCAGGGAATCTCGTCGAGCCGCGAGGGCCGCGCTTACATTGGAAGATAAACTCGCCGGCCAGAGGCAAATCAAAGCGTTGGAATCCCAACGCAGTCAACGCCAGCGTTCCCTGTTTGATACTCATGACCAGGTGGATAAGCAGCGTGATGACTTGATTGCCAGCATCGAAGGCAAACTGACCCAGAAATCCAGTCTGTCGCAACTGTTCGCCATTCGCTGGCGGCTGGCCTGATTTCATCATGGACGATCAACCGCCAAATGGAATTCGCCAGCCTGCCGAACCGGTTCAGGAAAAGGCTTTGTCGCTGGAGCAATTGGAATGGTTGAAAAATCTGGCGGTAGAAGATTCGGAAATTGAGGAGGCTGCGAAGGAGCCGCGACCCAAGGAGGATGTTCCCATAGACATGAATGGTTTTGAACCTTGGGAATTTCAACTCGCCAATGGTAATCATGTGCGAATCGTCTTCGCCAAGTTCTCGGAAAAAATCAGCCGGCAGGACTGGCGGGAAGGCGCGCGACCATCCCAATATTACGCCATCAAAGTTTATTCCGATGAAGAAATTCTATCACGACACATGGCAGTCCAATCCGAATTTCGCGGCGGCAAGGATTTCTCTTTCTCGGCGGTGCAAAAAATTTGGGATTGGCTCGATGAATTGTTACAGTCCCGTCGGCTCGCCGAGTATGACACCCTTGCGGAGTTCATAGACGAATTCGCCGAGGAAATGAATTGCGCCACGGATGCGGGCGAGGATGTTTTTGAACATTTGCAAAAATTGCCACAATTGACCGACCCGAAAACTTTCGACCACGACATGGATGATTCAATTTACAACGACCAGAACGAAACCGAGCCGCCGCAACACTGATTGAAACCGATCTCAAAAATCCACATTTATATCATCCCTTTAACCATGTAATCTTCCAGCAAATGAAACTTGAATCTATCCGGCTGAAAAACTTCCGTGCTTTCCGCGATGCGGAAATGCGGAACATCCCGCGATTGTGTGTTATTGTCGGAGCCAACGGCTCTGGCAAATCTACGCTCTTCAGTGTTTTTGGTTTTCTCAAAGATGCTTTGACAGAGAATGTTCATGTTGCCTTGACCAAACTCGGTGGCAGTCGTGGATTTGCCGAAGTTCGTAGCCGTAACACAACCGGCCCAATCGAGATTGAAATTAAATTCCGGGAGAACGATTCTTCACCCTTGGTCACCTACTTTCTAGCAATTGACGAGGAAGATGGCGTTGCGTTCGTTGCCCATGAAGTCCTGAAATACCGTCGGGGTAGCAGCGGCAAACCTTGGCATTTCTTGGATTTTGTTCGAGGTGAAGGCGATGCAGTAACGAATGAGCCGGATAAAGTTACCGCAGAATCCGACCTTGCCCGTGAACGGCAGACTTTGAAATCTGCTGATACCCTCGCGGTAAAAGGGTTGGCTCAATTCAAGAAATTTCCCGCAGCCATGGCCTTGGGTGAGCTCATTTCCAATTGGCATATTTCGGATTTTCACATCCAACGCGCTCGCCCGGAACAGGAGGCGGGATACGCCGAGCATCTTTCCCGTGAAGGCGAAAATTTGGCGTTGGTCACGGAGTTTTTATTCAAGCGCCATCCTGATGTATTCAAAACCGTCATTGATAAACTGAAAAAACGCGTCCCAGGCATCACTAAAGTGGAAGCCAAACCCACGGAAGAAGGGCGCATCTTGTTGCGTTTCCAAGACGGGGCTTTCACCGACCCGTTTCTGGCACGCCATGTCTCGGATGGCACCATCAAGATGTTTGCTTATCTGGTGCTCCTCCATGATCCCAAACCGCATCCTCTGATTTGCGTAGAAGAGCCAGAGAATCAACTTTATCCCAAACTTCTCGCGGAATTGGCGGAGGAATTTCGTGACTACGCCCGACGAGGTGGACAGGTTTTTGTCTCGACCCACTCTCCAGATTTTCTTAATGCCGCCCGCCTCGATGAAGTTTTTTGGCTGGCGAAGCACGATGGCTATACCGCGATTCAACGGGCGGCGGACGATGCTCAGGTCGCTGACTACATGAAGACCGGCGACCAGATGGGTTATTTGTGGAAACAAGGTTTTTTTGAAGGAGCGGATCCCCAATGAGCCAGTTAGTATTCCTCTTGGAAGAACCCTCTGCCAAGGCAATGCTGGAAGGATTCCTACCTAAAATCCTGCCCGAAAATTCGGACTGTCGCTTCATCGTCTTCGAAGGCAAGCAGGATCTCGAAAAGCAAATGACCAAGCGGATGCGTGGTTATCGTGTGCCTAATGCCCGGTTTGTAGTCTTGCGTGATAAAGACTCGGAAGATTGCCGTCTGGTCAAATCGCGCTTGGTTCAGAATTGCACCGATGCCGATAAAGCGGATGCCTTGGTTCGAGTTGCCTGTCACGAACTGGAAAGTTGGTATCTGGGCGACCTTGCCGCCGTCGAAATCGGCCTGGGTGTCACCGGTCTTGTTCGCCATCAAAATAAGAAGCCCTGTACGTCCCCCGATGACCATGCCAATCCTGCCGATAGTCTGGCATCAATGGTTCCTTCCTATCAGAAAATTGCCGGTTCTCGTGCCATTGGCCCGCACCTTGATCCGGGGCGCAATTGTTCGTGTAGCTTCGGTGTTTTTGTGGCGGGTATCCAGAAACTCATCGCCTCATGATTACCAAAACTTTCCTCTGCGCTCTTCGCGTTCTCTGCGGTTAAATGACCATGAGTTCCAAAAAGCAAAAACTTGAACTGACGTGGATCGGGAAGGAAAACCGGCCCCGGCTGGAGCCGCGCATCTTGCTTGAAGACCCGGAGAAATCCTATCACGCCAAGCACCGTGTCACGGACAATGACCGGTTCGATAACCGGCTCATCTTTGGCGACAATCTGCTCGCGCTCAAAGCGCTGGAACAGGAATTCTCCGGCAAAATCAAGTGCATCTTCATTGACCCGCCTTACAACACCGGCAGCGCGTTTGAACATTACGACGACGGCATTGAGCATTCGCTTTGGCTTTCACTTATTCGCGCCCGGTTGGAACTCCTTTGGAAGCTACTCACTGATGACGGTTGTATCTGGATCACAATTGACGATACAGAATGCCACTACCTCAAAATTCTTTGCGACGAACTGTTTGGACGCTTCAATTTCGTGTCTTCATTCGCTTGGGAAAAAGACCAAGGACGCCGAGGCGATACAGACATTTCATCTTCACATGACCACATTCTTCTATACGCGCGCAATCGGGAAGTGTGGCGTAAAACAAGAAACCTTTTGCCTCGCACCGCCGAACAAGAATCAAGGTATCGCAATCCCGACAACGACCCTCGCGGCCCTTGGTTGCAAGGCGACAACGGAACTGCGAAAAGTGGTTCAGACAACTCACGATTTCCAATCACACTTCCGTCTGGCCGAGACATCGTTCCGCCGAAGGGAAATTACTGGCGCTTTTCACGCGAAAATTTTGAACAGGCGCGGGCAGAAGGCCGAGTTCATTTCGGCGTAAAGGGTGACAGTATGCCTGTCATTAAACGTTACCTGACCGAAGTTCAGCAAGGAGTTGTTCCGAGAACTTGGTGGCCAGCAGAAGAAGTTGGCACAAATCAAGATGCGAAGCGCGACCATTTGCGGAAATTGCTTCCTGAAATAGAACCGTTCGCCACACCCAAACCAGAAGGACTTTTGCAGCGCATATTTATGATCTCGACGGCTCCGGGCGATTGGGTGCTAGATTCGTTCGGAGGCTCTGGCACAACGGGCGCAGTAGCGCACAAAATGGGTCGCCGGTGGATCATGGTGGAGTTGATGGAAACTTGCCATACGCACATTATTCCACGTCTGCAAAAGGTGGTTGATGGCGAAGATTCCGGCGGCATCACGGAGGAAGTCGGCTGGAAAGGCGGCGGCGGTTTCCGCTATAACCGGCTTGCGCCGTCATTGCTGGAAAAAGACAAGTGGGGTCAGTGGGTCATCAATAAAAAATTCAACGCCGCCATGCTCGCCGAGGCCGCGTGCAAGTTGGAAGGTTTCCAGTATGCGCCCAGCGACACGGTCTATTGGCAGCACGGCCATTCCACCGAGAGAGATTTCATTTACGTCACCACCACCCACCTGAGCGCCGCCCAGCTCGCGCAGTTGAGCGATGAAGTCGGCACCGGCCGCACGTTGCTCGTGCTTTGCGCCGCGTTCCGCGCCGGCACCAAAAACGTGACCGAGCGCTATCCCAATTTGACCGTGAAAAAAATCCCCAAACAAGTTTTGTCCCGCTGCGAATGGGGGCATGACGATTACAGCCTCAAAGTGGAAAATCTGCCGCAGGCACCCAAGCCCGCGCCGGAAGCCAAGGCGGATAAACGCGGCCAGCAATCGCTGTTCGGCGAGGAGGCAGCCAAGTGAACCCCAAGGTCAACGCCATCGCGAACCGTTTAAGTTTGCGCGCACCGCAACGCCGCTCGCTAGAAATTCTGGACCGCATTACGGAAATCATCCCGCCGCATAAGGGCGCAGACCTCGCTTCGGCCTTGGAGACTCTCCGCAAGGAGTTTCCCACCGTGACGGATTTTGAGCGTGAATTTCCGTCCTTCTGTTTCGCACTGGCGACCGGCGTGGGCAAGACCCGGCTCATGGGCGCGTTCATCAGCTACCTGCACCTAGCGCACGGCATCAACAACTTTTTCGTCATGGCTCCCAACCTGACGATTTACAATAAGTTAATGGCTGACTTTTCGGACCGGTCAAATCCTAAATATGTTTTCAAAGGCATTTCGGAGTTTGCAGTCGAATCGCCCGAAATTATTACGGGCGAGAATTACGAGCGTCCCGTTACGTTGAGTGGGTTATTTAGAGCATCCATTAACATTTTCAACGTCTCCAAACTGACGTCGGAAGTTCGCGGAGGGAAGCAATTGCGAATGCGCCGCCCACACGACTACTTTCCAGACGGCTATTTTGACTACTTGGCAAGTTTGCCCGACCTCGTGCTCATCATGGATGAATCGCACCGCTACCGCGCTTCGGCGGGCGTGCGTGCCATCAATGAATTGAAGCCGATCCTCGGCCTTGAACTCACGGCCACGCCGTTCGTGGAATCAAACAAGGGTGCAATCCCGTTCAAAAACGTCATCCTCGATTATCCGCTCGGCAAGGCGATGGCCGATGGCTTCGTCAAGGAACCGGCGGTCGTCACGCGCAAGAATTTCAGTTCTGCCGGCATGACGCCAGAGGCGGTCGAGTTCATGAAACTCCAGGACGGCGTCCGGTTGCACGAGCAGGTAAAAGTGGAATTGGAAACCTTTGCCCGCGAAGCCGGCAACGTGATCGTCAAGCCGTTCGTCCTCATCATTGCCCGCGACACCACGCACGCCAAGCAGTTGATTGATTTGATCCAGTCGGACTCATTTTTTGAGGGGCGCTACAAATCCAAAGTCATTCAAGTGGATTCCAGCAAGACCGGCGCGGAGGAAGACGAAATGATTGAACGGCTGCTTAAAGTCGAATCCACCGACGAGCCGACCGAAATTGTCATCCACGTCAATATGCTGAAAGAGGGCTGGGACGTGACCAATCTTTACACCATCGTCCCGCTGCGCGCCGCCAATGCGCGCATCCTGATTGAGCAGTCCATCGGGCGCGGCTTGCGGTTGCCCTACGGCAAGCGCACCGGCGTCAATACGGTGGATCGGTTGAACATCATTGCCCACGACAAATTTCAGGAAATCGTGGACGAGGCGAAGAAACCGGATTCCGCCATCCGCTTGCAGCAGGTGATTTTGGAGCCGGAACAGATTGGCGAAAAAACTGTGACGGTGGTTTCGCAGCCGCAACTGGCGAACAAACTTGGCTTGCAGCCGGAACAGGCGTCCGCCAGCACGCACATCCCGCAGTCGGTGGATGCTCCAGTGTTCACCACGCCGGAAGACCAAAAGGTGGCGCAGATCACCTACG
>Ga0302281_10000223_pt1 | contig 43578 bp, 42 predicted proteins | sample III_Fen_E1_2_FD_198762 | JGI IMG/M metagenome (GOLD analysis project Ga0302281, IMG submission 198762) | Peat permafrost microbial communities from Stordalen Mire near Abisko, Sweden - III_Fen_E1_2 | ecosystem: Environmental > Terrestrial > Soil > Wetlands > Permafrost | place: Sweden: Abisko...
GTATCGGGCCGCGACGGCGGCCCCGCGCGCCCATGCGCGCGAAGCCAAGGGCGCGGATGCGCCCGCCCGGCGTCTGAGGGCAGCCTTGATGAGTCACCATCAAGGCCCGATGGTCTTACAAGCCCCGCTCCCGGCGGAACTGATCCGTCAACCCCGACTCGAAATCCGGGTGCCGAAGGGTGACGCCCAATTCCTCCTTGATCCGATCATTCCGCACCCGCCGATTGTCTTCATAGAAACTGGCGGCCATGGGCGATAGGACGGCTTCGGCCCAAGGCGTCATCGGCGGTGACGTGACTCCTAACAACCGACAGGCCCAAGCCACCACCTCCGGCGCAGGAGCGGGCCGGTCGTCGCATACATTATAGACGGCCCCAGGATAAGGCCGGGCCATGGACGCCAACAGCACGCCTGCAACATCGTCCACATGGATGCGACTGAAAACCTGTCCGGGCTTGTCGATGCGGCGGGCCGTGCCGGCCCGCACCTGATCCAGCGCACTGCGTCCGGGGCCGTAGATACCGGCCAGCCGGAAAATATGAACCGGCACCTGATGTTGAAACCACAAGGACAACCACGCTGCTTCGGCTTCGACTCGGCGCCGCTGCCGCACCCCCGAGGGCCGCAGCGGCGCGGTTTCGTTCACCCAAGCGCCGCCGGTATCGCCATAAACCCCAGTGGTCGACAAATAACCAACCCAGCCTAGCGTGGCTGCCGCCCCCGACGCCAACGCGGCCACGGCCTTGCCATACAGGCCCAACACCACGTCCCCATCATTGTCAGGCGGGATGCCGGCCAACAGATGGGTGGTCCCAGCCAACGCACGCTCGACGGATAGCAACGGGCGAGTCCGCTCGAACGGAAAGGCTTCAATCCCCAACGCTGTCAGTTCCGCCAACCCAGCCTCGTCGCGACAGGTTCCGGCCACCGACCAGCCTTCGGCCAGCACCCGGCGCGCCAGCACCCGACCACTGTAGCCAAGGCCAAAACAGAACAGACGGCGAGGCGGGTTGAGGGTAGACATGCTTCGGCCCTTCGGCGATGGTGACAAAGACCGATGTAGGGGCACCCATGATCCAAAGCAATGTTGCCGCGTTGAAGGCTCGAACTCTCACCGTCATGGTGCTGACAGTTCTGCTCGCCATGCCGTCCGCTTGGGCTGCCCCTGTCACCGACTTTGCTTCATGCCGCAAGCTGGCCGAGCAAGCCCCCGCCGAGGCCTTGTCGGCGGCTCAGGCCTGGCAGGACCATGGCGGCGGTGAAGCGGCGCGTCTGTGCTTGGCCGAAGCGCAATTCCTCCACGGCGACTTTGCGGCGGCGGGCGAAGCCCTGGAAGCCTTGGCCAGCGGCGGCAGCCCCAAAACCGCCGCGCAGGTCGCCAATCTTTATGACCGGGCCGGCTTGTCCTGGCTGCGAGCCGGAGACACCGACCGGGCCGAACGGCTGATGACATCGGCGCTCTCAAAACTGCCCGGCGACAGCGATCTTTTGATCGACCGGGCGCTGGTCCGAGCGGAAGGCCGACATTACCGGGGGGCTGTCGATGACTTGTCTTTGGTGCTGAAAAGCACGCCGCGCCGGGCCGATATCTACCTGTATCGGGCTGAAGCCTATCAGGCACTCAATCAGCTCGACCAAGCCATGGCCGACACCGAACATGTCCTGACGCTGAAACCCAAGGACGGCGAAGCCTTGGTGCTACGCGGAACCCTGCATGCCCTCTCGGGGGATGCTACCGGAGCACGGCTCGATTGGCGCGATGTGATTCAACGCGAACCGGACTCGGCCAACGGCAAGGCCGCCGCTCAACGCCTATCCCGACTCGATGCCGCCCCGACGGCCGTCACACCGCCCGCCGCCGCCCCTTCCGCTCCCACACCGGCTTCCGGCGATAAAACCAACGGAACCGCCCGACCATGACCCTTTTTCGCCGACTCAACCCTTTTCCGTGCCCACAGCGGCCTTAGGTTAGAGTTCGTTAATATTGGACAGGCATAGAGTGATCGCGTCACAAGAAGAGAGATTCGGCTTGGCGAAGCCTGACTCTCCCACGGGGCGCACGACCCAGACCAAGGAATTCCAGAAGATGCTGACCCAGGACGTCGCGAACACCGCCATGGCCGATGCGGCTTCGTCGGACGCACCCGCGCCAGTGCCATCGGCACCGGAGCCGACAGCCGTGCCAATGCCGACGCGGCGGACTCTCGGCGTTATTCTTAAAGAGCTGGCCGATCAGCACGGCGAGGGCGAGGTTGACTCGCTGCGGCCCCAGGTTCTGGCGGTACTGCGGCAGGCCCTGAGCGATGGACGGGCCGAGATTCGCCGGCAGTTCGAGAGCAGCACCGGCGGCGGCGAAGAATGCGTGCGCCGCAACAGCGATCTGATGGATACCATCATTCGATCCCTGGCTGAATTCACCCAAACCACCATCTTCCCCAGCGCCGCCCCAAGCACCGGCGAAGTCTATGATGTCGTCGCAACCGGCGGCTATGGGCGCGGCGATTTATGCCCTCAATCGGATATAGACCTCCTCTTTTTGCTCCCCTACAAGCGCGCAGTGCGGGTTGAGCAGATCGTTGAGTATATGCTTTATATGCTCTGGGATCTCGGGCTGAAGGTCGGCCACGCGGTGCGCTCGGTGGACGAATGCCTTCGCCAGGCAAAAAATGACGTCACCATCCGAACCAATTTGCTGGAAACCCGCCGGCTGTGGGGTGACGGCGAGTTGCTGCGGGACTTGAAGCGTCGCCTCAGCAAAGAGGTGATCGCCCCTAACGGCCAAGCCTTTGTGGTGGCCAAGTTGAGCGAACGGGACGACCGCCATCACCGGATGGGCGACAGCCGTTATGTTCTGGAGCCCAATGTTAAGGAAGGCAAAGGTGGCCTGCGCGACCTACAAACCCTGATTTGGATCACAAAACATCTTTATCAGGCGGATTCGCTTTATGATCTGGTTGCCTGTGGCGTGCTGATCAAAGAAGAGGCAACGCGGTTTATTAAAGCTCAGAACTTTCTCTGGACCGTTCGCTGCCATCTTCATTATCTGACCAACCGGCCAGAAGACCGCTTGACGTTTGACGTTCAGACCGAAATTGGCCGACGTATGGGCTATACTGACCATGCTGGTGCGGTCAGCGTCGAGCGTTTCATGAAGCATTACTTCCTGATTGCCAAGGACGTCGGCGACCTGACCCGCATCTTCTGCGCAGCTCTTGAAGCAGACGCCATGCGCCCGCCACGGTTCAACCTTTGGGGCGGTGGCCTAGGCCGGGCCAAGGAGATCGAGGGCTTTCGACTCGATGGCGAGCGCCTGAATCTGATCCACGAGCGCCAGTTCAAAGAACAGCCGGTGGACATGATTCGGCTGTTCCATGTGGCACAGACCCAAGGACTGGACGTTCACCCCCACGCTTTGCGCACCCTGACCCGATCGCTGGGCAGCGTTGCCCGCCTGCGCAATGATCCCGAGGCAAACCGGCTGTTTTTGGAGATCCTCTGCGATCGGAAAGACCCAGAGCAAGCCTTGCGCAGAATGAACGAAGCTGGCGTCCTGGGCCGATTTCTCCCCGATTTCGGGCGGGTCGTCGCGCAAATGCAGTATGATATGTACCATGCTTATACCGTGGACGAGCACACCCTGCTGGCCATCGGCATCTTGCATAAGATCGAAAGCGGCCAGCAAAAGGCCGAGCTGCCGCTCGCCTGCCAAGTCATTCACAAGTTAACGTCCCGACGCGCACTCTATATGGCGATCCTGCTGCATGATGTGGCCAAGGGACGGGGCGGCGATCATTCGATCTTGGGGGCCAAGGTTGCTGAAAAACTGTGCCCTCGTCTGGGACTCAGTGCCGAAGAAACCGAAACCGTATCGTGGCTGGTGCGCCGCCACCTGGATATGTCGCTGACCGCTTTCAAACGGGATTTTGAAGACGAGCGCACCATCAAAGATTTTGCAGGATTGGTACAGTCGCCCGAGCGGCTGCGGCTGTTGTTGATTCTGACCACCGCTGATATTTGCGCTGTCGGTGCGGGTCGGTGGAACGCCTGGAAAGCAACCTTACTGGGTGAGCTGTATCACCGAACCGAAGAGGTCTTGGCTGGCGGCGTCACCGCCGAAGGCCGCGAGCTGCGAATCCGCCAAGCCCACCAAGCCTTGCGCTCTCGGTTGTTTGATTGGGCGGATGCACAGTTCGAACGCTTGGTGATTCAGGGCTCCCCGGATTACTGGCTCTCCCTGGATTCTGAAACCCACGCCCGCCACGCCCGGTTGATCCGCGAAGCCGAGCAGTCTGGACGACTGCTCACGATGGATACCCGAGTCGACCCGTCTCGGGCCGTCACCGAGGTCACCATCTATACCGGCGATCATCCCGGTCTGTTTTCCCAATTGGCCGGAGCGCTGGCCCTGGCTGGAGCGAACATTGTCGACGCGAAAATCTTTACGCTCCGCAACGGTCAAGCCCTGGACGTGTTCTCGGTCCAGGACGCCCATTCCGGCAGCGCCTTTGACGCCCCAGACAAACTGGCCCGCCTAGCCGTCATCACCGAGCAAACATTATCCGGCCAAGTCCGCCTGTTGCATGAGCTGGCCAAACGCAAGCCCGGCATTCCCCAGCGGACTCGCATGTTCAAGGTGCCGCCACGGGTGCTTATCGATAATAACGCCGGCACCAATCACACCGTCATTGAAGTCAACGGCAAGGATCGGCCCGGTTTACTCTATGATGTAACGCGGACCTTGACCGATCTTGGCCTTCAGATTTCATCGGCTAAAATTTCCACATATGGTGAGAAGGTGATCGATGTCTTCTATGTGCGCGACGTCTATGGCCTGAAAGTCACGAGTGATGCTAAATTGATCCGCATTCGTGAAAGACTGTTGCAAGCCCTGGTTGGCACGACGACCCCTGGCAGCAGTGCCCCCACGGCCGGACCGTCGGCTGAAGCCGCAATCGGAGAGCGGCGGCGAGCCCGGAGAAAAAGCGTCAGCAGTCGCCGACGCCCACGATAGGGCTGGGCGGTTTCGGCAAGGACGGGCAGAGCGCGTCGCGAACTCTGCCCGAAAGGGCCTTATGCCGTCGAGCGTTCATGTTGACGCCTTGACACTGTCCCCAGACGCCGGGTGGGCCCCAGACGCCGGGTGGGCGCGCATCTGCGCCCTTGGTTTCGCGCGCATAGGCGCGCAGGGCCGCCGTCGCGGCCCAGACCGGGGCTGTGTCTGTGCGATGGCTCGCCGGTATCAAGCCGGTATCAGAGCGCCTGGAAGTCCAAGGCCACGTCAAAATTCTTGACCGTGTGCGTCAGCCACCCCAACGAGATCATATCAACCCCGGTCTCTGCGATGGTCCGCACCGTTGCCGGCGTAATGCCCCCCGAAGCCTCGGTGATCATCCGGCCATCGACCATGGCCACCGCCTGACGCAAGGTCTCGGGGTCCATGTTATCGAGTAACACGGCATCCACCTCTAAAGACAACAGCTCATCAAGCTGGACCAGGGTGTCGACTTCCACTTCGATCTTGACCAGATGCCCGATTTGAGCGCGGGCACGAGTCACCGCCGGCCCCAAACCACCGGCCACCACCAAATGATTATCCTTGATCAACACCGCATCATCCAGACCGAAGCGGTGATTGCTACCGCCTCCCACCCGGACGGCATATTTCTCTAAAGCCCGCAGACAAGGCGTGGTCTTGCGCGTGCAGGTGATTTCGGTGTTCAAATCCAAAATATGCTCGACGATCCGCCACGTCGCGGTGGCAATGCCCGACAACCGCCCGAGAATGTTCAAAGCTGTGCGTTCGGCGGACAGAATCGGACGCGCAGCTCCGCTGATCAGCGCCAAGACGGTTCCAGCCTCGACATCGGCGCCATCCCTGACAAATGTCCGAATCTCCAAGGTGGGGTCCAGCAAACTGAAGGCCGACAGGGCGACCGGCAAACCGGCAATCCGCCCGGCTCCGCGCGCCACCAGTTGGGCCTGAGCCTGGGCCTCGGGCGGCACCACCGAATCGGTGGTAAGATCGCCCGCCCGGCCCAAATCTTCTTCCAGGGCACGACGCATCAAGTCTTGGTAAAGCAGCGGGTAGAGGGGAGGCACCGGAAGGAGGCTGGACATGATGCTTCGCTACTGGTTGTTTGGATGGTGTTCTTCTGCGACGGCCTCAGAGATCGGCCACGGTCAGGAAATAGCGGGGTTGACCAGGGCTCGTCGACTCAGGAAAATCGGTGCGGTAATGAGCCCCCCGACTTTCACGGCGAGCCAAGGCTGCCGCCGTAATCAACCGAGCGACCAGAGCCCGATTGCGAAGCTCCGCCCATCGCAACACATCGGCAGCCGCAGGTCGCCCTTCCGGCCCGCCCTCCCCTTCGCTCCCAGCCGCCGCCAAAACCTCCAACCGCTGGGAAAGCCGGATAAGGGCATCGCGGGCGACACTTAACCCGTCCTGATCCCGCGCCATGCCAACCCGTTCATACATCGTCCGCCGCAACTCCAGGGCCAACGCCGCTAGCTCTGGCGCGGCCTCGGCGCACGGAACCCTTGGCACGACGGGACAGCGGAAGGGTGACGACGGCGCCAGAATGGGGCGCCCTCCCACCGAATCGGCATCCATCCGAACCGAAAGATCGCGGGCCACCCGACCCGCGAACACGATGGCTTCCAGCAACGAGTTGCTGGCGAGGCGATTGGCGCCATGAACCCCTGTGCAGGCCAGCTCGCCACAGGCCCACAGGCCAGGAACCGAAGTCCGACCGTCGGCATCGGTGACGACACCGCCCATGTGATAATGGGCGGCGGGGGCAACGGGGATCGGAGCCGCGCAGGGATCCAGGCCGCTCTCGTGACAAAAAGCCAAAACAGTCGGAAAGCGGTCGGCTCCGGCACGGGCCAAGGCCGGGCGCAAGTCCAGTGTTACCCCCTCGCCGGACGCCACCCGCCGCCACACCGCACGCGCCACCACATCCCGAGGCGCCAAATCCCCGAGCGGATGTTCGTCGAGCATAAAGGGATGACCGGCCCCATCCCGCAACACCGCTCCCTCGCCGCGCAACGCCTCGGTTAGCAGCGGCATAGGCCGACCATCACCGGGTGGCGATACCGCCAACGCAGTCGGATGGAACTGCACAAATTCCAGATCCCCAAGCCGAGCCCCGGCCCGCGCCGCCATGGCCAAGCCATCGGCGGTGGCTTCGGGGGGGTTCGTGGTCCGCAGATACACACTGCCGATTCCCCCGGTTGCCAGCACCACTCGCGGACACCGATGAAAAACCCAAGCCCCATCGGCGTGGTTGGCCAGCAAACCGGCAACGCTGCCGGCCTCGTCCAGGACCAAATCCACGGCACAAGTCCGCTCCATCACCCGAATCGACGGAGTCTCACGCACCCGCGCCACCAGCGCCTGAACCAGGGTGTGGCCGGTGGCGTCACCGCCAGCATGAAGAATCCGGGGCCGCCGATGGGCCGCTTCCTGCCCCAGCAACGGCACGCCCTGGTCGTCCCGATCAAAGGGCAACCCTTCGGCGATCAACACTCGGGCGGCACTGGCACCATCTTCGGCCAGCAAACGAACCATCGCCTCGTCACACAGGCCCGCCCCCGCCGCCAGCGTGTCGGCAGCGTGATCCGCTGGAGAATCATCAAGAGCCACCGCCGCAGCGATCCCGCCTTGGGCAAGGTCACTGGAACCACCAGCCAGAAACGGCGTTTTGGTCAGCAACGTCACGGGTCGCGGCGCCAGACGCAGAGCCACGAGCAAGCCCGCCAAGCCGGAGCCAACCACCACGACTTCGTGATCCTGGCTCTCGAGTCCTGACGTTCGCACGATTGGGGCTGAATCGGTCACAGGGCGAATCTCAACCTTATAAGTAATGGCAGCCGACCGACGGGGCCACCCCGACCGGGCCGACCCCCTACGCCCGTGCCCGCGAATGCTTACCGACCAACGGCGATCATGCGCTCCACCGACCGACGCGCCCGCTCAGCGACAGCCGGATCAATCTCGATCCGGGGCGTCAGCGAGATCAGGGACTCCCTGATCTTGGTCAAGGTAATGCGTTTCATGTGCGGGCACAGGTTGCAAGGCCGAACAAATTCGACATCCGGGCACTCTACAGCCACATTGTCGCTCATAGAGCATTCCGTCACCAGCAACACCTTGGTCGGGCGGCGCTTATGCACAAACTCGACCATCCGCGCCGTCGATCCCACGAAATCGGCCACCTTCAACACGTCGGGCGGGCATTCGGGATGAGCCAGCACGGTCAGATCGGCATGGCGGGCGGCATATTCAGAGATTTCAGCGCCGGTGAAACGCTCGTGAACCTCGCACTGACCGGCCCACGGAATGATTTCCACCTTGGTCTGTCCGGCGACATAGGCCGCAAGATAGCGATCGGGCAAAAAGATCACCCGGTCACAGCCCAACGACTCCACCACCTCGACGGCATTTCCCGAAGTGCAGCAAATATCCGTCTCGGCCTTCACATCGGCAGAGGTGTTGACATAGGCCACCACGGGAACACCAGGATAACGGACGCGCAAGGCCCGAACATCAGCGCCGGTAATCGACGCCGCCAACGAGCACCCCGCTTCCAGGTCGGGCATCAGCACGATCTTGTCCGGGTTCAGCAGCTTTGCCGTTTCCGCCATGAAGTGAACGCCAGCCAGAACGATCACCTTGGCTTCGGCGGTCACCGCCTTGCGGGCCAGTGCCAGCGAGTCTCCGACGATATCGGCGACACCGTGATAGATTTCCGGTGTCTGGTAATTGTGGGCCAAGACCACTGCGTCCCGTTCCCGTTTCAGCCGATTGATCTCCTGGATCAGCGGGGCGTGAATCGCCCATTCCAGGGGTGGGATCACCCGCTTGACCCGGTCGTACAAGCCAGGATCCAGGTCCGACTTGGACTCTGGCTGGGCGGCATCACCAAAGGAGGAGGCACTGGGGGAGCCAGAGGCGGAATCAAGGCCCGAAGACAGGTTGGAGACGACGGTCATGGTCCGGACACTGGTGAAGGGACGGACGTCCCGTTGTTGACAAATCTGGCGGACACGATATGGGGCGATCAATCCGCTGGCCAGCGGCCCGCCTGGGGTTAACCAAAACGACGAACGCGGAGTAAGTCAACGTAATTTTAACAAAATCGCCAAACCGCCTCGAGTTTAGGCGCTGCCCGCTTTGGGGACCGTGCCTGCCCCTCTGTCCGCTCGGTTTATTCAGCAGAGTCTAGCCCTGCCCCAACTCATACCGGCGAGCCCTGATACTGACACATCGCCGGTATCGGGCCGCGACGGCGGCCCCGCGTCCTCGTGGACGCGAAGCCAAGGGCGCGGAGGCGCCCGCCCGGCGTCTGAGGGCAGCCTTGATGAGTCACCATCAAGGCTCGAGGGTATCAGGCGTCCGGTGGCCAGGGGAGGGCGTTGAGTAGGACCATGGCAGTGTCGATGGCTCTGGCCGCCGCCATATGCTCGGGGTTGGTGACGTCGAACCTGTCCCGCGTTGCCACCATCAAAAGTCCGCCTCCCGCTACGGTTTGGCTCTCGATGCTCCGGGGCGGCCGCGCACCAGGTCACGTCCCAGGCCTCGATGATGCCAGCATCGCCGACCGGAAGAGGTCGTAGGTGACGATCGAAGCGTCGGTGGGATGGATATCCGAAGGGACAGTCTCAAGATTAACCGAATTGCTGTATCCGATCCGGGGCAGGCTGCTGCCGGCCCGATACCGGCAGTGTGTCATCGTCATAGCTCGCCGGTATGACATGGACCTTTCTCGGTCTGGTCCATGTCAGGGTTCAGGCAAAGCGGTCAACGGCAGACGTTAATCGGGTCCGCACTCGTCGATATCAATAACGCCGCCGCTTATTTCGATGATTTTCCTGAGATCGGCGCCGACCACAGCCTGGTGCAATTCGCCAAGCTCATGATACCAAAAGCACGAAATGACCATTCTGACATCCTTACTTCGAAGCAAGGCTGGCAATTCCGGGCGTGGCAGGGCCAAACTGGATATCAGAAAGGAGATATGAGGGTCGAGGTCATCGGCATGGAGACGATCCCGACTGGAATAGCGCCATACACCGGTCCGTCCGGGCACTCGGCTCATGCGCCCCGATGGGGTCTTGAACCGCTGCCCCTTCATAAACGCGCTGTCCGGCTCGACACCGAAGTACCGAGTCCAGAAGGGAGGATCGAGGCTGTCACTGTACATACAGCACGATGCATAAGCGAGAGCTGGCTCTGGTTGACGGATGGATGTGGTCATAGCTGTTTCCTGTCTGGTTAGGGGTAAATCGTGGTTAACGACAATAATCGCCAATCATTCCAGCATCTTCTCCGTTAATTTCAATGGCACCACTTTTATAGAAGGTTAGATTTTCATCTCTCCTGCATCCATACTCCTCTTTAATCTCATGGATTGCATCTCTCATATCATTTTTACTTAGGCCATACCAATAGGCCGCCTTTCGTGGGTCAAGGGTGCTGGGATCCCCCGCAAGCTGAAGAGTATCAGAATGACCGATTCTGTCGAGATTATCAGGTATCCCGACGTTTTCCGCCTGGTCTTCCAACCGCTCCAACACCGAAGGCCAACTGTAGGCGCTAGCGTCTTTGACGGCAGACGCCAGCAGCTTGCCGGCATCGATCATCTGGTCGAAGGTCTGGGCTTTGGCGGCATCGGCGGCGGCTTGGCGTAGGCGACGGATCGCGCTGAGGCTGTCAACCAAGCCAGGGGCGAAGCGGTCGCGGAAGTCCTTGTCGCTGAGGTCTGCGGCGGTGTTCCAGGCGGCAAGCACTCGAGAGAAACGCTGTGCTTCATTCTGGGTTGGCTGCTTGAACTCGTGGATATATCCTTTGAGTCGCGCACTCAGGCGTGCGTGCCCCAAAAGAAGATTGGCACGACCCACGGGATCAAGAGTGCTAAGATGATGGCTTTCCTTCGAGAACGAGGCGTCGCCGGTCCAGCGACCTTGCGAATCTCGTGGTTGATCGGGATTATAGTGAGGACTTCCGTCCCCTGGGGATGGACTGAGCATAGCAATCCTTTCTCCGACGCGGCAAGGCCGCCCGAAGGCTGTTCAGGGTGATGATTTTCTTTGGTGGGTGTTTAGATGACGGCGGTCAGGGCCGCCGATCGAGATCGAGAAACGCCTAGAGGCACTCGATTACCACCGCACGTTTCCAAATGGCTTGGCTGGCGGTAGGAATAACATTAGCAGTGGCCGTGATATCGGTGGGAACGCAGAATCCACCGCGCCATTTCCAAGATTGGGCGATGATTTCCTGAAACCGATCCAGAGGCTCGCGGACCAGTACGCAAATACCATCGATAAACTGGTGAAATCGAGGTTCAGGGCCATTTATAAAGAAAATCGGCCTTAGCGGTGGTGTTCGGCACACTGCCGAAGAGGTTGCCGCTCTGGCTAGGTTAGGCGATGATCAGGGTGGCGGGTAACCTTCCGGTGCCAAAGGAGAGCCCCCGTAAAGGAGACGTGACCCGGTGGTGGAAACAATCGCGCTGGCGGTGGTGGGATTGGCTGGCGGCTTGGCAGCCGGGCCGGTGTGGTGGCTGACTCGCCTTTTAAGGCGGGAACGGCAACGGTCACGAGACCTTGCCGGGCAGGTGGCCGCCCTGATCGCAACGTCGCCGGCGCCGGTCTGCGGCTGGCCGACGGGCGCCAAACCAGAACGTCCAGTGATCGCAGCCAATGACTTCGCCGCCACGCTGGGATTAACGCACATTGACCGGCCCGAAGACATTGGTGGCGCCTTGGCCCCTGGTGACGGCGCAACCTTTCTGACCGCGTTTGGCGACTTGCGCCGCAATGGCCGGAGCTTCCGGCTTCAGGCCATGGCCGGTGATGTGGTGCGTCGCTTCATTCTGTCCGGCCACCGTCGCGGCGATTTTGATCTGCTGTGGCTGGAGGACGGAGCGGCCTTGGCTGCTGAACGGATGCGGAGTGGCGCGGCTCTGGCGGCGCTGCGTGCGGCCGACTGCCACCGGGATATTCTCCAAGCGACCCTGAACAGCCTGCCGGTACCGCTGTGGCTGCGTCGGGAAGACCTCGCCATGTCCTGGTGCAACCAAGCCTATGCTGCCGCCCTTGAAACCACACCAGAAGCCGTGGCCAAGACCGGGGGCGAGTTGGGCGGAGGCAAGGCTCTGGCCCAGCGCGCCCGCACCACCGGCCTTGCCCAAACCGAAACCCGGCGGGTGGTGATCGGCAGTGACCGGCATGTGATCGAAGTCACTGAAGCCCCCCTGAACCACCAGCCCAGCCGAGACCGCCCAGCCGCCACCGCGTTAATGGTCGGCTTCGCCCTCGACCGCACCCACGAAGAGGCTCTGCGGGCCGACCTCGACCGTCACGTCAAAGCCCACGCCGCTGTCCTGGAGCAATTGGGCTCGGCCATCGCCATCTACGGCGCCGATCGCCGGTTAAGCTTTTATAACCAAGCCTATGTTCGCCTTTGGGGATTGGATGAAGCTTGGCTGGCCACGCTGCCCAGCTTTGGTGAAGTGCTGGAAGAATTGCGAACCCGGCGCCGCTTGCCCGAATATGCCGACTTCCCGCAATTCAAGAAAGAGAACCTTGCCCTTTTCACACATTTGATCGAACCACGCGAAACATTGATGCATCTGCCGGACGGAACGACCTTAAGACTTTTGATTGTGCCACATTCTTTTGGTGGATTGATGTTTGTTCTTGAAGACGTCACGAATACCTTGGCGCTCGAATCCTCCTATAACATCCTGATGGCGGTCCAACAGGAAACCCTGGACAATTTGGCCGAAGGGATTGCGGTCTTTGGGGGGGATGGCCGACTGAAGCTCTCTAACCCGGCCTATGCCGCCATGTGGCAGCTTCCCATGGACAAATTGACCGGCGAGCCGCACATCAGCGACCTTTTAGAGCAGGTGCGGGCGTTGATGGATCGGGGCAGCGACTGGCCTGCGCTCAAGGAAAGGATCGTTGCCGCCACCCTCGAACGCACCACCCGCAGCGGTCGGCTGGAACGTACCGATGGCTCCATGCTCGATTTCGCCTATGTGCCGCTGCCCGATGGCGCAGTGTTAACCACCTACCTGAATGTCACGGATAGCGTCCGGGTCGAACAGGCCCTCCGCGCCCGAAATGCCGCCTTGGCCGAAGCCGACCGCCTCAAGACCGAATTCCTCGCTAATGTCTCTTATCACCTCAGAACGCCGCTAAACTCGATCATGGGCTTTGCTGAAATGCTGGCCAATCAGTATTTCGGACAACTAAACGCGCGGCAAATGGAATACAGCCGCAATGTTCTGACTGCTGGCGCTTCCCTGTTGGCTATGATCAACGATATCCTCGATCTGGCGACCATCGAAGCCGGCTATATGACGCTGGAGCGCCGCCCCGTAGAGGTGCAAGCCCTGTTATCCGGCGTTGCCAGTTTGGCCCAGGAATGGACCGCCAAACAAAGCATGCGCCTGGAGTTGGACTGCCCAAACACCGTCGGCGAAATCGACGCCGACGAAAAGCGATTGAAACAGGCACTCTTTAACCTGATCAGCAACGCCATCCGGTGCAGCCCGGCAGGCGGAACCATTACGGTATCGGCCAGACGCCGCCAAGATACCGTGGTCCTGACGGTTCGAGAAGCTGCCGTCGGCGCTGGCCCCGCCATCCCCCGACTTTACGATGCCGCCCCATCCTTGGAACGCTTCGACCCACCCCGCCTGTTCGGCTCCGGCACCCGCGAGGATGGCTCGGGCCTGGGGCTGACTCTGGTCAAAAGCTTCATCGAATTGCATGGCGGCGAGATCGGGATTGAGGGCACCATCGGCCAAGGCGCGTCGATTCACTGCATCCTACCCATCCACCCGCCGCCGACAACCGAGGCCTGAAATCAGGAACGCCGTCCTGGGAGCACGGGCCGGCCCCTGCATAAATCCTCTTGAATCAGGCTCAATCATGATTGCTTACGACAACACCGAGACCTCTTCACAAACGCCTTTAATCCATCGGGACTGGAATCAGGCTGCCGATATTATTATCATTAACAATGATGTTCTTACCGCATTACAACGCATTCCAGACAATAGTATTAATCTTATTATCAGCTCGCCGCCCTATAATATAGGAAAAAAATATGAGCATCAAATGAGTCTTGACGATTATCTAAAATGGCAATCTGCCATTATAGCTGAACTCCACAGAATTCTCTCAAATACCGGCAGCCTGTGCTGGCAAATCGGAAATTATGTTGATCGTGGCGAGATTTTTCCGCTTGATATTTATTTTTATCCATTATTCAAGTCTTGTGGGTTAAAATTAAGAAATCGCATCATCTGGCATTTTAATCATGGCCTACATGCGTCCAAACGGCTCTCGGGTCGATACGAAACCTTACTGTGGTTTACAAAAAGTGATCATTATATTTTTAACTTAGACCCAATTCGGGTTCCGGCCAAATATCCCGGCAAAACCCATTACAAAGGCCATAAGCGAGGACAGTTGAGTGGGAATCCGCTGGGTAAGAATCCCTCTGATTTCTGGGATTTTCTCCAATCCCAATGGGATGATGCCGTCTGGGAAATTCCCAACGTCAAATCGAATCATCCCGAAAAGACCGAACATCCCTGCCAATTTCCCATCGAATTGGTCGAGCGATGCGTCCTGGCCATGACCCACCCCGGTGATTGGGTTCTTGACCCTTTCGCCGGGGTGGGGTCAGCGAGTATTGCGGCTCTGAAGAATGGCCGGAAGAGCGTCGGACTTGAGCGCGACGCCCACTATTGCGCCATCGCCGAAGACCGTATCCGTCGTTTTTCGTCTGGAACTCTCAAGCTTCGCCCCATGGGTAAACCCGTTCACCAACCTACGGGCCGGGAAAAGACCGCGCAACGCCCGCCTGAATGGACAAAACCCACGATCGAATGATCCGGGACGAGCGATTCGCATGCCAATGGAAGGACTCTATGGCTCAGAATAGGAACAAAGACCTGATTGACGGGCGCTTTCGACGGGTGGGGCTTGGTTTGGTTCTGGTGGCGCTGGCGCTGGTGATGCCGGAAGGGGTGACGCGGGCGGGAACGCCTGATCCGTGCGCCGGTATCGATAGCCGGTGGTATACCACCGGCCATGATCAGCCCTCCACCACCAGTCATTGCTTGGGTAATCCCATCACCCCGCACTGCGCTATTGATACCCTGCATGCGGCGATTCTTAGAGGAGACCTGCATCTCTTTACATCTGTAGCGCCGCTCGGTCTTGAAGATTTTTTTGATGAGGACATGCTACGAACAAACACAAAGGGGTTTCATGATAATAAATACTTTCATAAGATTATCTTTTGCAAGGTGCTGACCGCAAACGACCATCTGCTGGCAGAGTGGGGGCCGTCTCGCCCTGGGATGAGCCAAAACCGCGATCAGGCTTGGTATCCCGGCGATATCCTCCTGAAGGAAATCTTCGAACTCTGCGACGCCAAACAAAGCATGGCCGCCTGCTTTCAAAAATCACCTGATCACGCCCCCAGCATTAGCATCCTGAGACGGCTGGACTCCGGGCATTGGCGGCTGGTCAACTGGGAGGCGTGGGACAATATCTTTCCAATTCAGGGTCATGTGGGGCCGCCCTGTCGGCCTGAAGACCAAGGCCTGCGACTCCTCACCGACAATCCCGCGACCACCACCAGCCAATGCCTAGGCGGGGACCAGACGCCGCTTTGCGCTGCAGAAATGTATCTGGAGGCTATTCTGGCAGGAGCGCGAGACGAGCATAATTATAACCGGGCCTTTTTCCTTCGGTATACGCTGCTCGATTGCGAAGTGCTCGACGACAAGGATTCAGACCCAAACCGCTGGGATCCACGGCCCTATCGCTCACCGATGGTTCGGGGGGCAAAGGTCGGTATAGAGGGCTCGGTAAAGGCCTGGAAAGCCGGGGATGTCCGAATCGGGATTCGCGTACAGGTCTGCAATGGCACCGATAACACCTGCCAGCCAACAAAAGACATGATCGATATTTACAGAGATTATTCTAAATCGTGGCAAAGCATTAATTATTGGGTACAAGAAAATACATCGGATAAATTTGAATAGCAAAAATACGCCTCCCTGTCCAGTTTTTCTGGAGATGGAGGCGAAGATATAACATTAGAGCGGTCAGCAGGTCGCTCCATTAATTTAATTTGAGATATTTTGACGATGTTTTTTGTATTCATTTCTATTATTACTTCTTCATTCAAATTGTTTATCTATCAATTGACTTAAAGTATCAAGCATAAATTTTCTTTGACTGTCGTTTTTAGAAAGATCACCATAGACTTCAAGAGTGGTATTATCCATGAATTTATGACTATGCATTTCGTTTTCTGCCTTATCATCTACTGATAAATTAAATTTATTTTGTGTCAATTCAATGGCCTGACGAATTTTGGCAGCCCCAGCGCTAGGCCCCGAGGAAAAGAGAGCATCGATAAATAACAAACGGGCATCCGGGTCTCTAATTTCTTCAAGAACTTTATTATCATTGGCCTTATTAACCATTTTCATGGAGTAATTCAGAACTCCATTATAGAGAGCTGGAACAATTTCAGTCGTGGGATAACCGATTTTCCAATACAATGGGTAAGGTATATTTGACTTCTTATTTTTCTCTATAAGCGCTTCTCGTTCATCCAGTTTAGTTTTTATCTCTTTAAGGATATCTTTCATATTCATTTTTTCGTCGATCGGTTGGCCATCGATCTTTAATCCTTTTATAATGGTTGCCATGTCGGCATCCGACACGGCGTGGCTCAACAAAGCATCGGCCAACGTCGGCAACTGAACGCCGGCTGGCGGCCGCACCTTCACGCCACCTGATCCAGATTTCAAGCTTCTCTACGAAGGTGCTTATAGTTCAGAGGCCTACGTCAAAGATCAGCTCCCCTGCCTGTTGGGTGTCCGGTTCATTACCACCACCGAGGCTCCTCGCCAGACCCTAGCCGGTCGGACGATTCGACGGGCAATCATCTGCGGCCGGGGAACTTTAATCGAGGGAGATTATGCGGGGCTCGGGATCTCCGACATCAATTCCGACCACAGTCTCCGGCACTGGGTCGACGGCGTGTGCCTTGTGGTCCGCCCGCCTCTTGACCGCTTTCAGGAAATCATCGCCCAATCCTGGAAGTGGCGCGGCGGCTTCTGCGTTCCCACCGACCTGACCGCCGATCCAAGCATTATCCCGACTGCCAGCAACAGCTATTGGAAGCGTGCGGCCGTGATCGAGTGCGTGTAGCCTACCGCAGTGGCACCTTCCTGATTGGCCTCGCCCCCCCTTGACAAGCCGCCCGCCCTGGGGCATCTAAACAGTACTAATTTAGTACGGTATTATCCGGCCTGCACGGCACGGGCACCCATGGGCTCCTGAACCGCCGCTGCTCCGCCGGAGACTCCACCAGGGGCGCAACCCGATGATCAAGATCAGCAAGCTGACCGACTATGCGGTGGTGGTGCTGACTCAATTAAGTCGGGATCATGGGGTGCATACGGTTGCGCATTTAGCCGAGTCCAGTGGGATTCCGGCGCCAACGGTAGCCAAGCTGTTGAAGCCGCTGACCGCTGCCGGCTTGGTGGCGTCCCATCGGGGAACCAATGGCGGCTATGCGTTGAACCGGGAACCCGAGCGGATTTCGGTGGCGGCGATTATAACCGCGCTGGAAGGCCCGATTGCCGTGACCGAATGCGTTTCGGACGCCGACTCCCTCTGTGGGGTCGAGAGTCTGTGTCCCATGCGCGGTAATTGGGAAAAGATCAACCGGGCGGTGCGCGCCGCACTGGAAGACGTCACATTGGCGGATATGGCCGCGCCGTCACCTTGGCCGCTGCCACCTGCCACCGCACAGGCCACGGCGCGCACCGAGACGAGGACTGGGGAGAGCCGAGGATGACCGCCGTATCCGATAGCATGGATCAGGTAAAAACCATTACCGATCAGAAGTACAAATACGGCTTCGTCACCGAGATCGAAGCCGAGACCGCGCCCAAGGGTTTGAATGAAGACGTCGTTCGCTTCATTTCGGCCCGCAAGGCTGAACCCGAATGGCTGTTGGAATGGCGGCTGCGGGCTTATCGGCACTGGTTGACCATGGTCGAGCCGACATGGGCCAAGCTGTCCTATCCTCCCATCGACTATCAGGACGCCTTTTACTATTCCGCGCCCAAAACCAAAGCTGGCCCCAAGAGCCTGGATGAAGTTGATCCGGAATTGCTGCGGACCTATGAAAAACTTGGGATTCCGCTAAAAGAACAAGAGTTACTGGCCGGAGTCGAACCGCGCATTGCCGTGGATGCGGTGTTTGATAGCGTTTCGGTGGCCACCACTTTCAAGGCCAAGCTCGAAGAAAAAGGCATCATCTTTTGCCCGATCTCTGAAGCGGTGGCCAAGCATCCTGATTTGGTGCGCCGCTACCTGGGCAGTGTCGTTCCTTATTCCGATAATTTCTTCGCGACACTGAATTCGGCGGTCTTCACCGACGGCTCGTTCGTCTATATCCCCAAGGGCGTGCGCTGCCCAATGGAGTTATCCACCTATTTCCGGATTAACGCCGCCAACACCGGCCAGTTCGAACGAACCTTGATCATCGCTGATGACGACTCCACGGTCAGTTACCTGGAAGGCTGCACCGCACCCAAGCGCGATGAGAACCAGCTTCACGCCGCCGTGGTCGAGTTGGTGGCGCTAGATCGCGCCCAGATCAAATACTCGACGGTGCAAAATTGGTATCCGGGCGACGAGAACGGCCTTGGCGGCATCTATAATTTCGTCACTAAACGCGGCGCATGCCGGGGGGTGGCGTCGAAAATCTCGTGGACCCAAGTCGAAACCGGCTCGGCCATCACCTGGAAATACCCAAGCTGCATCCTTCAAGGCGATGATTCGGTCGGTGAGTTCTACTCGGTCGCCATCACCAACCACCACCAACAGGCCGACACCGGCACCAAGATGATCCATATTGGCCGCAACACCCGCTCAACCATTGTGGCTAAGGGCATTTCCGCAGGCCAAGCCCAAAGCACCTATCGCGGCCAAGTCAAGATCCTGCCCAAAGCCGTTGGGGCCCGCAATCATACCCAGTGCGATAGTTTGCTGATTGGCGACCGCTGCGGCGCTCATACGGTTCCGTATATCGAAAGCCGCAATCGAACCGCTCGAATCGAGCATGAGGCGACCACCGCCAAGATCAGCGAAGACCAATTATTCTATTGCCGCCAGCGCGGCCTGAGTGCCGAAGACGCCGTATCGCTGATCGTGAACGGCTTTTGTAAAGAGGTTCTCAAGGAATTACCGATGGAATTCGCAGTTGAAGCTCAGAAGCTGGTTGGCATCAGTCTGGAGGGCAGCGTTGGCTAAAGGAAACACCGGGACAAGACCTGGGAGCGCGGGCATCCCACCCGCTTCTTAGGCCGCCTTGCCATGATGTCTGCCTTTTGTGCCGCACTGCCCGATCCTGGCGCCTGTGGGGGAACACCCCCCTTGAAATGGACCTCGCGAGACCAAGAACGAAAGCCCGAACCCATGCTCGAAATCACCAACCTCCACGCCTCGGTCGGCGACCGCCCCATCCTCAAGGGCATTGATCTGACCGTTCACGCGGGCCAAGTCCACGCCATCATGGGGCCCAACGGCTCGGGCAAAAGCACGCTTTCCTATATCCTGGCCGGACGCGAAGGCTACACCATCACCGAGGGCTCGGTTACCCTCGACGGTCGCGACCTGCTGACTCAAAGCCCGGAGGAACGGGCCGCCGCCGGGGTGTTTTTGGCGTTCCAATATCCCGTGGAAATCCCTGGCGTCTCCAACGCCACCTTCCTCAAGGCGGCGCTCAACGGCGTGCGGCGGCGACGCGGCGAAAAGGAACTGGACGCCATGGAGTTCTTGAAACTGACCCGCACCAAATGCCGGCAGCTCGGGATGACCGATGAGATGCTGAAGCGTGCGGTCAATGTCGGCTTTTCGGGCGGGGAGAAAAAGCGCAACGAAGTGCTTCAGATGGCGCTGCTGGATCCCCGGCTGGCGGTGCTGGACGAAACCGACAGCGGTCTTGATATCGATGCGCTACGGATTGTTTCCGATGGCGTCAACGCCCTGCGCGGTCCCGACCGAGCCATGCTGGTCATCACCCATTATCAACGCCTCCTCGACCATATCGTTCCCGACCGGGTCCATGTGCTGGCTCATGGCCGGATTCAGCGGTCGGGCGGTAAGGAGCTGGCGCTGGAACTGGAAGCGCGCGGCTATGCCGAATTCGGCGCCGATGAAGCGGCGTAATCCCGCGAACCCCGCGCTCGGAGAGTCGATCCCATGACGCTCAATGCCGAAGACCATAGTCACCTGACGCCGGGGCCTCCGTGGCTGGAAGCGTTGCGAACCGAAGGGCGGTGCCATTTTGCCCAACTTGGCCTGCCGACACCACGCCAAGAAGCTTGGCGCTTCACCAACCTAGCCCCCCTGACCCAACCCCGTTGGCAGATCGCCCCGCCAGCATCGGCGGCCCTCAATCCAGGCCCCCTGCCCTCGGTGGTCCCGGCTGACCATCCGCCGTCCTATCGCCTCGTGTTCGTCAACGGCTATTGGCGCCCCGACCTGTCCTCGACCAGCGGCATGCCCAACGGCATGGTCTTGACCGGACTGGCGGCAGCCCTCATCGATCACGCGGATCTGATCGAGGCCCATTTGGGCCGATTGGCAAGAGCGGACACGCAGGCTCTGGTTGCCCTGAACACCGGATTGCTGGCTTCCGGGGCGTTGCTGGTGCTGCCACCGGGCTTGATGTTAGAGCGCCCTGTGGAAGTGGTGATGATCGGCACCGGCGGCGAAAGCGACCCGCCTTTGGCTTGGCACCCCCGGCTGTTGGTGGTGGCCGGAGCTGGTAGCCGCGCCACCCTGATTGAGCATCATCTCAGCCAAACCCATCATCAGAACTGCGCCAATTTGGTCACGGAACTGTTTCTGGGTGCGGGGGCGCAGATGCGGCATTACAAGACGCAACGGGAAAATCCGGCCAGCTTCCACCTGGCCACCACCAGCGGACGACTGGATCGTGATGCCTCTTATGAAGGATTCTTGCTGACCACCGGCGGGCGACTGAGCCGAAACGAGGTGCGGTTGGTGCTGGATGGCTCCGGCGCAACCGCCACACTCAACGGCGCCTATCTGGTGCGTGGACAACAGCACTGCGATACCACCACCCTCATCGATCATGCCACCCCAGGCGGAACCAGCTCCCAACTGTTCAAAGGCGTGCTGGACGACGAGGCCTGGGCGGTGTTTCAAGGCCGGGTGCTGGTGCGTCCTGGGGCCCAACGCACCGATGGTCAACAGCTTCACCGAGCGCTCTTGCTATCGGATCGGGCTCGAATCGATGCCAAGCCGGAACTGGAAATTCACGCCGATGACGTGAAATGCGGCCACGGCGCCACCGTCGGCGACCTGGACGACGACGCCCTCTTTTACCTGCGCGCCCGTGGCATTGATCGGGACGCCGCCCGATCTCTGCTGATTGCGGCATTCATCACCGAAACCATCGCCCGCATCACGGATCCAGTCGTGGCGGCGGCGTTTGAATCGCTGGCCGATGGCTGGCTCACTCCCGGTTGAGAGGCTGAATCCGATGCCCGACGCCCATCGCAAACGCGGACACACATCCGCCCCGACCGCCAGCCACCGACCCATTCTGCCGCCCGAGCCCTACGACGTAGAGCGGGTGCGCCTGGATTTCCCCATTCTGCGAAGGCTGGTTCACGAGCGGCCCGGACGACTCGGCAAGCCGTTGGTTTACCTGGATAATGCCGCCAGCGGACAAAAGCCACGAGCCGTCATCGACGCCATGGTGCGTTGCATGGAGCAGGAATATGCCAATGTTCACCGTGGGATCCATTACCTGAGCCAGCAGACCACCGACGCCTATGAAGCGGTGCGCGGCAAAATCGCCTGCTTCCTCAACGCCCCGTCCCGTGACAACATCGTGATCACGCGCAACGCCACCGAAGCCATCAATCTGGTGGCAGCAACCTGGGGCCGGCGCTTTTTAGAGCCCGGCGACGAAGTGATCCTGTCGGTGCTGGAGCATCACGCCAATATCGTCCCCTGGCAACTGCTCCAAAGCGAAAAGGGCTTCACGATCAAGGTCGTACCGTGCGACGCACGCGGCCAGTTGGACGTCGACGCCTACGCCGACCTGCTGGGGCCAAAGACCAAGCTGGTGGCGATCACCCACGGCTCGAACGTCACCGGAACCATCACGCCCGTTGCCGAAATCACGCGCCTTGCCCACCGACACGGCGCCCTGGTTCTGCTCGACGGCTCTCAAACCGTCGTCCACATGCCGGTGGATGTCCAAGTGATCAACCCGGACTTCTACGTTTTCACCGGCCACAAGCTGTACGGCCCAACGGGAATCGGGGCGCTCTATGGCCGCAAATCGGTGCTGCACCAGATGCCGCCCTACCAGGGTGGCGGTGACATGATCGCAGCGGTGAGCTTTGATGGCACCACCTACCGCGATCCGCCCTACCGTTTCGAGGCCGGCACGCCGCCGATCATCGAAGGGATCGGCCTGGGAGCAGCCATCGACTATGTGGAGATGTTGGGTCGAGACGCCATCGCCCTTCATGAACACAGCCTCTTGGAGCGCGCGACCAAACGATTGGAGCAAATCGAGGGGGTTCGCATCATCGGCACCGCCCCGGACAAGGCAGCCATCCTGTCCTTTGTGCTGGACGGCGTTCACCCCCATGATCTGGGAATGTTGGCCGACCAGATGGGCGTGGCCATCCGGGTTGGCCGTCATTGCGCCGAGCCGCTGCTGGCGCGCTTTGGTGTGGAGGCCGCTGCCCGCGCCTCGTTCGGCCTCTACAATACCATCGCCGAAGCCGACGCTCTGGTCGATGCGGTGGTGGCAGTCAAGGAGTTTTTCCGCTGATGGCCAATGATCAGTTTGACGACCTGCGCGACCTGTACCAGGAAGTGATCCTGGATCATGGCCGGCACCCGCGCAACCACCGCCACCCGCCCGACGCCAATCGCGAAGCGCGGGGCGACAACCCGCTGTGCGGCGACCGCATCACGGTTTACCTGAGCCTGGACGACCATGGCGTGATCCAGGATGTGGCGTTCGAGGGGCGCGGCTGTGCGATTTCCACGGCGTCGGCCTCGTTGATGACCGAGGTGATCCGGGGCAAAACCGAGCAGGATGCCCGGATTCTGTTCGAGTGCTTTCATGACCTTTGCACCAAGGACGACGCCGACAGTGACGCCCACGGCCCAGTGGACGAAGACGCACTGGACCGGCTACGGGTGCTATCGGGCGTGCGCGAATTCCCGGTACGGGTCAAATGCGCAACCCTGGCTTGGCACGCCTTGTCAGCCGCCATGGCCGGCGCAGGAAAGGTCTCGACGGAAGAGTGACGCTGGCTTTGGCTGGGCTGGCTTTGGCTGGAAGGAATTCGGCGATGCCCGACACAAACTCGACATCCACCCCTGACCAAGTGCTCTTTGACCGGGTGGTGGAGGCGCTGCGAACGGTCTATGACCCGGAAATCCCGGTGAATATCTGGGAACTCGGGCTTATCTACGGCGTTAAGACCAATGATGATGGTTCCATCGCCATCGACATGACTCTCACCGCCCCCTCCTGTCCGGTGGCCGGTGAAATGCCGGGCATGGTCCAACGCACGGTCAGCGCCGTCGAAGGCGTCACGGCCTGCACCGTCGAATTGGTCTGGGAACCCCCCTGGGATCAAGGCCGAATGTCCGAAGAAGCCAAGCTTCAATTGGATATGTTTTACTGACCAATCCGATAGAGGCCCTTGCGCGGATAAGCCGTTAGGGGGAGCGGCAGAGTTCCATGGGTCGGCCCTGGACTTGGGCTTTTCATGGAACCCTGCCCACCCCTGCAAAGGCTAACCATCCTCTCGAGTCATGACAGTGATACCCTCGAGCCTTGATGTTGACTCATCAAGGCTGCCCTCAGACGCCGGGCGGGCGCATCCGCGCCCTTGGCTTCGCGCGCATGGGCGCGCGGGGCCGTCGTCGCGGCCCGATACCGGCAGTGTGTCATCGTTATAGCTCGCCGGTATGATACCAATGGCCTTGGACGTTGACACGTCTGCGGCGTCCTCAGACGCCGGGCGGGCGCATCCGCGCCCTTGGCTTCGCGTCCACGAGGACGCAGGGCCGCCGTCGCGGCCCGAGGACCGGCGATGTGTCAGTATCAGGGCTCGCCGGTATAATACTGCCTTATTAATAACGATCAATAATGAATGACTATAAAGTCCACAACCAACAATCATGACACTTTTATGACGTATTTTGCCGTTGCGCAATGCATATTTTATGATAATGTGACGATGGAACTTAGCTAAAAAAAACTCGTTACGCCATTATTTCTCGGCATACTACTTTATGATTCCGTGTGCAGTCTCTTTAAAAGAGAGTGCTATGGTGTGTCTGCGGCAAGAGGGTCATTCAAACACGGCATCAGCGGTTCGCAATCGAATGGAGGTTTTCAATGGTCAAGAACCTATCCATCAATTCCCTATGCGGAACATTATTAGGGGCACTCTGCATCCTAACGTCCTATACCTTACCATCCACTGCTCAAACGCCATGCTCGAACGCCCTCAATTATCAAGATGTCGAAAAAGCTCTCAGCAATAGCCGTTTTGAGAGTGTTATTGGCATGATTCAAAATCAGAGAGTAAATTTCTTATGGTGCCCGGATTATGACCAAAAATTAAGAAAATATACTATGACAGATCAAAATATGGCAAAATTACAGGACACAATACTAATTAATAATTGCCAATTAAGGCCAAATACGAATATTATTAGACTGAGAGGGTCAAGCACAATTGGCCTTAACATTGCGCCAACGCTAACCTCAAGCTATCTTTTGAAGAATAATTATCAACGCGTTCGTGTCGATTCAGAATGCTCTGGCCAACATCTTCTCGCTGTTGGAGATCGCCAGGGCCCCGTGGCGTTTGATGTGATCGCCAGCGAAAGCGGAGTCGGCGGTCAGATGCTTCTCAATAAGGCTGCTGAGATTGCCATGGCCTCAAAACAGTTGGAAATCGATAGGCCAAGCGTAGCAATCGGATATGACCAAATTGGTATTATTGTTAATAAAAATAATCCTATACAAAATCTGAGGCTTGATCAGGTCAAGGATATTGCTACAGAAAACATCTCAAGATGGAGTGCTCTTGGCGTTAATATGAACTGTAATTCAGATGATACAATTCATTTCTTTTCTCGTCGAAAAGGTTCAGGAACACTTGCTGAATTTTTGAGCTTTATTGGCATTGCCCATAATAGTGATGACATTAATAATTTTGATCCTGGCCCTCATGTTGTCGATAACCACCTTCAGATGGCCGAAGCTGTCGCTGAGGATGGTTGTGCTATTGGCTATATATCAGAGTTTTATCACGGCAATGCAAAACTCGTAACAATAAATAATATAACTGAAAATTATTCTAGGAAGCTTTTTCTATATTACGATACAAATTATGCCAACCCACAAATTACAGAAATTGTAAATTCATTCATTCAGTACGCGACGGATCGCCATGGCGGGCAAGAAGCGATCGAATCCCTGGGAGCGACACCCTTAGAAAATACATTCCGTGCAGAGAGAACCGATTGCATTCACCCTACTGGGAAAAAGCTTGATGCTGACATTCGATTTGACTTTAATAGTGATGATCTTGGAAGAAGGTCTAGGTCAAATCTTGATAAAGTCAGGCATAGCCTGCTCGGCGCTCAGAGTGTTTTAATCCTGGGATTCTCGGATAACATCGGCAGTCAAAGGGGAATTCAAGAAATTTCAGAGCGACGGGCTGCCGCCGTTAGAAATCAGCTTAGGCTTCCTGACAGCGTTCAAGTTGATAGTAAGGGTTGCGGCGTCAAGTCTTCGAATGACGAGGATCAAGATCAAAGCCGAACGGTCGAGATCTGGCATTAACCCCGTATTCCCTCTCTTGTCGTCTGAACCCAATCCCGGCACAATGACGGCGCCGCCATCGAGGCGGCGCTGGTCATCCGGGAGATTTCGATGCTTGCAAGGCTGCTGGTCCTAGTCGCCGGCATCCTGCTGCCATTGGGAACGGCAAAGGCGGCCTCCGATGACTGTACGAGCTGGGCTATTCCCTCCTGTTGGGCCCACACTCTACAAACCCTGATCGATACGGGAAAGGACATCCCAGACGCCCTTAAACGGAGTGGCGATCAGGCTTTGGCCGGTGTCTACCAAACAAGCCAAAATCTTGGTGCCGTCGCCAGCCAAGCCGGAAACGGACTGAAGCAGGTCTATACTACCTTGCTCGAAAGCCATGATAAAGTGTGCGCCGATGATGATCTGTTCTTTATGGAAGCCGTGACGGTCATCGCTGCGGGCATTTTTGCGGTGGAAGTCTCGATGACCGGAGGACTTTCCGGTGGAGCCGGCGCCTTGGCGCTCAAGGGTTTGTTGATCTCGCAATCTCCCAAACTGATGTCGAAACTCCACGAGCGACTGTGCGGATCGGCCTTCACCAAGGCAGACCCGACGCTGGTGACCCAGGTTGAAACGATTATTGATAAGGCGTTGGCGGGTAAATAACGCAAGACTGGATAGGCGCAAGAAGGCCCATGGCGCTCACCGAGCGCCCGTTCTCCCTCAGCGCGGCGACTTTGGGGGAACCAAGGCCGGAACCGGCGGTGTCAAGGACGGCTGGACTGGAGCTTTGGCGATGGTCACCGGCTGTTCCTTCAGGTCTCGACGGTCTTTGACCACACTCAGCACCGCCCCGAAGCGTTCGACCCGGATGATTTGCTGACCATCCACGCTCTTATCACAGCCCGAAAGGGTGAGACCGATAAAGAAATCACCATCTGCAATGGTCTGGGTCAACTCAAATTGTTTGGGCAGAAAATACATTGCTGACTCTGGATTCGCGCAGACCAAAACTTTATAGGTTCGATCGATGGGGTTGCCGCCATTCTCATCTTTGACGTAAGTGGCCAATTCTTCAGCCGCCTGGGCCACTGAAGTCCCCCAATAGTCCAGCTCAAACCGACCATCGGCACCCTTCACCCCGCCCACCAACGCATTGTAATAAATGCACTGGTTAGGGTGCAGTTCCATCATGATCCACGCTTGAATCACCACAGCCACGCTAAATCCGGCCAAGGCTGCCCGCCCCAACAGGCGCGGCCCACGATCGATGGCCAACCATAGCCGGTCGAACGCCACCCCAGCCAGCACCGCCAACGGTGGCACCACGAACAGAAAATGCCGAATGCCGTTATACACTTCAGGGCGGAAAATCAGAAAATAAACAATCGGAAATAACGCTGCCAGCGTCACCATCAGGAATTGAAGGCGACGCAAGCCATCGTCATCAACCGCAAAGCCATGCTGACGGTTGCCCAACCAACGGACCACCCAGGCTCCGGCAAACCACACCGCCAGCCCCAACCCAACCAACACCATTTCCGGCAACTTCACCGCCAGCATTAATGGCAGATACCAAATGGGGGGGTCCGAAGCCTTAAACACCACCCCAGCGGCCAGCACGTCGTTAGGCCAAGTGAAATGGGAAAAAACACTCAGTGCGATCAGCGGGTTCAGCGGGGATTGCCACGCCCACGGCCAGCACACCCCCATCACCACATAAGCCACAACCAAGGCCGGCAGATAAATCAACAGCAAGCGACGCGCAGCCCGCACCGTCTCGATGCCCGACGCCCCCGCCCGCCACAGCAACCCCAGATACAAACCCAGAATCACAACCAGATAGAAACCCGCTAGAATCGCGCCGATTCTGGTTCCAAGGGTCAGACCCAACGCCACCCCCAACCCCAGCACGGTCTCCAGCCTGGGATTGGGCAATTGGCCAATGGTCCGACAGGCCAGATGCAGTGTCCAGGTCATGCCACAGGCAAAGGGCACATCCTTGGGATTGATCGACATATGCCCATAATAATCAGGAATCAGGGTCAGCAACACGACGGCGAAAAAGCCGGCCCGTTCTCCCGCCAGCATCCGGGCCAGCCGCCACGCCCCAAGCAAGCCCAAAACCCCCACCAATCCTCCCAACAAATGGCGCGTTTCATATTCGCCAAGCGGGGAAATCTGGTTCAGCAGAGCTGCGGTTAGGTCGAAAGCGCCGCCATAAAGATACAGGTTCTGAAACTCGAACGCCGAGCGATCCTGAAAGCCCGATAGGTAGAAGGACAGCAGCTTTCGCCCATACTCGTCCTGAACCTCAGAGTCCCAAATGATGCCGTATTCGCGATAGGTCAGCACCACCAGGACCGCCACCGCCAACAGCCAGACCCAGGCCAGATCATCGAACAGGTGGCGAAGAGGGATCAGGCCTCCACTGTGGAATCCCCCCCCTCTGGCGGCACCCGACGGGTCGGCCTTGCCAGCCCCAGCCGTACCGATGTCAGACTCACGGTCCCCGGCGGTCATGGCGCTTTTCCTCTTCACTGGCCCTCGCACCGCTCTTCCGACGGGCACCCTCTGGTGGACGGAGGCCGACACCGCCCCTTGTAACGGACTCGTACCCAGCGACGCAACAGCCGCCTCCCCGTCCCTTTCTCATGGATAGGCAAGACCGAACTATGTCGGACGAGATGAGAATCGCTCGTCCCTCGGTCTGATCGGGCCATGACGAGCATCGGTCTCGTCTTCGTCCCAGCCATGAGCGGCTCGAACAATGAACAAGGGCCGACCTTTGACTTCGGAAAAGACCCGCCCCAGGTAATCCCCGATAATCCCCAATGTCAGCAATTGAATGCCTCCCAGGAACAAAATCGCGACGATCAGAGACTCGAAACCTGGAACATCGATGCCGTAAACCAAGGTCCGAATGACCCGGAAGATACCATAGAAAAAGGCCAGCAACGACACTGCGGCGCCGATCACGCCCCAAACTCGAAGCGGGAAGTTTGAAAAGGCTGTCAGACCATCCAAAGACAGGTGCAACAATTTGAAAAAGCCCCAGCGACTCCCGCCGACCGCGCGCTCGCCTTGCTCGTAGGGCACGCAAACCTGGCGGAAGCCGATCCAGGCGAAAATCCCCTTCATGAATCGGGTTCGCTCTGGCATTCGATTGATGACGTCCACCACCCGACGATCAAGCAGACGGAAATCACCGGCTTCCCGTGGCAATTTGACCTCGGACATATGGTCAAACAGCCAATAGAACAGCCGGGCTGACAACCGATGCCCCAATCCCTGGCCGGTTCGGTGATCACGAACAGCGATCACCACGTCGTAGCCTTCCCGCCATTTATCAATCAGCGTGCCCAGAGCTTCGGGCGGGTGCTGAAGATCGGCATCCATGGGAACGACGGCATCTCCGCCAGCAAAAGAGAGCCCCGCCGACAAGGCCAGCTCTTTCCCAAAGTTGCGCGACAACTCGACGATCCGCACCTCCTCCCGACGATGGCGAACGGCCAATAGACGGGCCTGAGTGTCGTCACGACTGCCGTCGTTGACGCAGATCACCTCCCAGGTGACGCCGAGGCCATCGAGAATCGGCAGAAGTCGCGCGAACAGAGCATCGACATTCAGCCCCTCGTTAAAGAACGGGATCACCACCGACAACACCGGAGCCGGTCGATCCATGCCGGGCCGCCGCGAAACCCACCGACACGCCGTCGGACACATGCCGTACGTCTCAGGAAATGTCATACTGATATATCCGGAAAACAAATAGGATCCCGCCGACCGTGACGCCGCCGCCAATCGCGGCGCGCCCCCACCGCCCACGCGGTGCATCGCGTTTCCAATGCCCAATCTACAACATGGCTGCACAAGCCGGCAACAGTCCTCGCACGCCGGATGCTGCGGATGGGAATCCCAGGGACCGCAAAATCATGAAATCCGCCCACACAACGCCCTTGCGTAATCCTGATCCCATCGCTATGGTCCGCGCCGCACAGTGGAGGGATGGCCGAGCGGTTGAAGGCGCACGCCTGGAAAGTGTGTATACGGTGATGAATCGTATCGAGGGTTCGAATCCCTCTCCCTCCGCCACAAGCGCCCCGCCACAAGCGCCGATGACCCGTTGGAGTCGGCCAGCACAAGGGGGGGCGGCTGTTTTTCAGCGCGCTCTGTGGGCGCAGCCCGAAAGCCGGTGCTGTGCCATTGTCACGGCTCGCAGGTCGAGTCTGTTGGCCACGAACCTTTTGGTCTTCGTGAGGTGTTGCCCACGATACCGCCCTCTTGTGGCGCCTACGGGACAAAGCCATGAAATCCGCCCCCACCAGCACCATCCAGGTTGACCCACGCGGCCCCGAGACCTTTGCCCTTACGGTGACGTTTGACGGACAGCGATTCGAGTGCGGAACGTTCCTCAACCGGGCAGCGGCTCAACAGGCCGGGCGGCTGTTCGTTCAACGCAAAGAAGGAGAAGCGGCCGGACGTCAACGGCGCCCACGGTCGAAGTCTGCCGGGTCGTCGGACCGCTGAAAAGGGCTGAAGAGGGCAAATCTCAATCGTCGTCGGGAGGCGGAGCCATGGCCCCGACGTCGGTCACCTCAGCCGTCACATCGACCATACCGCCCCGCTCAAACGTCAAGGTCAGCGGCAACGTGCTGCCCGCAACCAACGGTTCCTTAAGGCCAATCAACATAAGATGCCAACTGCCAGGTTGCAGCATCACATCCTGTCCCGGCGGCAGAGCGATCGCGTCGACGGTTTTCATCTTGATCTCGTCGGACCCGACCTCGGCCCCGTGCAGCTCCACCCGCTCGGCCGCCGGGGCCGAGGCGCGTAACAGCCGGTCGGCTATGTCGCCGGTGTTCCCCAGCTTCATAAACACCATAGCCGTGGTTTCGCCGGGTGGCGTCGCCCGTGCCCAGGGCTGAACAATTTCAACATCGTAGGCTCGGAAATCATCGGCCCATGCGACCGAAGCTCCTGTTACCAACAGCGCGGCAACCAGCATCATCAATCGCATGGCCCGATTTCCCTTCCCTAAACTCCGACCGCTTCGCACCTCCCCACGCCGACACCGCCGACGTGGGGACGCTCGATTTTAGTTCTTGCTCTTATCAACCAGACGACGCTCCGTGATCCAGGGCATCATGGCGCGCAGACGTTCGCCCACCTGCTCGATGGGATGCTCGGCATTTCGGCGACGGGTCGCCTTAAAGCTCGGCTGACCCACCTTGTTCTCCAACATCCAATCGCGCACAAACCGGCCCGACTGAATATCTTCCAGCACCCGCTTCATCTCGGCCTTGGTTTCCGGCGTGATGATGCGGGGGCCGCGCGTGTAGTCGCCATACTCGGCGGTGTTCGAAATCGAGTAGCGCATGTTGGCGATGCCGCCTTCGTAGATCAGGTCGACAATCAACTTGACCTCGTGCAGGCACTCGAAATAGGCCATTTCCGGGGCGTACCCGGCTTCGACCAGAGTCTCGAACCCAGCTTGGATCAGACTGGTCAAGCCGCCGCACAGCACCACTTGCTCACCGAACAGATCGGTCTCGCATTCCTCGCGGAAGGTGGTCTCGATCACCCCGGCCCGACCGCCGCCCACCGCCGAAGCGTAGGACAAAGCCAGTTGCAGAGCATTGCCGCTGGCATCCTGGTTCACTGCCACCAGACAGGGAACGCCGCCACCGCGCTGATATTCGCCGCGCACGGTGTGCCCTGGCCCCTTGGGGGCAATCATGAACACATCCAGGTCGGCCCGTGCTTCGATCAGATTGAAATGGATGTTCAAGCCGTGCGCGAAGGCCAACGCCGCCCCAGGCTTCATGTTGGGGCCGAGATGATCGCGATACAGGTCGGCCTGCAACTCGTCGGGAACCAGAATCATCAACAGATCGCAGGTCCGGGCGGCTTCCGCCGGCTCGACCACCTTAAAGCCCGCACCCTCGGCCTTCGGAACGCTGGCGCTTCCCGCCCGCAACGCCACCACAAGATCGGTAACGCCGCTGTCGCGCAGATTCATGGCGTGGGCGTGCCCCTGGCTGCCATAACCGACGATGGCAACCTTTTTCCCCTTGATCAGGTTAACGTCGGCATCCCGATCGTAGTAAACGCGCATGGTGTGTCCTCGATAGTTCGTTCAACAAGAGCCCCGGCGACCGGGAGCTTTGCCCCCGGACTCCGCTGGAGCCTGAGGCCCCAGCCCCCCGTGGCCTTTCATACCACCAAGCTTGGAGATTGGCTCACCAAAGCTTTTCGCGAATGCCGGACGGACGCCGGGGCGCTCCTAAAGCGGCCCCTGGCCACGCACCGACCTCTTCCTTAAAATCCTGCCGCCCCACGGGAGATCGCGACCACGCCGGTTCGGCTGATCTCCACCAACCCCAGTTCGCTCATCAAACCGATGAAGTCGCCGAGTTCATGGGCGGTGCCGGTCAGTTCGAAGATGAACGAGGACAAGGTGGCATCCACCACCCGAGCATTAAAAATACCCGCGATCCGCATAGCCTCGTTCCGGCGTTCTCCGGTTCCGACCACTTTGACCAGAGCCAATTCGCGCTCGATGCACGGCCCTTCATCGGTCAGGTCACGCACCCGATGAACCGGAACCAGCCGCTCCAACTGGGCCTTAATCTGTTCGACAATCATCCGCGTGCCCGACGTCACCACGGTGATGCGCGACAGATTGTTTTCCTTATCAACTTCGGAGACCGTCAGACTTTCGATATTGTAGCCCCGCCCCGAGAACAGCCCGATCACGCGCGCCAGCACGCCGGGCTCGTTGTCCACCAACACCGCGATGGTGTGCTTTTCAATCTTGTTGGTCAGATCATTGGGCATGAGTCACGTCTTCTTTCATCAATTCGGCCACACGCTGTTTCAGTCCAGAGACGGTCAACCGCACAGCCTCGAACAAACGGATCACGATTGATTCGTTCTGCATCTCCTGAATGCTATCGCCATCAGCATCCCGAACCTCCAGAACGACGTGGGGGTCAACGGAAACCTCCGGGTTGGGATCGCCAGTACTAAAACTATTCTTTCTATCAACCCTGTATAGCAGAAACGTCATATCCCGCCGCAGCAAACGACGCCAGAGAGGCAACGCTGCCGACTCCCCCCAACCAATCGGCCCAGCCTTCCGGCGACGCCACGACACCCGCCTTAAACCAGAACCATCCCGTCCTCGGGAGTGGAGTCTTCGGTTCGATCCGCCGGGCCAAGCAGCATTTCGTTGTGGGCGCGACCGCCGGGAATCATCGGGAAGCAATTCTCGGTGGGATCCACGGCGATATCCACGATCACGGGCCGTCGAGTCGCGATCATTTCGCCGATTACGTCATCCAGCTCCGAAACCTTGGTCGCGCGCAAACCGACCGCCCCAAACGCCTCGGCCAGCTTGATGAAATCGGGCATGCTGGTAAGCTGGCTCTCGGAATAGCGCGATCCATGCAGCAATTCCTGCCACTGCCGCACCATCCCCATATACTGGTTGTTAAGGATGAACACCTTGACCGGCGCGCCGTACTGCACCGCCGTCGACATCTCCTGAATATTCATCATGATCGATGCTTCACCGGCGACATCCACCACCAAGGCCTCGGGATGGGCAATCTGAACACCGATGGCTGCTGGCAGGCCATAGCCCATAGTTCCCAAGCCCCCCGACGTCAACCAACGGTTCGGTTGATCGAAGGGCAAAAACTGGGCTGCCCACATTTGATGTTGGCCGACTTCGGTGGTGATATAGTGATCGACACCACGAATGGCTTCGCGCAGCCGCTCCAGGGCATATTGCGGCTTGATGATCTTGTCGGTCTTTTGGTAGCGCAAACAGTCGCGCTTGCGCCAGATGTTGATCTGGGACCACCAATCCCGAAGCGCCGCCTGATCAGGCCGCTTTTGCCGGGCTTTCCATAGCCGGATCATGTCTTCCAAAACATGGGCGGCATCGCCGATCACCGGCACATCAACCCGAACATTCTTGTTGATCGAGCTGGGATCGATATCGATGTGGATTTTCTTTGACCCCGGCGCAAAGTCTGCGATCTTCCCGGTCACGCGATCATCAAAGCGCGCCCCCACCGCGATCATCACGTCGCAGCCATGCATGGCCAGATTGGCCTCGTAGGTGCCATGCATCCCTAGCATCCCCAGGAACTGGGGATCACTGGCCGGAAACGTCCCTAACCCCATCAAGGTATTGGTGCAGGGATAGCCGGTCATGCGGACGAACGCGGTCAGCAACTTGGACGCCAGCGGCCCTGAATTGACCACACCGCCGCCGACATAAAAGATGGGCCGCTTGGCTCCGGCAATCAGATCGATGGCCTCTTCCACCCGTGCCAGATCTGGCTTCACCTGGGGCCGATAGGTCTTGTGGCGCACCTCATGGGGGGCGACATAGGGGCCTTCGTTGAACTGAACATCCTTGGGAATGTCGATCAGAACCGGGCCGGGACGACCGGAACGCGCCACCAAAAACGCCTCGTGCAGGGTCCGCGCCAGATTGGCGACATCCTTCACCAAGTAGTTATGCTTGGTGCAGGAGCGCGTAATGCCGGTGGTGTCGGCTTCTTGGAACGCATCGTTGCCGATCAGATGAGTCGGCACCTGGCCCGAGATACAGACCAACGGGATGCTGTCCAACAGGGCATCGGTCAGACCCGTGACGGCATTGGTCGCCCCCGGCCCGGACGTCACCAGCACGCAGCCAACCTTGCCGGTGGAGCGGGCATAGCCCTCGGCGGCATGAACCGCCGCCTGTTCATGGCGAACCAGGATGTGGCGGAGGTCATTCTGCTTGAAAAGAGCGTCGTAAATCGGCAGGACCGCACCGCCAGGATAGCCAAAGATAACCTCGACACCCTGATCCTTTAGGGCCTTCAGAATAATTTCGGCTCCGCTCAACAACTGTTCGGCCATGATCGTCAACCTTCGTGCTACCCGATAACCGCCACCGGCCCACCGACCTCATGTCGTGCGATCCGCCAAGGACCGGGCGACCGCTCATACCCCCGATCGGGCGGTGCAAGTTAGACGCCTTCCCCCGTCAGGTCAAACCAATTTCGTGAATTTCAGAAAAGAAATCCAGTGGTTTTGTTTCCGAATGTTGCGTGCAATTTTTGTTACCGGCCCAGCAACCCGCCCCTAGATCGGCCACCCTGTGGCACCATGTCGCGGCTGGCTGGGCCCGACTGAACGAATCCCACATCAACTCTTTGGCATCCCATGATTACGGCGCCAAAAGGGCATCCCTGAATTTTTCACCATGCATCCCGCCTTTAGTTGCATCTTAAAGCGTTTTCGCCTACCCTAACCTATCGCATAGATTTGAATCCCTCTATCCTCCGGTCCCCTGATCTGGTATGATCAAGCAGGTCAGACACAGCATATTACGGGCTCAACTCAGCGAACTTATTGTGTCTCGGTCCATTAGACGCGGCATCGGCTCGACACCGAGTGGATAAACCGAGAATAGGGGAACTTTTGTCAACATATTATCAGCGTGGAGACAGTCGATGAGTTGGACGGACGAGAAGATTGAACAGCTCAAGACTCTGTGGGGACAGGGCATGAGCGCCAGCGAGATTGCTGATACATTGGGCGACGTCAGCCGCAATGCCGTCATTGGCAAGGCCCACCGCCTAGGTCTCTCCGGTCGTCCGTCTCCAATCAAAAAGAAAACCACACGCGGGGCAACTATTTTAGCTCTAACCGAGCGCATGTGCAAATGGCCGGTCGGGGATCCCAAGCATCATGACTTTCATTTCTGCGGTCGTCCGGCACAATTAGGCATGCCTTACTGTGCCGATCATGCCGCCATTGCCTACCAGCCGGCCTCGAAGAAACGCCCTGAGGAGCGCAAGGTTGTGAGCCCCGACGATCGCAAAGTCGGCACCGGCTGACCCTCGACTGAATACGAGGCGGCTCTTCGTCAGCCAACAGGCGGGCCTGCGGCGTTCGTAACGGTTGGCATTGTGAAGCGGTCGGCGTTGTGACGGTTGTGACGCGATCCCGCGCTTACCGGGAACCGGGGCGGTGCTCTGGACTGGCGCCGCCGCAGCGGTCGTTGCTCCTGAGGCACGGCGCCGAGCCTCTTGCATCCCCCCCTTGCCCGCCTTACCCTGCGGTCGTATCCATCCCTGTCACGTCCCTGTCACGGAATCGGTTGGTCGCACGGCAGTGAACCGGCGCGAGGAGAGTGGTTGATGTTTGAGTGGCTTAAGGATCTATTCGAAAGCAAGAAGAAACCCATCCCAAAAAAGGCATCGGCTCCGCAGCCCTGCGGTCACGTCAAGATCGATAGCCGGACCCATCCCTTGATCAACATCTCGACCAAAGCCTTTATTGCCGGCGAGGCCGACGACAATCTGATCAAAGATCAAATGGTGGCGCTGTCGGTAACAGTCGATGATTCACATGGAAAATTTTCCTTTAGCACGCGATGTATTATTGTTAACATTGATAGCAATCGGCGCTTCACCTGTGCCTTCTCGCTGCTGCCACCCGAGATCGAACAGGTCTTGAGCCAATACGCCAAGAACCGTGCCACCCACGAAGCCAAGCGCGCCCAAGAGGCCAAGCGCGCCAAAGCCCTGCAAGCGGCCCAAGAGGCTAAGGGCGGCAAGACGGCCAAGCGCCGATAGCCATCACGTCCGAATCAAACCCGCAACAGGGGCAACTGCGCCGCTGTCGGGAAAGACGGTCGCATTGATACCAGCGATCGGCAATCCAAGATGGTCGCGCAGCACGCCCTTGAGCACAGCTCTCAGGTCCAAGGTGGGCATCAGGTCGCGCCCTTCGAACAAGGCCGGTTGCGCCAAACCGGGCCAATCGGTCATCACCCGCCCACCCACGACGGCACCGCCAAACAAAAAAGCACAACCGCCCGTGCCATGATCGGTGCCGCCGGTCCCGTTGACGGCAACGGTGCGGCCAAATTCGGTGACAACCACCACCGCCGTTTGGCGCCAAATCTCGGGGGTGAGCGTTTGGGCGAGCCCGGCCAACCCCACGGCCAGAGGGCGAAGAGCATCGGCCAACCGCCCCTTGGCAGCGCCCTGCCCGGCATGAGTATCCCACCCTCCCAATTCCATCACCGCCACCCGAGGTCCGGCCTCGGGGTTCAGGAACCGGGCCAGAGTCACGGCCAACGCTGGGAAGTCTCCGCCCGAGGGCCGGGGTGCGGAGGCGGGGGCAGGAGTGGCGGCAGTCGGCCCCCCCATTCCCCCTACAGGCGGAGGCGAAACCGGAGCCGGTGCCGGCACCGCTAACGCCGTATCGGCAAAAAGCTGCCCACGCAACCCTTCCTCCAAGGCTGGCGCCAATAGCGGGTCGCCCAAATAGAGTTGCACCAACCGCCCGATCAGGTCGGGATTGGGTTCAGGCATGGCTGCCGGCGCCCACGAACTGACTGGCGCCGCCCCGCGCAGGATCAGCGGGACGGTCTGCCCCATGGCCAAACCAGGACGATTCTGGGGAAACGGATGGGAGACTGGCAACAGTCCCAACGCCCGATTCAGCCAGCCGCTCTCACCAGCCTCTCGCAGTGAGGACGGGGCCTGACGGGGCGTGGCGAAGCCGGTTTCCAGCAAATCCTGGCCATCGAAATGCGAACGCCCCCGATAGGGACTGGCCACCGCGTGAAACACCGCCAACTGGCCGTTCCGGTAGAACGCATGCAGAGGTGCCAAGGCTGGATGCAAGCCAAAATGCCCTCCGAGATCCAGCAAACCGTCCGCCTTTCCCGGTTCGGCCATAGCCAACGGGCCGCGCTGGCTGCGATAGGCCGGATCACCATAGGGCGCCACCGCCGCCAGCCCGTCCAAAGCACCACGCAGGATCACCACCACCAACCGCCGCGCCGTGGGAGCCGCCGCCATCGCCAGCGCCAACGAACCAAAACCGGGACACGCCACCGCCAGCGAAACCGGAAGCCCAACCAGGAATTGGCGTCGAGTCGAACGGAACAGCATGGGCATTACCTCCGCTGAAATTCGGGACTGGCGAGCAACAGTGTGACGGCTTCGGCAACGCTGGCCGCCTGAAGCACCACTTGCCGGGTTTCAGGCCGTGCCACCGGCCCAATGGTGGCTTCCAACAGGTCTGCGGGCCGAACCATCGGCGCCAGCCGATGACCGGCAAGCGCGCACCATTCGATCCGCTGCATCACCGCCTCGGGGCCAATCCACTCTCCGGCCACATCGGGCCAGCCCGCTGGCGAGGGCGCCGAGAAAGACATTTGCCCCAACTGGCGCAATTGCCCCACCACGCGATCAAGCGGCCAGATGACGCCCGTGGCCCGTAGCGTCGACACCACCAACTCCTCGGGCGTTTTGATCTTGGCCAGCGGCTCGGCCCACGCTTCGGGGCTGTCCACCAGCGCCCCGGCCAACCGCCCCAAATCACCGCCGCTGTCCCGAAACACCCGTTCCAGACGCGCCACGGCAGCAGCAGGAGGCTGGTCGGCGATGAAGTGGCGCGCCAACCTCGTGGCCACATGCCGAGCCGTGGCGGGATGACGCGCGAGCGCCGCCAAGGCCGCCACTCCTTCGGACTCGCCGCCTTCGGGATAGCGAACCCCCAGCAGACTCTTCTCGCCCGGCTCATGGGTGGCCGGACGGAACACAAAGCCGTTGGTCCCTCCATCAACGTCGCGCGGCCCCAGCACCGACCAGCCGGTCAGAATCGCCGCAAAGGCCCGAACATCGTCCTGGCCATACCCCCCCTCCACCCCCAGGGTCCGGAGTTCCAGAATCTCCCGCGCCAGATTCTCATTGAGTCCCCGCCGACTCCGCAGGCCCACCTGGGAATGCGGACCAATGGATTGGGCGTTGTCAAGATACAGCAGCATGGCCGGGTGGCGGATCGCTGCCAACAGCATGTCTTCAAAATGCCCGGTGACATGAGGGCGGATCGCTTCCCGCTCGAAGGCGCCCACCAACCCTGTCACCTCGGACCGCCGCACCGACACCGTAAAATGATTGCTCCAAAACGCCACCAATCGCTCACGGAAAGGCTGGTCGGCGGTGGCCATGGCCTGAATTCGGGCTCCGGCCTCGCGTCGAAAGAGATCCCGCAGCTCTATCTGAAGCTGTTTAAGCGGATCCTGCAAACCGACGGTGGCCTCGGACCCTACAGCCGCCCCGCCGGGCGTTCCTCCTCCTGGTGGTGGTGGCGGGATGACAAGCTTGGGCGGGCGCCTCATGGGGGCGTCGTCGCCATTTGCGGGATCGGTCACAGCCGATAACGGCGGCACCAAAGGCGGCACCCGCCCGCCTCCAGGCCGAGGCGCTCCCGCTCCGGCACCAACCCCGGTCTCGGCCCCGAACCCACCGCCCGGAGCCCCTGGACTGAGAGACGGAGGACGCCGCGCCTCTTGCTCGGCTTCATGGGCCCGCGCCAACCGCCCTGTCACCTCGCCCCCCGCCGGCAGCCCGGCAAAGGCTGGCGAGACAGTACCGTCTTCGGCCAATTGAGCCTTGAGCCAACCACGCGGATCACTGGCCGCTGCCGCCCGCTCTTCGGGACGCCCCCCCAATCCGAAACGATTCACAGCGATGAAGGACATCAAAGGAGCTGCCGTCATGATCCCACTCTCCGCGTTGCCCACTCCGAACAGAACATATCAGCTATGCCCCAACCTGCCGTCACGGCAACACCGTTCAAATCGAGCGTAAGCCTTCAGTCATCATGAAAAAAACCATAATCGGGACCAATTTTGGCCTTATTTTGGGAGTCAAACGGTGATGGCTGGCGGGTTGGCACCCGACAGGCCGCCAACAAAAATGATCCCCCTTCAAGCTTGCCTCTCTCCTCTTTGCCTGTTACAGATTTATATAATAGAGGGAAAGCAATAAGCGAGGTCTAATATGGAAACCCAGGACGCAAACGACGTAACAGCTCTGACGACGACGATCATCGCGGCTTACGTCAAACACCATCAATTGCCGGTCTCCGAGCTTCCGCGACTGATTCAAAGTGTCCGCGACAGCTTGGTGCGCCTGACGGCCCCCGTGGAAGAGGCCCCGGCGAAGGAAGAGCTGAAGCCCGCCGTCTCAATTAAAAAGTCAGTGACTGCTGACTATATTATCTGTCTCGAAGACGGTAAGAAGCTTAAGATGCTCAAGCGGCATCTGATGTCGAGCTACGGTTTAACCCCGGACGATTATCGGAGCAAATGGAGCCTCCCATCCGATTACCCGATGGTTGCGCCGAATTACGCCAAGGCACGCTCCGATCTAGCCCTCAAGCTCGGGCTTGGCCGCCGCGCTTCAGACGCCGAAGCCTGAACGAACAGGCCGTCTTCGCGAACAGGGCAGGCTTTGAGGAGTGCCCTCAAGGCCCGCTGTTCTGGCTCCGATGACGGCAAGCCTTGGTGTTGATACCGGCTAGCCCTAACATTGATACCGGCGAGCTATAACGATGACACACTGCCGGTATCGGGCCGCGACGGCGGCCCCGCGCGCCCATGCGCGCGAAGCCAAGGGCGCGGATGCGCCCGCCCGGCGTCTGAGGGCAGCCTTGATAAGTCAACATCAAGGCCCGATGGTATGACACAGTGCCGGTATCGAGCTGCGACGACAGCCCTACGCATCTATGCGCGGAAAGCCGAGGGCGCGAATGCGCCCGCCCGGCGTTTGAGGCCAACCGTGATGCGTGGCCGAGCTTAGGGCCGCTTGCGGTTTTTGGCGTAAACCGCCGCCAACGTGCGGATGGTGTTGGCCTGATCCACCGTCTGGACCGTCGGTTCCGGTCGGCGCGACGGCCCGGTTCCTTTGGGATCACCGCCCCTGGGATCGCTGCCTAAAATTCCGGCGATGGTCGGACTCTCCCCGCCCCCCTCGTCAGGCTCACTGCCCACAGCCCCACTGCCCATTTGGTCGAGTACACGCCGCAGATCCTCCTGAGACACCGCAGCTCGAGGCTTGGGGGCTGGCCTGCCAAGGCCGGGCACCGTCACGCCACGCTTCAAGGCCCTGGCGATAGCATCTCCGGCAATGGCTTTGATGAAGGGCTGGACCATCGTTCGCAACAACCGCTCATCCTTGGCCGCCCAAACGATCAAGGTGCTTTGAGCCAACGCCACGCTTCCCTTGGCGGCCAACAGCGCCTCACGCACCTTGCCGTCGAGATATGAATCGCTCATCCTCGGTCCAATATTGACTCTGTTGACCCGGTTGACGACATCGCCGCCCGCCTTGCAGACCGCCCACTTTACAGGATATCGGGCGACTTGCCCATAAGGTGCAGGGGCTTTCGGCAAACAGCGGGCAAGGAAGGGGCACCATGCTGATCGATGTCTTTTCTGATCTGGTCTGCCCGTGGTGTTACATCGGCCACCACCGTCTCTCTCGGGCCCTGGCCGAGCGGCCTCGGGCGCGAGTGACCCGACGATGGCACCCGTTCCCCCTGAATCCTGACTTGCCCCGTCATGGTATGAACAGCAGTTTGTACATGGCCTTGCGCTTTGGCAGCCGCGACCGGGCCCGCCAAGCTCAAGCGGTGGTCGAGGACACGGCCAAACGCGATGGCCTCCCTCTTGATCTCAAGCGTATCACCCACACCCCCAACACCCTGGACGCGCATCGGCTGCTGGCGTTTTCTGCCGAAAGCGAAACCGGCATCGGAACCGAACGCACCGAACGCCTGACCGGCCTGTTATTCGCCGCTTATTTCGTCCAAGGCCTCGATATCGGCGCCCAAGACACGCTGCTGTCGCTGGCCGAACAAGCCGGACTCGACCCCAACCGGGCCCGCCTCCACCTGGAGGCTGATCCCGAGCGGGATCTGGCCTTGTTTCTCGCCAACATTTCCTCCTACCAGCTCGACCTTCACGCCGTCCCCTGCTTCATCTTTGACCGGCGCTTCGTCCTGGCCGGAGCCCAGGAAACGACAGCTTTCCTGCCTCTGCTTGATCTCGCGCTGTCTGATCCCAGTCTGGACTCGGCTTGATAGACGGTACGCCGTATTTGATACCATCGGGCCTTGATGGTGACTCATCAAGGCTGCCCTCAGACGCCGGGCGGGCGCATCCGCGCCCCCTAGAGTCCACACACTGGGGCTTCGCGTCCACGAGGACGCGGGGCCGCCGTCGCGGCCCGAGGACCGGCGAAAGGCTGCCCTCAGACGCCGGGCGGGCGCATCCGCGCACCCTAGAGTCCACACACCGGGGCTTCGCGTCCACGAGGACGCGGGGCCGCCGTCGCGGCCCGAGGACCGGCGATGTGTCAGTGTCAGGGCTTGCCGGTATGGCAGTGTTCGAAAATTTTTTAATCCGTTTATCGGAGGGTGCTGCTCTTTTGGCTTTTGTAGGGCTCCATTCTACACCCGCAAGGAGGCACAGCCTCCTTGACCTCATGATGTTATGGGGAAACCGTCACGGGTTCAAAGGGCCGACCGGCCCTTTGCGGGTGCGGGCGGAGCCCACGAAAAGCCCTGCCCCCTACGACAGCGCCCGTCGCGCCGCCAATCGAGCCTCCAGAGCATCCACCACCAACACCTCGAGTTGAACCCCATCGAGCCGATTGATCTGCTGGATGCCGGTGGGAGACGTAACATTAATTTCGGTCAGCCAATCACCGATGACATCGATTCCGGTGAACACGAGGCCCTTGCGATGAAGCAACGGCCCAATCGCCGCGCAAATCTCTCGTTCACGATCCGTCAACTCAGTCTTGCGGGGTTGGCCGCCGGAATGAAAGTTAGCCCGCGCCTCGCCGCTCTGGGGCATTCGACTAACCGCTCCCACAGGTTCACCTTCCACCAGGATGATCCGCTTGTCACCGTCGCGAATCGCCGACAGATACCGCTGAACCATCACCGGCTCGTGGGGATAAAGCCGCGTGAACAGCTCCAGAATCGATGTCAGATTCTCGTCATCGGGCTTGAGGTGAAACACCCCGGCGCCACCGCAGCCGAACAGCGGCTTGATGATGATGTCCTGATGTTGGGTGCGGAAGTCCTCGATCTCGCCCCGCTCGCAGGTGATCAGGCTGGGCGGCATGAGCTGCGGAAAATGCGTCACCAAGAGCTTTTCGGGGGCATTGCGCACTTCAGCCGGATCATTCAGCACCAACACCCGCTGGGGCAGATGCTCCAGCAAATGGGTGGTGGTGATATAGGCCAAATCGAACGGAGGATCCTGGCGCAACAGCACCACATCCATGTCGGCCAAATCTACTGTGCGCGGCTCGCCGAGCTGAAAATGGGCCCCTCGCACCCGCTCCAGAGTCAGATCCCACCCCCGCGCCACCAAACGATCATGGCGGAGCGTCAGATGTTTCGGCTGATAAGTGAACAGCCGATGGCCGCGCCGTTGCGCTTCCAGGCCAATGACAAAGGTGCTGTCGGCGTCGATGTCGATGGACTCGATCGGGTCCATCTGAATGGCAATGGCGAGACTCATGGTGCTTTTCCGTTCTTCCAGACTTGCTCAAACCTACGCATAGGTAGGTTTGACGCTCGATTTCTGCTTCACTGAGGCTGGTTTCGTGGCCGGCTTGCGGTGCCGAGAATACGGTGATGATCTCAAGAACGTCTTTGGCCAGATCTTCCTCGAACGTGGCGTCCTCACCCTTGTTGACGATAACGACTTCGACGTTTTTCGCTTCACA
>Ga0302281_10000225_pt1 | contig 43529 bp, 36 predicted proteins | sample III_Fen_E1_2_FD_198762 | JGI IMG/M metagenome (GOLD analysis project Ga0302281, IMG submission 198762) | Peat permafrost microbial communities from Stordalen Mire near Abisko, Sweden - III_Fen_E1_2 | ecosystem: Environmental > Terrestrial > Soil > Wetlands > Permafrost | place: Sweden: Abisko...
TTGAAGGCCGTTTCGCCGGAATCCTGCCACCCAATGTGGCCACCGATGAGCATCGCACGCTCGCCAAAGTCATGCTGAAGGTCAAAGGCGTCAACGTCACCAAGCCGGGCACCACGGTTCGTCTCACTCCGCCCCGCCGCTAATTTCCGCTCTTTATTTGCTTTTGTCATGGACAGCAAATGTCCAACCGTCTCTGTCATATTGGCCGCATGAAAATAAAAAACCCCTTTCGGCTCGGTCGGGCACCGGTTGAAACCATTGCGCGCTTCGGCCCCGCCCGCTTGATCCGTAAACTTGACGATCGTCACGAACTCATCGGCGGCACGGCAAACCACCACGCTGCCGCCCGCAAGTGGTGTTCGCTATTCGCGCCCGAAGTCGTATTCTCCGGCTCGGCACGATCGGTATCAACAATTGCTTTCGCTGCGTAAAATCTTCCCGCTTGCGCCTCAACGTCATTCCCATAAAACTACTTCTGGGCTATGCCTCTGCTTTTCACCATTATCGCATCTGGGTTGCGGCTTCCCCGCAACCACCATGTCTCTGCCCTGGCGACTTGGAAAAGTTGATTTCAAAATGGCAACGTCATCCCCATCAACCGCCCAGAGCCACCATCACATGCGCGGAGGAATTTCCGACGGTTACCAGCTCAGTTTCACCGCCGCATCCTTGCGCCCCGAGTTGGCCCGGATTGTCGCCGAGAATTTTCTCACAGTTGGCGATTGGGCGCTCGTGAAAGAGCGCATCCTGTCCACCAACGCGCTCCAGTGCCGGAGTGCCAGCAGTGCCGTCCGCCTGGAATCGGAAATGCGCCAACGGCTTGAAACCTTGACTCACGATCAAATGGTTCTGCTGGCCCAGGCCACGGTGGAAGATCGCACCGCCATGGCTTGGCTGGCGGCCTGCAAACGCATCCGGTTTGCCTTCGAGTTCGCCGCCGAAGTGTTGCGCGATAAACTCGCCGCGCATGATGCGGTCCTGCGTCCTTCGGATTACGAAAGTTACGTTGAAAACAAATGCCTGCCGCACCCAGAGCTGAGCCGGTTAAAGCCAACTTCAAAAAATAAAATCCGCCAAGTCCTGTTGAAGATGCTCGCCGAAGCGGGTTTGCTGGCCAAAGGCAGCGCCTTGACCATTCACCGGCCGGCCTTGTCGCCGGCAGTGGTTCGCGTCATCACCGCCGATAGCCCACAATGGCTCGCCGCCTTTCTCGTGCCCGATATGGAAATCTCCCACCGCCGCCCATCATGAATATGCACGAACTATCCGAGCGGCTTTTCAAGACGTTGAGCCACCCCAATTTCCTGAGCATGAAAGGGCTGGCCAACGAGGTGCCGATTTTCATTCAGACCTACGAGCCGGCGCATGAGGATGCCCTCCGGCGGATGGTGGAAAGCCTCGCCATCCGGCTGCAAAGCGCCGGCATCACTCTGAAATCCATCGACCTGTTCGAATTGGTTTTGGAGGAATTGGAAGAACATAAAATCCTCGCAGGATTGCTGGCGGAGGAAGCCACCTGGCAGCGGTCCGATGTTTTGGAAACCCTTCAAAATTATTCCGATCCCAAGACGCACATGATTCCGCGTCTGATCCGCGCCATCGAAGGTGACGGCGGCCAGTTGACGCTCATCACCGGCCCGGGCCGGATTTTTCCATTTCTGCGCACCCACACGATTCTCGAATCACTCCAGCCCGCCATGTTGCGGCATCCCGTGGTGATCTTTTTCCCCGGTGAATACGCGCAGGACCCGACCGGCGGCTCGCATCTGCGGTTGTTCGGCTCCATCCCCAGTCCGCGCATAAACAACCCCTATTATCGCGCCACCAATCTCGATCACTACCGCCTTTGACACGCATGAAAATTCACGAACTGTTTCTTAAACCCGTTGACCGCCCCATAGACGGCGTCATCAAGGCCGATGATGCCCGCAACCTCCAGACCGAGTTGGAAGAATATGTGGTCACCCGCGATGTCGCCCTGGGACTGGACACCTTCACTCACCGTTACCTCCATGAGCTGACCGCCAACGGCGTCTGGATTTCCGGCTTCTTCGGTTCAGGCAAATCGCATTTGCTCAAAATCCTCTCTCTCATCCTTGATGGACAGCCCCTCGCCAACGGCACCAAGCCGGCGGAGGTTATACTGCCGAAGATCGAGGACGAGATCGTGAAGGCCAACTTGCGCAAGGCCACCGCCATCCCGTCGCGGAGCATCCTGTTCAACATTGATCAGAAGTTTGACGGCATCGGCGGCGATCATTCCGCGCCGATTCTGGAAGTGTTCGTCAAGGTCTTGAACGAACTGCAAGGCTACTACGGCAAGCAGGGCTACATTGCCAAATTCGAGCATGATCTGGATATGCGCGGCGACTTCGGCCCTTTCAAGGCTACCTATTTGAAGTTGAACGGTGCAACGTGGGAAAATGACCGCGAAGCCATCGCCACGGCGCGCAAGGCCGCGTTCACCAAGGCTTACGCCGCGCATTTCGGCGTGGCCGAGGCGGAAGCTTCCAACCTGATGCGTCAGGTTCGGGAAGATTATCGCGTTTCTATCGAAAGCTTCGCGCAGATGGTCAAGGATTACATCGCCCGGCAGCCTGCCGGTTTTCGCCTGAACTTTTTCGTGGACGAAGTTGGTCAGTTCATCGGCCAGAACTCCAAGCTCATGCTGAATCTTCAAACCGTGGCGGAAACCCTCGGCACCGTTTGCAACGGCCGGGCCTGGGTGTTCGTGACTTCACAGGCCGATCTGGAGGGCGTGCTCGGCGCGTTCAAGGGCATGGAAGCCCAGGACATCACAAAAATTATGGGCCGGTTCAAGACCCAGCTCACGCTGGCCAGCGCGGACGTGCGCGAGGTGATCCAAAAGCGACTTCTCGCAAAAAAGGAGGAGGAGCCGGAAGTCCTCACCGACATCTACGACCGCGAGAAGGACAATCTCCAGACGCTATACCGGTTCGGCGATAACTCCATCAACCTCGCGGGCTGGCGGGGCAGTGACGAGTTTTGCAATTTCTACCCGTTCCACACCTACCAATTCGATTTGTTTCAGCTCGCCATCCAGCAGCTTTCCAAGCATGGCGTCTTCACCGGCAAATATCTTTCTGTGGGCGAGCGCTCCATGCTGGCCGTGTTTCAGGAAGTCGCCAAGGCCGTGCGCAACCAGACCGTGGGCCATCTCGCCACGTTTGACCTTATGTATGATGGCATCTCCGCCTCCATTCGGGGCGACATGCAGACCACCATCAAGATGGCCGAACGGCAGTTGGGCGAAGGCCTCCCGATCCGTATCCTCAAGTCGCTGTTCTTGCTCAAATGGGTCCGCGAGTTCAAGGCCACGCCGCGCAACGTCGCCATCCTGCTGATAAACAAGCCGGACATTGACATTCGCGCCCACGAAAAAGCCGTGCTTGATGCGTTGGCCTTGCTGGAAAGCCAGTCCTATTTGCAGCGCAATGGCGATCTCTACGAGTTTCTAACCGATACCGAAAAAGACATCGAGGTGGAGATTAAGAATACCGAAATTGACGACTCGATGGTGGCCGACCTCCTCACCAAGGTGCTGTTCGCCGATGTTCTCCGTGACCCGAAGATTCGCTACGAGGGCAACGGACAGGATTATTCCTATGCCCGCAAACTGGATGATGCCCTCATCGGCCGGGAGGCGGACATCGCCCTCAACATCATCACCACCGAACATCCCAACCACACCAACGCCGCCACGCTCGCCGCGCAAAATACCGGCAAGGCTGAACTCCTCGCCGTCCTGCCGGCAGATACCAGCCTGACCGATCAGGCCCGGCTCTATCTCAAGACCCAGAAATACGTCCAGCAGAACACCGGTTCCGGCGACCCGTCGCGCAAAGCCATCCTCGATCAGCGCAGCCAGCAGAATAGTCTTCGACGCACGGCCATGCAGGAACTGGCCAGCCAGTTCCTCGGCAAAGCCCCGCTTTATCTCAATGGCTCTCGCCTCGACACCGTCGGTGAGGGTGATGCCCGGAACCGCTTCGCCAAGGCCTGTCAGGAACTCATTTCATTTTCGTTCCCCAATCTAAAAATGCTGAAAGGCGCTTATGACGAGACCACTCTGGCCGACGCCTTGCTCGCCCAGGACGATCTCCTGACCAGCGGCACGCAGACGGTATCCGAGGCCGAGCAGGAAATTCTCACCTACGTCATGCGCAACCAGAACAATGGCGAGCGCACTTCCATCGAGGAAATCCTCCGCAATTTTGGCAAGCGACCTTATGGCTGGTATCCCATGGCCGTGCTCACGCTGGTCAGTCGCCTATTCCGCATGGGCAAGGTCGAATTGCGCAATACCGAATTGCTCGACGCCCGCACCGCGTTGGAACTGCTCAAAAACACCCGGCAGCACGGCAGCGTCCGCGTGCGCTTGCAGGAGCAATTCGACGCCACCAAGGTCAATGCGCTGAAAAAATTCCATCACGACTTTTTTGATCGCGCCAATGCCGGCACGGAAGCACGCTCCGTCGGCCAGCTCACTTCCGAGGCTTTGGCGGCTGAGGCGCGCGACCTCACCGCGTTGCTGGATCAGGTCACGCGCTATGCGTTTCTGGAACCGCTGCGCCCCATCGTCGGCAAAATCAGTGCGCTGGCGGAGAAGGATTACACCTATCTCCTGAATAATCTGAATGATTTTGCGGACGACCTGCTCACGGCCAAAGAGGACGTGCTGTCGCCCATCAAGGCGTTCATGCACGGCCCGCAACGCGCCGCATTTGATGACGCCATCACCTTCCTGCGGGAGGAAGAGGCGAATTTTGCCGAAGTTCCGGCCGTCGAGGTGCAGCCGTTGCGGGATTTGGCCGCCTCCGCCCATCCGTATCGCGGCAATGCAGTTCCCAAGGCCAAGGCGGCGGTGACCAAGTTGCGCGGCATTCTGGCGGACCTGCTCAAGGCCGAGCGCGATCGAGCGATCGCCACTGTGGACACGCAATCAGCCCGGCTCTCGGCCATCGAAGATTTCGGGAAGCTCAACGAGGCCAACCGCACTCAAGTGCTGGCGCTCACCGTCGAGGCTCGCGCCGCCATTCAATCCGCCCGTTTTGTAACCGGCATTCGCGACCGGCTCCAGCGTTATCTCACGCAGGATTATCCCGCCCAACTGGCGCTCCTTGCCCGGCTCGCCGCGCCACCGGCAAAGACGGGTGGTCAGCCCGGCGACAAAACGCCGCCGGTCCGCTATACCCCCGCCACCAGTTTGCGTCCGCAGTGTGATCTTCCCTTCATCGCGACCGAGGCCGACCTCGACCAATGGCTCGCGGCTTTGCGCACGGCGGCGCAATCGGAGTTAAAAAATGGCAACCGTATTAGCTTGTGAATCAATACAATAAACATATAATGCACGATACCCTTGACGAGTGTATCGTGCGTGATTAGTGTATTAAGCATGTCATCCCTCAAACAACGTCTGCTCGATTATCTCGAAACCGTCGCGGGAGAACATCTTGACTTGATGCCCGAAACAGCATCAGCCCTACCGCTGTTTTTGCGGGAACGGTATGGCATTTTTACGACTCGCTTATTTGGACGCCGGTTTCTGCTGGCGCTGGAAATGGAGGATTGGGAAGTCGGTTCGCCTGGCGAATATGGAAAGCATCAAGCGACGCTCAAGTTGAATCTGGGTGAGAATGTCGTTTTGGTCCTGCCGATTCTGCCTTCCTACGCGCGAAATCGGATGGTTCAAATGGGCATTCCCTTCATCATTCCCGGCAGCCAGATCTTTATACCAAATACGGTGATTGATTTGCGGGAGCGGTTCCCTCAACCGAATATCAGGAGAAAGAAAACTCTCGGTCCAGCAGCTCAATGCACGGTGCTCTACCATCTGTTGCGCGGATCGTTCGCCGGAATGTCGCTCAAGGAGATTGCGCAGAAAGTTCAATACTCCCCGATCATGCTCTCGAAGGTTAAGGATGAACTGGAAGCGGCCGGCATCTGCAAAATCGTCCGCAGTGGCCGCTCGCTGGTTCTGGAATTCACAGCCGCCGGCCAGCCGCTTTGGGAGCAGGTGCAGCCGCAACTGACTTCTCCCGTGAAAAAGACGCGCTGGGTTAGGTGGGATAAGCCTGTTACTCCCGCATTGCTCGCCGGGATGAGTGCCTTGAGCCGGCGGACCATGATCGCCGCCGACCGGGTGCCCACCTATGCGTTGCCGCTCGCGGAATTTCAGGATTTCCTGGAGCGCGGCGTCTGCACCGGTTGCCGTGATGCGGAAAATGCAACGGCTAAGATTGAGGTCTGGTCCTATCCTCCGGAACTGCTCGGTGATAACGAGATGGTGGATCCTTTGTCCCTTTACCTGAGCCTGCGCGATTCGCAAGACGAGCGCATCCAGCAACAGTTGGAACAACTTATCGCGGAGGTCAAATGGTAAAAGGCCTTGATCTCTTTCGCGAACGCTTTCGGGATTTCGAAGGTTCCTTCACTCTTATCGGCGGCGCGGCTTGCGACGAATGGTTCACTGCTCAGGGACTTCCGTTTCGCGCCACCAAGGATCTCGACATCGTCCTGATCATTGAAGTCATTGACCGTGCGTTCGTGGGGGCAATTCGGAACTTTATCAATGAGGGCGAATACGAAATCCGCCAGCGCACCGAGGAATCGCCGATCCTATATCGTTTTGCCAAGCCAAAGAATGAAGCATTCCCATTCATGCTTGAACTGTTTAGCCGCAAACCGGAAGGCCTCGAACTGGCGGACGGACAGGAAATTGTGCCGATACCGACTGGCACCGATCAGCACAGCTTGTCGGCGCTGCTACTGGATGATGATTACTATCAGCTGATCAAAACCCATAAAAATGTTCGCGACGGTTTACCATTTGCCAACGCGACTGCGCTTATCCCCTTGAAGGCACATGCGTGGCTCAATTTAACCAAACGTCAGGCTGCTGGCGCAGAAGTTGACTCCAAGAACATCGCCAAACACCGAAATGATGTTTTCCGGCTCGCTGGAACTCTGCCCGGAGAGGCAGGCCCCGAGATTCCTGAGTCTATCAAAGGTGACCTCGTCAACTTTCTCGCAGCCTTTCCTGATAATTCTCCGGATTGGTCGCCCATTTTGGCATCCCTAAAAGCCACGTTCGGTGAAGGAATTCGCTCAACCGCCCTCCGGTCAGCCATCCAAACTTATTTCCGACTGCCCGCCGCATGAACACAGCCGCCCTAAAGACTTTCGCCCCAGCCGTCCGCCGCCAGCTCATGGAGGCGGTCACGCGCAAGCTCGACTTCGCGCTCTCCGCCAAGACGCCGGATTTTCTGACCACCTACGCGCCGCAGGTCGCAGCGCTACGCAAGCTTGAGTCGGCGGATCGCACCGGCCTCATTGAACGCGTTGCCTACACCTGGTTCAACCGCTTGGCCGCACTTCGTTTCATGGACGCGCGTGGCTGGCATCCTTTTCGCTCCCGCGTGCTCACACCGGCCAGCGCCACGGAAACCCAACCGGAACTGCTCAAGCTCACGCGCACGGGCGCTCTGCCAGCGGAACTCCAGTCGCACACGAATCCTCAGCGGCTCAATGATCTCCTTGATGGCAAGATTCCCTCGCCGGATGCGCAGGGCGAAGTTTATCGCAGCCTCGTGCTGGCGGCCTGTCATTTCTATCACGCCTTGCTGCCGGATATTTTTGAGAAGCTCGATGACGAAACCGAGTTGCTCCTGCCGGATGATCTGCTGACCGAACATTCCATAGTCCACGGCTTCCGCACCGAGATCAGCGATGAAGATTGCGGCGAGGTGGAACTGCTCGGCTGGCTCTACCAGTTTTACATCTCGGAAAAAAAAGATCAGGTCATGGCCCGCAAGAGTGCCGTGCCCACGGAAGATATTCCCGCCGTCACTCAGTTGTTCACCCCGCACTGGATTGTTCGCTACCTCGTCGAGAACTCTCTTGGACGGCTCTGGCTGCTGAATCATCCCGGCTCCAAACTGCGCGAGCACATGCCGTATTATATTGAGGGGGAAGTCGAGAAGTATTTTCTCAAGATTACCAAGCCGGAAGAAATCCGGCTGCTCGATCCCGCCGGTGGCAGCGGCCACATGCTCACCTACGCTTTTGACCTGCTGGCGCAAATTTACGAGGAGGAAGGCTACGCGCCCAACGACATTCCCGGCCTCATCCTGCGGCACAATCTTTGCGGTTTGGATATATGTCCGCGCGCGGCCCAGTTGGCGGAACTGGCGCTGGTGTTCAAGGCGCGGGAAAAGTCCCGGCGCTTCTTCCAGTCGGAACACCTTGTCCGGCCCAACATTATCGAACTGCGCGAAGTGAATTTTGGCGACGGTGAACTGTCGGCGTATTTCAAAGCACTGGGCGTCCAACCCTCGGCCATTCACCCGGAATTGAACCGGCTACTGCACCAGTTCGAGGAAGCCAAGAATTTCGGCTCGTTGATTCAGCCATGCCTGACTGAATCAGAAATCCAAGCCGCCCGATCTGCAATCTCCCATCTCCCATCGGCTAATACCGATCTGATGGTTAGTGCGATTCACATCAAAGTCCTCCGCGTGCTCGAACAAGCCGAGGCACTCACCCAGCGGTATCACGTCGTCGTGGCCAACCCGCCATATATGGGGAGTAAGTTTTACAATGCGCGGATGAAGGCTTTCGTTGAAGCTCAATACCTTGATGCTAAAGCTGACCTCTATGCCTGTTTTATGCAAAGATGTCTGTCTTTAGCCTCTGAAAATGGACTTGCAGGCATGATCACGATTCCGAACTGGATGTTTCTTAGTTCATTTGAATCGCATCGACGCATTCTCTTAAAGCAGAAAAATATTTCGTCCCTTGTCCATATCGGCAGAGGAGTTTGGGGATCGGATTTTGGCAGTTGTGCGTTTGTTCTTGGAAATAGCCATTCCGACACTGTTAAGGGCGTCTATAAACGATTGTTTCTTCGTCAAGGTGAGGTTTTCAGTAACGAAGAGCTGGAGCAGAATTTTTTTAATGTTGGCACCTTTCCGAACTACTACGCCACGACTGAATCTTTTTTACGAGTCCCAGGAATTCCGATTGCATACTGGCAAATCGCTGCACTAACGCGGGTATTCGACGAGAGCAGTCTGCTTACAGACATCGGAATTTCAATGCAAGGGATGATAACTGGAAACAATAATGTGTTTCTTAGATATTGGCCTGAACTTTCCAGATGCAAAATCGCCACCGGTTGCAGCACCATATCTGCGATCAAACTTACAGAGCAATATTGGATTCCTTACAATAAAGGAGGAGACGTTCGGAAATGGTATGGCAACAATGATTATGTTCTAAACTGGCGAAACGAGGGACGGGATTTGGTCCGATCCCGAACGCAAAACGTAGATTTTTATCTGAAACCATGTGTGACATGGACATTCATCAGCACAGCCTATTTTGCTGCTCGTCATTGCGACACTGGATTTTTATGGGATGTCGCGGGTTCAAGTGTTTTTCCGAAACGTGAAGACGACACCGCAGTAATACTCGGGTTGATGTGTTCAAAACTTGGGAAATTTTTCCTAGACTGCCAAAACCCAACGCTCAACTACCAAGTAGAGAACATTCTAAAACTCCCCGTTCATAAGAACGTCAAAAGCATCAAAGCCGAAATTCAGAACGTCATTCCAGAGCTTATTAAGCTCGCCCGCGCCGACTGGGACAACTTCGAAACCTCGTGGGACTTCCGCGACCAGCCGTTGATGCGGCCGAGGCTGAAGGGCGCGACACTCGCGGCGAGTTGGCAGAGTTGGGAAGCCCATTGCCAAGCCGCCATCCGCCGGATGCAGGATTTGGAGACAGAGAACAACCGGCTCTTCATCGCCGCCTACGGCTTGCAGGACGAACTCAAGCCCGAAGTGCCCGAAGATCAAATCACCCTCGCCCGTGCCGATGCCAGGAAGGACGTGGCCGCGTTCCTCTCCTACGCCGTCGGCTGCATGATGGGCCGCTATTCCCTCGACGCGCCGGGATTGATCCTGTCGAATGCCGGCGACACCGTGAAAGAATATCTGGCCAAAGTGAATCGTCCGCTGGACAAACTCGCCTTCGTTCCCGACGAAGACGGCATCATTCCCGTGCTCGAAGGTGAATGGTTCGAAGACGACATCGTAGCCCGCACCCGCGATTTTCTCCGCGCCACCTTCAGCGAAGCCACGTTGCGCGAAAATCTCCGATTCATCGAGGATTCCCTCGGCAAAGATTTGCGAAAATATTTTCTCAACGATTTCTACAAGGATCATCTCCAGACCTACAAGAAGCGCCCCATTTATTGGCTGGTGCAGAGTCCCAAGAAAGGTTTCAGCGTCCTCATCTACTTGCATCGCTACACCAAGGACACGATGAACTTGGTGCTGAACCGTTACCTGCGGGATTATCAGGTCAAGTTGCGCAATCGCCTGACCCGCGTCACTGAGTTGCAGGTCACCGCCGCCACGGCTCGCGAAAAAACCGAAGCTCGTCGAGAAGCCGAAAAACTGACCAAGATCCTGGCCGAGTGTGACGAGTGGGAACGGCAAACCATGTTGCCGCTGGCCCAAGCCCGCATCGAACTCGATCTCGATGACGGCGTGAAAACCAATTATCTGAAACTCGGCGAAGCCCTCGCCCCCATCGCCGGGCTGGCGGCCAAGGAGGAAGGTTGATCTATGCCTGACGACGCCTCTCAATTTTCAGCCTCGGAACCGGCTCTGGGTTATCTGTATCAACTCCGCTACGCGTTGCTGCAAATCCTCCGGCTTCCGGAGGAAACCACCTGTTTCATTGAAAAGGATGACGACATTGATTTCACGGACGCGGACGAGGGCCGCATTCTGGCATCACTCAAACATAAAGCGCCAGGCGACACGTTGACTGATCTGTCGCCAGATTTCTGGAAGTCGGTTCGCATCTGGCTTACCAACTATCTCAACGAGACAAAAAAACCTTCATCAGCCAAATATATCCTCTGCACCACGGGAAAAGTGCAGGTGGGGTCATTCTTGACTGCCTTTCTGCCCGATGCCTCGTTGGGTGAAAATCTTCCGGCGCGCATAACCAGCGTGCTGGGTGGTTCGGAATCGAAGACAATAAAAAAGACCACCGATCTCTTGGCCACCCTGCCACAAGACCAATGGACCGACTTCTTTCGCCGGATCACCATCTACGACTGCTTGGAACGAATCCAAGATATTCCCGAGTTGATCATCACCGAAAAGCTGCGGACGGTGCGTCCGCAATTCCGTCGTCCGGTGTATGAGCGTCTGGAAGGCTGGTGGACCAACGAGTGCATCGAACTGCTGACGGGCCGCCGCCAGGATCCCTTCCGCAGCTCGGAAGTCTCGGAGATGCTCAGTTCCATCACCGAGCAATTCCGGGAGGATAATCTTCCCATTGATTTTGAAGATGCCGAACCGGAACAAGGTGTGAATCCGGATTCCGATGATCGCTTTTTTGTAAAACAGTTGCGGGCGATTGGGCTCCGGTCTGATCGTCTCCGGCGGGCCATTTTGGACTATTACCGGGCCTTTGAGCAGCGAGGGAAATGGCAGCGCGAAAACGTCACCTTGACTGGTGAGATTGGAGAATACGATGACCGGCTCGTCGATGAATGGGCGCGAATTCGTGAAATCGTGTTTGAAGAATTGAAGGCAGACAGTTCGGAAGAAATCCTTCAAGCAACTGGCCGCAAGCTGCTGAATGACCTTTCAACCAGAGATCATCCCAATCTTCGCATCCGCGCTGATGTGACGGCGACTTATGTCGTCATGGGCAGTTTCCACATGCTTGCGAATGAGGAAGTCCCGCGCGTCCACTGGCATCCCCGCTTCACTGAGCGGATGGCAGAAATTCTTCACGGGAGGAGCGCATGAAGCCGTGGAGCCAACGCCCCCGTGAAGTCCGTAACCTATTCAACCCCGCGTTCTGCGGCCTGGTTTTAGCCCGGGGCGTGGAAGGGTTCACGGAAGCGGCCAATCGGCCTATGCCGTTTTCACTCACCTTATTGATCCTGCCCCTGTGCTTGCACAAGCGGACGCGAGACCAATTAAAGGAGGCCAACCGTTCCTACCTCTCGAATATTCTGGAGGAACATCCGGAAATTCGGGTTGATTTGGCTCAGCGGGCGCGCGGCCTTTTACCCTACACCATGGAGGCCTTTGGCTACCTCATGGCCTGTGGCGCGATAGCCGTTGATGGGACGGGTGCGATTGGGCTGACACAGGAAGGTGTGCGCAAAAGCATAACCGGCTCACAGGACACTAAGGATTGTCAAACAGTCGCCCGTTCCCTCGGCAAGAAACTGGCCCTGCTGAATGACCGGGTAACCATTTACACAACACTAGGAATTAGACCATGAATATTCGGGATATAATAATTTACAGCCACACGGGCGAAATGAGGCGGATTTCCCTCAAGGTCAATGGCCTCAATATCGTCACGGGGCGATCTTCAACCGGCAAGTCAGCGCTCTCGGACATTGTTGAGTATTGTATGGGTCAGAGCGAATTCAACATCCCCGAGGGGCCCATTCGTGACAAGGTTTCCTGGTATGCCGTCATTTTTCAATTCGTCGGCGAACAGGTGATGATTGCCAAACCAGCGCCGGCGGCCAATGCGGCGAGTTGCTCCCGGGCCATGATTCGGCGCGGCGCAACTGTGGAACCGCCGCCATTTGCCGATCTACGCCAGAATGCAGATGATGATGCGGTCACCTCCATCCTGTCTGGGTTGCTGGGCATTCCAGCCAATCGCACGGAGGTGTCGGAAAAGCAAAGCCGCAATTCCTTTGCCGCCACCATCAAACACACCTACTTTTATTTGTTCCAGAAACAGGGGCTGATCGCCAACAAGGAGCAGCTCTTTTATCGGCAGAACGAGCCGTTTATGCCGCAGGCCATAAAAGACACCTTGCCGATCCTTCTAGGCATTGCGCCCGATGACCGTTTGGAAAGCGACTTTAAGCTTCGGGGCGCCCGTCGTGATTTGAAAATCGCGCAGAAGCAATGGTCCGAGGCTCAGCAGTTCAGTGAACAGCTAGGTGTTCGGGCCATCGGCCTGATGTCCGAAGCCCAGCAGGTCGGAATTCTTGCCCGGGGCCCGGTCCCTACCGAAAACAAGGAGGCCTTGGAAACGTTGACTGCCATCACTAAATGGAAACCGGCAGCGATTCCAGAAGAGGACGTGCGGAGAATCGCCGGATTGGAAGACGAAATCGCCGCCATCCGTAAAGAACGGGCGACGGCCAATGAGACGCTTCGCGCGACGAGTCTATTTGCGGAGAAAGAGGATGGATTTACCAACGAAGCTCAGGAGCAAAAGAGTCGCCTGGAGTCGATCGAAGCCCTGCCCAAGCATCCTGAGACGGGCAAGTGGCAATGGCCGTTTGCCCCCGAGAATCTCGGTCTCGAAACGCCCATCGGCAAATCCCTCATACAAGAGCTTCAGTCTTTGGATCGGGAACTCAAAGCGGTGGTCGGTGAGCGCCCGCATTTGGAGGAATACACATTAAAACTTCAAACTCAGATTGGTGCAATAAATCAGCAATTGCGCAGCAAGGAGGAAGCGCTAGCGGCGGCCATTGCCGCCAATGCCGCCATTGCGGAAATGGGCAACCGCAACGCCGCCGCAGCTAAAATTGTCGGTCGCGTCAGTTGGTTCCTGGAAACTTACCGTCCGGATGATGACGTCGCGAGATTAAGAAAACGCGTGGAGGAGTTGCAGGCTCTGGTTGAGCAGTTGGAAAAAGCCTCCGGTGCCGACGATAGCGCGGAACGCCTCGCTTCCGTGCTAAACATCATTTCCAATCAGATCGGCCGCTACGTCAAAGAACTGGAAGCGGAGTTTTCAGAATTTCCATTCCGGCTCGACTTTAGTCAACTCACAGTGGTCGCGGATCGTCCGGAGCGGCCGGTTCCGATGAACAAGACCGGGGGTGGCGCAAACCATTTGGCCTACCATTTAGGGGCGCTGCTCGCTTTGCATCACTTTGCCTCGAAGAATCGCAAACCGATGCCATCTTTCCTCTTTCTGGACCAACCGACTCAAGTCTATTTCCCATCTGAACAGGTTTACAAGTCCGCCTCCGGTTCAGTCATGGAAACAGAACGGGACTCCGATTTGGAAAAAGTCCGGAAACTGTTTTTGATGCTTCATAATTTTGCCGCCAAGGAAGTTCCCGGCTTCCAAATCATCGTTACAGAGCACGCCAATCTCCGCGACCAATGGTTTCAGGATTCCATCGTGGAAGTTCCATGGACTAAACCACCGGCGCTAGTTCCGGATGAGTGGCCAGGTTCTGAAAACATTCCGGTTGCCACCCCGGCCAAGACCAAATGAAACGCATTCACGATATCCTTCATAGAGTGTTCCAGCGTCATCGCTTGGTGCTTTGGTATGGAACCCCCATCGCCGGGCTGGCTGCCAAGGAGGACGAATGAAAACCGAAATTGAAGATCAGACCCCATCTGTCGAGACCTTGAGCCAACGAAGTTTCTTCGTGCCGGATTATCAAAGGGGCTATCGCTGGACTCCGGACGAAGTGCTGGATCTGCTGAATGATATTCGGCAGTTTTCCGTCCAAAAGTCAGGCGACCCGGAGGAATTTTACTGTCTCCAACCTTTGGTGGTTCGTCTCATGAATTCCGGGCAATGGGAGGTGATTGATGGGCAGCAACGCTTGACCACCATTTATCTGATTACCCGCTACATCAACGAAATGTGGCGAGGCCGAGACAAAAATTCTGTGCTCAAGCTACAATACGGCTCAAGAGAGAGAACCAAAGAGTTTTTGGATAGCCTCGCGGTAAGAGGCGACGGCACGGTCGCTTTCAACGATGACCACATTGATTTCGCTCATATCTCGAAGGCTTATCAGACCATCGACGAGTGGTGGAACAAACCGGGCAGCGGCTTGGATAAGGACCGGTTTGCGAGTGCCTTTCGTTTCCAAGTTCGAGTGATCTGGTATGAACCGCCAGGTTCCGAAAGCGTGCAGATTTTCACCCGAATCAATCGCGGCAAAATACCCCTGACCAATGCCGAACTCATTCGCGGCTTGTTCCTGAAAAGTTCCAACTTCATAAAGGCCGGTGCCTCCTCGGAGGAAACGAAATCTGCACAGATTCAACAAATGGAAATCTCCGGAGAGTGGGATCGAATCGAAGCTGCCTTGCACGACGATAAGTTCTGGTATTTCTTAACCGGACCAAAGGATCCTGCGGAAACGCGAATTGACCTGATTTTCCGTCTGATAACGGGAAAAGACGACGACAGTTACGCACTCTTTCGTGCATACGCTAAGAATTTTCCAAAAGAAGCGGATGTGGATTTTGTTTTGGAGAAATGGCAGGAAGTCAAAGGCTGCTTTCAACAACTCCAAGATTGGTATCTGGACTGGGAGCTTTACCATTTAATCGGCTACCTGATTGCAGCCGGCACCTCTTTGAGTGATCTATGGTGTGAATCCATCGATGTTGGAAAATCTAGGTTTCTTGCCGGGGTAAGGAGTCGCATTAAAGCGTCCATACCTGAAGACCTTGAAAAACTGGAATATGGCCAAGGGGCCGTTAAAAATGTTTTGCTTCTCCATAACGTCTTGACGACCTTGGAAAGCCGCGATCGGCATTATCGTTTCCCACTCAATCGTTATAAACAGGAGAGGGGCTGGGATGTGGAGCACATTCACTCCGTCGCGGAACGACCACCCGAATCCGAGACTCATCAGCAGGAATGGCTGAGAGATGCCGCCCTGCATCTAAGAGATGAAGAACTCGCTAAAGAAGTCGCAGATTTCCTGAAGCGTAAGAGTTGGTCGGAAAACGAATTCCAGGCGACCTACCAAAAGATGCTGGGCTACTTTTCTAAAAGCGGCAAACCGGAAAACATTAACGATTTGAGTAACCTTGCTTTGCTGGATAGCGGCACAAATCGCGGATATGGGAATGCGGTATTTCCCGCAAAACGGGCCAAAATCATCGAAAAAGAGCGCGAGGGAACGTTCGTCCCCGTCGCAACCAAAAACGCTTTCATGAAATATTACTCAGCCTCGGTTCAGGAATTCACTTTCTGGTCCGAGGCCGACCGCCAGGCTTATTTTGAGGCCATACAAAACACTCTGGAAATATTTTTCGCCGGAAAGAAAGGACACATGCCATGAGCGCGCCCGCCTCACATTTCGAAAGACTTTCCTTCTGGGAGCTACTAAAACGTCATCCCGTTCAGATCCCGGTTATCCAAAGAGATTATGCTCAGGGGAGGGAAAGCAAAACAAAAGTCATCAATAAGTTCTTGGACGCCCTCAAATCCGCAGTTGCCGGGAATCCGGTGGAGTTAGATTTCATTTTTGGTGATGTGAAGGGTGGCTTTTTTCGTCCATTGGACGGACAGCAACGCCTCACAACTCTTTTTCTATTGCATTGGTTCGCAGCGAGGAAAGCTAAGTTGCCCGTCGATTCTTACGGTCCAGCCCTCAGCAGATTTTCCTATGCTACTCGCATCAGTTCCCGCGATTTCTGCCAAAAGTTGGTCAAGGAAAGCATTTCGGTTGATGGAGTGTCTAAACAGGATACCTTGAGCCAACGAATCATGGATTGCCGATGGTTTGTGGGGGCGTGGAAGTTTGACCCGACGGTAGCCGGCATGCTGGCTGTTTTGGATAAAATCGCTGAATTGGAATGGCCAGACAATCTCTGGGAGCGCCTTACGTTCGGGGATGCTTCGCCCATTCGTTTCCTGTTGGTGGAGTTGGAGAAATTCGGTCTTTCCGATGATCTTTACATCAAAATGAATGCCCGCGGGAAGCCGCTCACCGCGTTCGAAAGCTTCAAGGCATTACTCGGCAAGCGGGTCGTCGATCAGGGTTGGGAACACGACATCAACATAAAAGCGCAGTTTGCGATTCTGGTTGATACTCGGTGGACCGACGTTTTCTGGGAACTTTGTCCAGCCGAGGAGTCCGGGCTGAAAAAGATCGACGGGGCGTTCCTTTCCTTCTTCGTGCATTCGCTCGTCTGCTCGATGGCCAGGGGCGACTCGCCGGCAAAAATGATTGCGGATGCCGTGCAAGATCTGCTGAACGATCCAGAGCAGATGGAGGCCAAGAATTTCGCGCAACCTTACTACGAGGAACTGAGGGCGCGACTGGAGCGGCTCTGCGAGAAACCAAAGGCAGTAACGGGTGAGGTGCGCGGGCTCTGGGAATTTGCCGACGAGGCGAAGTCGCCGGGCAAATCGATGATGGAGGAGGTGATCCTGGGACAAGGACCGCAATACAAGCCGCGGCTGATCCTCTATGCGCAGATGAAGCTGCACGAGGCGGGGGCAGCGATCCCCGAGGAGAAGATGAACGATTGGCGACGGGTAGTGCGCAATGTTTTTGCGAATACGGAGATCGAGAGCCCGGAGAGCTTCATTGGCGGAATCCGCCTACTAGACGAGCTGGCGACAGGATTGGAGTCGATCTACGACTTCCTCGCGAAAGATCCGATTAAGTCTGGTTTCGCGAGCAATCAAGTGGAAGAAGAGCAACGCAAAGCACGATTGCTCGTTAAACATCCGGTGCAAAAGATGCTTCTGCACCGGCTTGAGGACACGGCTTTTCTCCAAGGCCGGATCTCCTTTGCTTTGGATTGCGTAAACGACGACCCGAATCCCAATGAGTTCGATTTCACCCGCCTTGCTAACGTTGCAGATGTGATTGAGCACGAGTTCGGAAATGGCATAACCCAAGAAATCCGCCGTGCCTTCTTCACCATCGGCGACGGAAACTTCTTTCGCTATTGGAGTTCAACGTTCTACACATTGAACCTGCCCAAATACTGCCTGATTGAGAACTATAATGAATTCCGAAAATTCACAGAGCCCAACCGGCAAGCGCGGGAGTATCTAAAATCTTTTGTCCTGGAGTTGATCGGCAAAACCTGTCTGCAGTTGATCGCGGAATATGTGCCAGCCCCAAATACGCCCAACTGGCGCACGCGGATTATTAAAGAAGGCGATTTGATAGAACGTGCGACCGCTCATTTCATCGCGCTGGATGACCAAGGTAAGATCGTTTATCCCATCAACGGACAACGCCCACGCGACACCCACGAAACGCGAGAATACGTGGAGAAGAAGAAAATTCAATGAAACGCATCCACGACAGCCTCCAGCGAGTGTTCCAGCGCCATCGCCTGGTGTTTTGGTATGACGCCACCGGCGAATGGGCCGAGACATTCAAGGGTTATCCAGATGCCGCCGTGACCAAACTTTCGGTGGCGGGAAATGAGTTCGGCACCAAGGTGCGCATCGTGCGCGACGCAAACCCGGAGGCGAAATTTCTGATCTATGTGCCCACGGCCCGCCCGGTGGATGCCGACAATTGGCTGCTGGACCTGCTGCTGCAAGGCTACGAATACAAGGCCGACAAGGCGTCTCTCGCATTGCAGGACGTCGGCTTGCCCCATGACTTCCTCCATCTGGCGGAAGACCACGCGCCGTATTTCACCAACGTCAAGCGGGTGGATGCCCTGCGGGAGCTGATCCACAATGACGATCAAAGCCCGGAAATCCGGCTCAAGATGATGGCCGTGCTCGCGGGCACGACGGCGGTGGAAGTGGATGCACTGCTCTTGCATTTTCTAGGAAATATTCCGCAGGGGCAATTGCTCGATCCCGTGACGGAGTGCTTCGGCACCGCCGCCTTGGTGGAACCATTCTGGAAGGAAGTGGACCGCCTGTTTGGCTACAACTCCGCAACGCCATCGCTCCGGGATTTTGCCGTGTCACTCTTTCGCGGGGCGAATCCGTTGGACGGCCAAGTCACGCTACATCCGCACGCCAAGGTATTTTTACAACGATGGAAGGACAGCCAGGCTCACAGCGTTTCATTTCGCCAATGGTCGCACCAGATGGAGTCGGAACTGCAAATCGCCACCGCGCTCGGCGCAATGGATGACCGGAAGTCGTTGGGAGATTGCGATACCTTCGAGATCTTCGAGAAGTTTACTTTGCACCAGCTCTGCCAGTCATTTGCCGGCGGTGCCTCCGCCCCCGATTTGCGGGCGGTGGTGCAATCGCGGCGCGCTTCGTTCTGGCAGCCGCAGCATCAGCATGGTTACGCCGCGCTGGAGCAGGCCGTCGAACTGCGTGAGTTGCTGGCCTCCGCCGAACTCACGGTGGATTCCGTGACTGGCGGCTTCAACCGATATGTGGCCAGTTGGTGGCGGATAGATCAGGCCTACCGGCGCAGTCATTGGAATCTCCGCCGCTACGGCCAGGTGAAGTTGATGGAGCAGATCACGCAATGGGTCGAGAAATCCTACGTGAACAATTTTCTGCTGCCCCTGGGTGACCGCTGGAGTGATCAGGTGCGTGAGCTGGCAGCTTGGGAATGTCCCGGCGTGCTGGGGCAAAGGCAGTTTTTCACCCAATACGTGCAGCCATTTCTGGCCAAGAACCAAAAAGTGTTCGTCATCATCTCCGATGCCTTGCGTTACGAGGCGGCGGCGGATTTCGCCCAGCGACTGCGTTCCGCCAATCGCTGGACCGCCGAAGTGGACGCGGTCTTTGGCGTGCTCCCGTCTTATACCCAACTCGGCATGGCGGCGCTCTTGCCCGGCAAGCAGTTGGCCGTGGACGCCACGACGGCGACCGTCACGGTGGATGGTCAAAGCGCCACCGGCACCGAAAACCGGGCAAAGATTTTGAGTCTCGCCTGCGGCGGCAAGGGGACGGCCATTCAAGCCGAAGATTTTCTGGAGCTGAACACCAAGACCGATGGCCGCGCACTCATGCGCGATCATGAGGTCATTTACATTTTCCACAACGTCATTGATAAAACCGGCGATGCGCCCGGCACGGAAGGGAAATCGTTCGATGCCGTGGAGCAGGCTTTTGAGGAGTTGGACCTGATCATTAAGAAGGTGGCGAACATCAACGGAAGCAACATGCTACTCACTGCGGATCACGGCTTTCTTTTCCAGCAGGACGATGTTGCGGAAGATGATGCCACGGCGCTGCCCGCCGCCCGCGAATGGACGTTCCGTAACCGGCGGTTCTCTTTCGGTCGCGGCATCCCGGCCGCTGCCAAGGTGAAAATCTTTGACAGCGCCGCCCTCGGGGTGAGCGGTGACTGGTCTGCGGCGTTCCCTCACTCGCTCGGTCGGTTTCCGCTCCAAGGTTCGGGGATGCGCTACGTTCACGGCGGCATCAGCCTTCAGGAAGTGGTCGTGCCCGTGGTGAAAATCCACAAGGCCCGCACGGACGACACCGGCCGGGTGGAAGTAGAGTTGCTGCGCGTGCCCGCCAAGATCACCACGGGCCAATTATCCATCGCGCTTTTCCAAGATCGGCCAGCGCTGGACAAGGTTCTACCCCGGACACTCCGCGTGGGCGTTTTCGCCAAAGACGGCACCAGCCTATCCGAAATCAAGACGCTGACGTTTGATTCCAAAGAGACCGAAGCGCGTCAGCGCGAAACCACCGTGCTCATCGTGCTGTCTCCGGCCGCGGATGCATTCAACAGCCGCGAGGTGGATCTTCGCCTCGAAGAAATGGTGCCCGGCACCACCCAGATCGTAACCTACAAGACGCACAGCGTTAAACTCCAGAAACCATTCACCACGGATTTCGAATGAATACCGAACCTACTCCCGACCCGGTGCCCGTTGACGCGCCAGTTGAAACCACGGAGCCATTTGTCGCCGCGCCCCGCCAGTTGAGTCCGCTGGATCAAAAAATCCTCAAGCACTTTCCCGGACTCGTCGTGCGCAAAGACCTAACCAAGGGACTGAAGCAAAACGCGGTCGTCCCGACTTATGTGCTGGAATACCTCCTTGGCCAGCACTGCGCCACCGATGACAACGACGTCATCAAGGCTGGGCTGGAATCGGTTCAGAAAATTCTCGCCAAACATTACGTCCATCGCAATCAGGCGCAGTTGGTCAAATCCACCATCAAGGAAAAGGGACGCCACAAGGTCATTGATAAACTCACGGTGGAATTAAATGACAAAGGCGGTTTCTACGAAGCCGAGTTCACCAATCTGGGCATCAAGAAGGTGCCCGTATCAGATGATTTCGTGCGGCGGTTTCCCAAGTTATTGGTGGGCGGAATCTGGTGCATCACCGATGTCACTTACGAGGTGCACGAAGATTCCAAAGTCAGCCCGTGGCAGATTGACACGTTGAAGCCCATCCAGGTGGCCGGCGTGGACTACGAGCAGTTTCTTAAAGCGCGGGCGGAGTTCACCACCGAGGAGTGGATGGACGTGCTGATGCAGAGCATGGGTTTCAATCCTGAAATGTTCGGCCGGCGAGCCAAGCTGCTGACGTTGATCCGCCTCATTCCATATTGCGAGCGCAATTACAACCTACTTGAGCTTGGGCCGAAGGGGACCGGCAAATCCCACATCTACGCAGAGTTCTCGCCACACGGGATGCTCATCTCCGGCTCGGAAGTGACCGCGCCCAAACTGTTCGTCAGCAATACGTCCAATGGCAAAATCGGCCTCGTCGGTTTTTGGGATTGTGTCTGCTTCGATGAGTTCGCCGGCAAGGACAAGAAGGTGGACAAGACGCTGGTGGACATCATGAAAAATTACATGGCCAACCGGACGTTCTCGCGGGGTATCGAGCAGCTCACGGCCGAGGCGTCCATGGTCTTCATGGGCAACACCAAGAAATCAGTGGCCTACATGCTCAAGCACTCGCACTTCTTTGAGCCGCTGCCGGACAAATACATTGATTCCGCCTTCCTGGATCGCCTCCACGCCTACAATCCCGGCTGGGAAGTTGCGCCGATCCGCCACGAACTATTCACCAATGGATATGGCTTTGTCGTGGATTACATCGCCGAAGTCTTAAAACACCTGCGGACAGAAGATTTCACCAGTGCCTACAAGCAATATTTTGAAATCACATCCGAGGTTTCCACGCGCGACCAGACGGGTTTTGAAAAGACCTTCTCCGGCCTGATGAAAATTCTTTTTCCCGACGGCAAGGCCACGCCGAAGGAAATGGAGGAACTGCTCGCGTTTGCCATGGAAGCCCGGCGACGCGTGCGCGAGCACATCCTGCGGATTGACGATACCTTCAAGCGTCACGACTTCATTTACCAGCCGGTCGGCGGCGGTAAATCCGTCACGGTGCTCACGCCAGAGGAACTCCAGTATCCCACCTTTGCCGGGCCGCGCATTCAGTCGGCGGCCGAAGGTGAAACGTCGCACGAAGCGTCTGCCGAGCCGGCGGCAGCCAAACCGGCGGAAGTGAAATCAGATCAGCCGCAGACCGGCCATGTGGTAATACCAGAGAACACCAAAGGCTGGAGCTACCACCGTTTGTTTGCGAAACATCTCACCGGCGCACGCACCATCACCATCAATGATCCCTACGTCCGGATGTTTTTTCAGGCCCGCAACCTCATGGAACTGCTTCAGATGATCCATGACTTGGTGCCGGAAGGCGATGAAGTCGCCGTCCACCTGAAAACCCAGTCCGACCCCGACACCTGCGTGAAACAGGCGGAGAATCTAAATCAGATCGCCGAATCATTTACGGGCTCGCGCGTGGCCTTTACCTGGGAGGATGATCAAAGCCCCAATTTCCACGCCCGCAACCTGACGACCGACACCGGCTGGAAAATCACGATTGACCGCGGCTTGGACATTTTCCAGAAATACGAATCCGGCCCGTTCTCATTGGAGCAAGCCATACAGGAAGCCAGACTGACGCGTGGCGCCGAAATCACCTACTTGAAATTGTAAAATGCAATTGAAGGAAAAAATCTATGGCAATCACACATGAAGATAAACGGGAACTGAAGAAGTTTTTCGAGGCCCATTGCGAACGCTTTGGCGGTCGGCTGGAAGATTACTTTGCTCTGCAATATCTCGTGCGAAAGTTTAATTGTCATACTGGAGATGTGGGGAATCAGGTTGCTTTTGGCGGCAAGAATGATTTCGGTTTGGATGCCTACTTTCTCGACCGGCACAGTTGCAACCTCTATCTCTATCAATTCAAATGGTCCGAGGATTACGACCTTTTCAAAGAATCCATGGACCGACTGAACAATGACGGGATGCGGCTAGTTTTCGGGAAAGAGTCCGTCGTCCCGAATAAGGACGAGATGCTGAACCATTTGAAAGCCGAGCTCAACGAGCAGCCAAAGATTAAACGGGTTCTCATTCACTTCGTCTTCATGGGGGACCGGGAGAAAGCGGAGAATAGCAAGGGGCTGGAATTCAGGAAAGAAACGTTGGAGAAACAAGCCCACCTTGTCCAGGATTTCTTCGATGACCCTGAAACAACGGTGCAGGTTGAGTTCCTTTCTCAACACCGGGTTCCCTCCCAACCAGTAGCTCCTGACGTGGGACAGGTCCGATTTGAGCAGCATGTGATAACGTCTTCAAGCGATGGCATCCGCATGTATGTTGGCTTTGTCCCGCTGATGGATCTTCACGCGATTTACGAGGAATTGGGGGCTAAGTTCCTCAGCCGAAACATTCGTTTTGGACTTTCTCCCGAAAATGAGCCGAACCGGAAAATCCGGGAAGCGTTGACGGCGATCGTTATCAAGGGCACTGAATCGCCGGACATATTCCCCTTCAATCATAATGGTGTGGCATTGGCCGCCCAGAAGGTTGAAATCGTGGACGGTGGCCAAATGCACCTATACTGCCCAAGATTGTTGAACGGAGCCCAGACTATTTCGAGCCTAAAGGCATTTCTCGACCGAGAGCAGAATGCTAAAGCGCTAAAAAATCACGGCGGCAGATTGGATGCAATCAGGGTTCTTGCGAAAATCATCGAGCACGATCCCAATAGCCCGTTCATAACGAATGTCACTATATGCAATAACCGCCAGAATCCAGTCGAGCCTTGGAACTTGAGGGCCAATGACCTGATCCAGTGCGATTTGGAGGACAAGCTCCAGAATCAAGGCCATGTGATGTATGAACGCCAGGAAAATGCCATGGCGAATTTTTCTGAGGATGAGCTCGAAGCCATGGGCGTTGACATATCGCGCGCCATTAGGATTCGGCCATTGGCACAGACGTTTCTCGCGATGCAGGGTGAGGTTCTCAGGATGTCCAAGTTGCCAGACGTCTTCGAGGTGCAGCGCCAATACGAAGCTACTTTCCGTGAGAGTTATCTCAATGCAAACGTTCGGCGGATTATCCTCGCTTACAAAGTTCATCTTTCGTTGCGACCCGCTCTTGCGCGTATGGAAGAAAAATTGCCCGAGAAGTGGATCCCTGCGTTCGCGAAAGCCCGCAATTTATGTTGGGCTTTGCTTTTACAAGGTGTCTTCAATGATCCGAACCTGCCTCAGCTAATGGAACGATACGCAGGGGATTTGAAAAAGCCTTGGGAGTTCAATGATTACCTCCGCCAGATGGCGAGTTCCAAAGTCCTTCCCATCCTGCGGCGGATATTATCCCATCAGGATAACGCACCAAAGGTAAAGGCAAACAAATGTGAATTTCTCAGGACCAAGGATATGTTCGACACAAGCATGATTTTGGCCGGAAAAATGTATGGCTGGTCAAAGCGTTCGATATAGGGAGGCAAAACAGGATTTTGATATGGCCGTAACCCGCCCTCTAGGTCCCTCCAAGTCCACCTTCCTGATGAGGCGGCAATGCTCAAAGCTCCTCTGGTTTCGTTACAACGCCAAGGATCATATTCCCATTCCAGACGAATCAACTCAGGCCGTGAAGGAAGCAGACTGGCAAACCCGTTCAGATAAACATCCTTGAACCATGCCCACCGCCCTCGACCAAGACCTAGAGAAAATCCAAACACAAGCCTTTGACCGGGCTGATTGGGCGGATCAATGCATTCGGCGGTATCATGCGGTGGCGGCAAAGCTGGATGCCTCAACCCTAAAAACGCTCCGTGCGCTTTACGATTGGATGTTTGTCCCGACCACACTCTGGCCGTTTAACATCCAGGATGTTCTCGATGATTGCCTCTCTGTTCTGGAAAAGGGCAAACGCCTGAACTCCCGGCACCGGCTCATCATTGAACTGTTGCCGGAACCTCCAGATGAAGCCATCTGCACCGCCGTGACGGGACATGAATTTCAGGTTCAAAAGGGAACCTACGAGAATCTGGTCAAAACCCAGGCCAAATATAACCAGAATGAACTCGCCAATCGGAACGACCCGGATTTGCGCCGGCAATGGGACAGCATAAAAGCCGCCTTCGATGTTAAAGTCCACTGCGACCACAAGGGCGTGATTCGTCGAACGATGACCGCCGAACGCAACCTTCGTCCTTCGTTCTCCGTGAACCTTCGTCGGCCGGCGGAGGTATTTCATGCAGCGTTCGATGCGTTTTGTCTGCGGTGGAATCTCTATGGCATGCAGCATGACGAACCGCTCCTGCTCAAACTCGCCGTGAATCTCACCCCCTACGGAACGATGATTCACATTCCGGCCTATTGGTCTTTTGATCCCAAGCGTGATATTCGGTGGGATGCCATTGCCAGACTTCATCGCACCCGCGTCCACGGCCGCCAAGGTTCCGCCTTGGCCGAAGGTGTTGCCGAAAGAATTCAAAACGCCAAAGAACTCCGCCAACTTGACCAGGAAGTTCGCCGCCTTGGCTTGAAAGGCGACAATAAGCATGAGTTCATCTGCCGTGGACTGGGCTGGGATGTTCGCACCAGCCCCAAACGCATCAGTCGGCTGCGCGCGGAATTCAAAAAATAACGGCCTTATTTGCCCGTTTCCATCGCCGCTTTTTACTTCATTTCCTCTTGGCCAACTCCTCGATGCCCTTCAGCATATCTTCATCTTCGAGATTGAATATTTCCGGGCACACAAACTTTCTACCGCTGAGAATTGCTGCCGACACGATTATCTGCCCAAGACGCAAGTCCGGCTCCTCGCGCCACGTTTCTTCCAGCACCTTCAACAGGCCGGTAATCCGTTTTGGGTCTCGCCTAGGCTTGTCACGCCATGCTTCCATCCTTTTCTTCAAGACTTCTGGAATGTCTTTCGGGTCTTGCATAGCAGAATTGAGTTTGGTTCAAAGGGGCGACCGGAAACTGTGGTAAATATATCATTGTAAAGTTCAGGCAAGGTCACATCGTTTAAGTTTGTATTCATAATCGTTAAGTCAATTATTTGAATTGCGCTTTTGCTCTGCTCGGGTTTCGTCCCAATTCTTTTTGAATTGATACACCAAATATACAGCCAGCAAGGCGATTGCAAGCCACATCACCTTCTTGGCGCCACTGGTGGTTTTCCACTTGGTTGCCAGCGCCTCAAGCAATCCCGGTTTATCCTCATCTTCATGCTTCAGCATATTCTTATTTTCATCCATGATTCGGCTAAAACGATGGAAAACAGATTTGCATACGCGTGCCAAGTCAAGTTGGCGCTCCGCCATTCGTGGAAAGGACAAACGAGCAATACCCGGCGGAGTTTACAACGCTGGCTCGTGTTTGCCTTTGCCTGGCCCCAGCGGATGGCGTTGACAGAAATTGCCTGTCAGCGTCGGAAGGTTGGCCGCACTGGTGCCACAAAACTTGCATTCGTAGCGGGCTTTTTCACCGCCTTCATATAAAGCGTGCTTACCTTTGCCGGGTCCCAGGGGATGACGTTGACAGAAATTACCTGTCAATGTTGGGAGGTTTTGAGCACTGGTGCCGCAGTATTTACAATAGTATTTCATGGTGTTTTTCTTGTTTATTATTGGTGAGCATTGTTGTTTTTTCTTTTCATTAGCAATCTATTTTTTTCTTCTTGAGACAATTGCGTTGTTTCCTCGTGATTGGCCTGATTTCTAAACCAAATCCACTTGGGGAATCCGGGTTGATCCGCGTCTGCCGGAATAAATCGGCTCCCGTAAATGCGGTGCAGATTATAGACCCAGTAGTTGTGGTCTCTCCCGTCCAGGGTTTTTTCACCGTCATTACCGACCAGGTCGTTGAAAATGAAATATACCGGCCCTTGGTGCTGAAATCGAACCAGATCAAGTTTGCCAAAGTCATACAGGTAAAACGATGTCGCGCGGTAGCCATCCTTTCCCGAGAGTAGAAAAGTCACTTCGCTGCCCTCCGCTGCCAGTCCGCAGCCCCCGGACCAGATGTTGACAATGAAATCAGGCTGGCTATCGCCGTTCAAATCGGAGGAATACACCTCTACCAAGGAACTGGTCATGCTGTTCGTGAAGGGCACACGCATCAAGCTCTTGTCTAGAGCGTCACGGATGTTGATTTCCCAGCCGTTGGTTGTGCCGCGTAACGCCAGTGTGGTTTGCTTCTGGGCTGTCCCGGCGACCGGAAGACGGTATAGCCTGACGGCTCCGTCAATTTCGTCCCCGGCCGATTTGACTTCCCGCTCCAGCTTGCACTGGGTAAGCGAAATGGCGGTTGGTTCATGCCCCGTTGAGAACGGCCCATAATTGACGGGATACCCCAACACCTCAGCGGCAAGTTCTGAAAATATGAATACCACCGCTGCCGCCGTGGTGATTCTGATTGGAATAATTTTCATTTGAATTTGTCCCTGTTCATTTTTTATTGGCAAAAACGCTTCGGCTCCATGCCCGTCTTTTGTAGCAACTCGCTCGGCGTGGTGGCGTTGACCTGTTTCATCATCGCCAGCAGCACGCGCCCTGCTGCTTCGGCATCGGCTTGAGCATGATGATGGTTAAATGAGTGACCGATGTGCGCCGCCAAGGTAGAAAGCTGATGATTTGGCAATTCTGGCCAGACGCGTCGGGCAAGCAGGCAGGTGCAAACATAATCAAACTTCGGACGGGGCAGGCCAAAATGATCCAAAGTCTCGCCCAAATGGCCAAAGTCGAAGTGGGCGTTGTGCGCAATCACGAGATCTGCACCGGTCAACCGGGCAATCAAAGCCGACGCAATGCCGGGAAACTCCGGGGCGTCCAGAACATCCAGATGCGTCAGGCCGTGACATTCAATGAAGTCCTCGTCAAACCAGCCGTGGCCTTTGGGCGGTCGCACCAGCCAATACGGGGTTTCTGTAAGTTGGCCATCTTCAAAGACAGCCAAACCGGCAGCGCAAATGCTCACGCGCGAGGGATTGGCGGTTTCAAAGTCCAAGCTGGTAATCTTTGTCTGGGTCATAAAATCTCGATTATTGTTCCGGGTTCAAATCCCCGCAACTTCGCGTTGGGATAACCGCGCTGATTGCTGTAAATCCGGGTTGCCCCGATTTTATAGTCCACGTTGTAATGCGTATGACCGTGAATCCAAAGCGGAATCCGACTGGCCCGAATCAACGAATCTAAATCCGAAGCAAACGCGGCGCTAAACATGTTGCCGGTGTTTTGCGGGGAAATAGATCGGTGACTCGGCGCATGGTGGGTCACGACAATCGTCCGCGTCGGATCGTGGCGGGACAACCGCCGTGTCAGCCACCTGACGGACGCAGCATGACGTTTTGCCGAGTCTTCGGCGGAATACAACTTGTTGATGTCGGGTTTTTTGATTAGCCAGAAATCTGACATTTCCTGATTGGCAAACATCATGGCCTCGCGGGCATTGGGCCAGAGCTGAAAATCCGTCCAGAGCGAGCATCCAAGAAAGACAAAGCCGCCGACTTCAACGGCATTATTTTCCAGCACATGCACATTGCTGCCCTTGGCCTCGCGCCGGAGATCCTGAATCAAATCCGGGATGCAATGGTTGTAGAACTCATGATTCCCCAAGACATAGATCACTGGACAATCCCGCCAGTGCTGCTTGGCCCATTTTACCCCCGCCGTTCCCTGATGGATGTCGCCCGCCAGCACCACTATGTCGGCCTTTTTTTGCACCGGCTCAATGGGGCAAAATTCGAGATGGAGATCGCTGAACACTTGGAGTCGCATATAATTTATGAATTATTTCGCCTTGCGCCGCTTTAGCTTTAGCCGATAAGGCGGTCTGACATTGCCGAAGATTAGGTTTTTATGGAACATCAACTTTTCCAGCTTGGCGATTTCAGAGCGGACGACTTCGTTCACACCGGCATCCTGGCAATGGGTGTCGATATAAAAACGAAGGCCACCAAACTTCGTCTTGATTTGTAATATTCTAAAATACGGGCATTGCGATTCCACCCAGGCTAGAAAGGCGTCCAACATATAGACCCAGACATCCGGAATGGCACTTAAATCAAACCCATACCACCCTTTGCCGACCCGGTATGCCCATTTCTGAAACAGGTAGATATTCGGTTCCAGCGGCAAACCGGATAACTTCGCTCCCGGTTTCGGCCCACCATTGATGTAATCTTCTTTCAACGCCCGCCTGGCTTCTGCCAGCAATGCTTTATTTTCTTTCTTCATTGCTTCGACAATTCCTGACTTCGAGGTTTTCATTTTTTAGATTTAATTGCGTCGCGACAAATCCATTTCATATCCCTGCAAAGCGGCTTTGCGATACCATTCCAGCGATTTGCCCAAATCCTGCGCCACACCGTTGCCAAAAAAGTAGAAATCTCCCAGCCGATATTGCGCCCCGATATACCCCTGCTTGGCGGACATTTGATACCATTTCTCGGCTTCGATGAAATCTTGCGGAACGCCGTCGCCATAATAGTAACACTCACCGAGGCTGAATTGCGCGTATGCGTCCCCCTGTTCGGCAGCCGTGCGATACTTCATCGCTTTAACGGCGAGGTTGGATTCAGGGGTTTTGGACATAGCACCAAATTATTCCTATCAGGCCGCAAACCCCATGCGCGGGCGAGGGATTTCATCGGTGTCATTCCCGGCAAAAATTTCCGCGAGAGAATAATCACGGGTTTGCGGCAATTTCCGGCCAAGACTCTCGGCAAGGCGGGAGGCTTGGGTATAATCGAGCCGGCCAAATACTCTATGGCAAATAAGACGGCCAGGGCGCAGCAATGCCTGGTCAATGTCCGCGGCGGAACAGTTGATTGTGCAAATAATCTGTAGTCGAATGAAATCGGCCAGCATTCCGTCGGTGAGATTCAGCAGAGCGCTGACCTGATCCCGATTGTCAGTGCCTCGCGTCATCAATGCTCCATCAGAGTCCTCCAGAATTACTGCAAATTTTTTGTCGGAATAATGTGAACGCTGATCGGTCCAAAAACCAATAAACTCCGGTTTAGAAAGAATGCCCATGGATGCGGTCGGAATGAAATAAAACCGGTGCGTCTCTTTCAGTTCACCCATAAGGTGACGTAGGTAACAGGTTTTGCCCGTGCCGGGATTGCCTTCAAGAATGGATAACCCATTGTTTTTATCATGGAGCTTTTTTACGAATTTCTGATGCCACTCGCTACCGCCGCTCCCGTAGTGGAGACTGATTGCTTCAGGCTTGAGAATTGTGTCGTTGGATAAAGCAACCTCCTTCGTCCTGATATTATCCCCGTCAAACTGGATAAGGTGAAAAATTCCGCCGGCGGCGGCGGCGGGCTTGGGTTTGCTGTATTTCTTGCCAAACTGCGCCACCAGGCGATCTGCTTCAACCGGAGTGGATGCGAAGCTAACTATTCGGCTTGCATCGGCGTAAACAAAACTCCGGGGGCCAAATTGAAAGGTCAGATCATCCCATTCCTTTTTGGGTTCTTTGGCATCCTTGGAAGGAAGTTTGCGGATGGAGCGAAACAAGGCATCGGCACAATCCGTTACCATTCGATCCAAATCCCATGAGCCGTGTAACCTGCATGTATGCAAACGATCACCACCAAAAACAGCCATGATGGGAGTGTGCGGAGTAAAAAATTCTTCACAAAAGGCTTTGCCGCCGGCCACATTGCATATAACGCCTGTTTTAGAATCGGCTCCCGCAAATTCGTGAATGACCGACTCGGTCGCTGGCACGGGTTGTGCCGTGACAGTTTGTAAGGCTTCAGGTGCGCTGGTCATACGATGATCTTTTTGTCACATCATGCCCTCGGCCTAGCTGACCTTCAAAGGAACTCATTGTCCCCACTCGCTGTCCCGCCGCCGCCAGATTATCACACGGCCAGGACCAGGCCGCCCCATTCGAAATTACCTCTTCGGATTTTCGTTCGGTCCGGCCAGTCGGCGTATTCAGGGGGAACATCTCATCGCTGGCGTCGTAATAAAGTCGCGTGTAAACTGGCACCGGAATCGCAAACAGCAATGCCACCAACCGCAACTATAAATCCGCTGACTGAGCAGGAGGAAATGGTGTTTCGCCTGTGTGAAGCTGGAAAACTGACGCGCCAGGAAATTGCCCGGCAACTGGAGGTGTCATCCAGCCGGGTGAGGCAGGTTTATGCCGCTGCCAAAACGAAATTGCAGGATTTCGCGGAGCACGGCGATGATGCGTTGACGCTATTGCCAGCGCGAGCCCGTCAGGTGGTGATGGATTGCGGGATACCCAGCCGGTCGCAGGCACGCTCGGCCATCGAATCCGGTCGGTTGACTTGGACCGAGGGCATCGGCGGCATTTTTTGGGACGGCACCCTGTTGCCCAAGGTGAGCAGGAAATCGTGGGCCGCTCTCCACGCTTGGGCTGGCCATCCACCGCGCCCATGAGCCAGACCGAATCATTTCAGGCCAGCCGCGAGGCTTTGGTGCTACGCTTGCGGGACAATGAAAAACTGACCTTCCAGCAAATCGGCGACCGGTTCGACCGCTCCGCTTGTCGCGCTGCGCAGATTTATCAAGCCGCCCGCCACAAAATCCAGTTTCCCCCCAACGGCCTGTCCAACCGGCTCAATCATCTCCTGACCAAAGCCGGCTTTACCGTCGAGAAAAAAGCCATCGCCATCGCGCTGCGCGCTGGCAAACTTTACCCCCATTGCTATCCGCCCACCTACGGCATCTTTGCGCACCGTGATCTTTGCGAGTGGGCTGGCGTTGATCCCACAACCGTTCTGAGGAAAGGCTCTTATTATGAAACCTACCGCGCTAACGGCCTTTCCTACCGGGCGAACCACATCTTGAAATACGCCGGCATCCCCGCAACGAAAGCGGCCGTCCTCGAATCCCTCAAAAATGGCAATCTGACACCGACCAAACGACCCATCGGCTATGGCAAGATGACGCACGCCGAACTCTGCCGGTGGATTGGAGTAACCCCGCACCTATTCCGAAACCGTAAAAAAGTGCCCAGTCAATAGCATCCGCCCGCGCTTTTCCACTTTGTAGATTCGTTCCCGCATCAATTCCCCCGTGGGTGACGGCCCGCATAAAACCCAGACATACGGTCAAAGTTTCGCTAATTCACGGATGATTTGAACCATGCCCATTGTGTCGAGACCGCAATATTCGTTCAATTGTTGCCGCACGCACCGGCGTTCCTCATCATCCACATTTCCGAAGGTCACACGCAGAAATTCCCGGCTGGCTGCACCGCCTTCTTGAATCGCCAGATCTTCATAGCCCTGACCGGTCATGGCCGGCAGCACTGCTTTCATGGACGCGCTGCCGTGCTGTTGCGGATGGTAATAACGGAAGCCACGGAACGGCAGCAGCAGGTCAACGATGCGCGGCGTCACTTTCTTGAGCCACGGTTTGAATTCTGGCAGCAGTTCGCAACATTCATTCAGGCGTCCGATTTCAAAACTCGCGTTGTAAGCCACCACCGAGCCGGTCGCCGGCAACATGTCGCGCAACTGCCGCAAGAATTCGGGGCGCGGGTCAGCCGTGCCTTCGGCGAGAAACGAACAATGTTCAATCTCACCATCGGCCGCGCGGAGGATATGCAGCGAAAACTGAAATGGAATCTGTTGGAACGGTGATGTGTCATCGAACAGTGGAATCGCCGTGCCGATGGTCTCGAAGTCCATAAAGCTGGCCGGATATTCAATCTGACTCAGGAAAGCCGCAAGGGCAGGACGGTCAACGTGCGGTTTGCCGGCCAGCAGGGCAGCGCGCTGGATGGCTTGGTTGTCGGTGAGCGCAAAATCGGCAGGAATATTTTCCAGATGTTTAACCCCCTGTTTGAGCAACTTGAAACTTTTTTTGCCGCCACGGTAAAGCGTAAAGACGCTGGCTTCCGGCAGGAACGACCAACAGTGGTCATGCAACGGACATGTGTAAGGATTGTCGCAATGCGGGCCGATTTGGATTTCAGGATGCGTTTTCGCGCCGATGACCCGCTGCATCGCGCCAAGCTGTTCCTCCACCTCGCGGCTCAAGACGGAGACCGGCCTGGTGACATCTTCGAGCGTGAAAAACCTTTGCGGATCAATCGCGCCACGCCGGACGAATTCATTGTTGATATGGGCCAGAAAACATTTCCGCAATTTGATGCCGGCACCGGACAGCACATACGCCTGAAACGCGATGTCGGGCAAATGGACTTCTTCCTTCAAGCTGGTGGTGGATTTTACCTCGACCAAATCCCAAGCATCACCGGAAACGGGGACCATGATGTCGGTCCGGGCGTAGCCGCCATTGAATACAAACGCCGCTTCGTATAATGGCCGACGCTCTCGGATTGCCTGCCGCGTCTGGGCAATGACTTGATCGGGAGCAAAAATACCGGGGGCGACCTTCGTGCCGCCGGGAAACAGTTGTCTGGCCAGTTCGCCAACTTCTGTGCCCTGGTCAAATATGGCCTGGGTTGCCTCGATTGGCGCGGGGATTTGGTCTTTGGCGTTGTAACGAAACCAGATCAACTTCGCGCATTGCAATCCCATCAAAAAAGTGGACTTGGAAATGTAGAGCGAATGGGATGCGCTCATATCCCGATGACGAGTTGCTCGACTAGCTGGTCTTCGGTGTAGGCGTGGGCGGTGCTCATTCAAAATGGGATGTCGTCGGCTTCAGGGGGCGCGGTCGGCTTCGGAGCGGGTGGCGCTTTCACAGTCTTCGGACTCGGCGCGATGACCTTAACCGCTGCCGCGCCCGGCTTGGACGTGGCCACTGGTTTTGGCTGCAACCATTTTGTAAATTGCGGCCCTGCGGAGGCAGGTCGGAGATTTTTCGCCGGCTGTTCGATTTGAATGGTAAGCGGAATCGGGAAATCTACGCCGATGATTGCCGCTTCGCCAGGCCCAAGACTGGGGAGAAACTTGGCCGCTGCTGCGTCTAACTGGCCGCAGGCCATCTCAACCACTTTCCTGTCTGCCTCGTTAATAAGACGGTGAACAACCAAAGTCCCCATCTGGCTCAAGATGCCCGGCGGAATGTCTCTCGGCTGTTGGGTAGCCAACACGAGGTTCAGCCAGAACTTGCGACCTTCCTTTGCAATCTTCTCGAAAGCATCGAGCGGCTGTTTGAAATCCTCATCGCCTAGATGGCGGTTGAGAAAATTGTGCGCTTCATCCAGCACGACAAGCACCGGTCTATCAGCCTTGAGCTTGTAATCCCGAACATGCTCACGAAGCCACCTCCCAATTAAATTCACTGCAATTTCGCGCAGTCGGAAATCGAAGCTGAGGTCGGCAAGGTTGATTCGCAGTAATCGTTCCCCATTATTGAAAAACTTCTCAATCTCCGTGAAAACCGAAGCTGCCCCTTCGTTTCCGAAGATTGGCGACCAAGCCGCAGAGACACGCAACGCATTGATTTTCGACAATAGCGGCTGACACCATTCCAAAGCGTTAGGATATGGTCTCCATGTGCCATTGTCGGCGTCGGCAACGCATTCATTCATTATTTGCGCCGTCAAGTATCGAAAGGCGAAAGGTGTGCTCGGATTCTCGACAAGATCAGCGACCGCCGCCGCCGTGCGGACGCTGTAGAATGTGGATCGTGTTTTCCCGTTCTTTGTAATTACACCATTGACGGTAAGATAAGAGGCCAATTGGCTCCGCTCGGCTTCAAACCCCTGTCTGCCCAATACTTCAACCAGTCTCAAACTATAAATGGCATCGTTAAGCCTGACTCGTTGAGTCGGCGAGGGCGCAAGAATGCAAAGATAATCACCATCGTGTAGGTGTTCGCAAGGGATGCGAACTTGTTTTTCGCCGTCCGGCACTTCGGTCGAACCAAGGAAGAGCGACGTGTGACCTGTGGCAGTTGCCGCATATTCACCGGTCGGGTCTATCAGAATTATTTTTGGGGACAGGTGGCTCGCAAGACACTGCTCCAGTAACCGTGAAATTGTCGTGCTCTTTCCTCCACCTGTTGCGCCGAGAATTGCGCAGTGGCGTGCAAAAAGGTGGTCAGCCCGAATTTTAACCGGCGTTCCGACACCATCGCGCACATGTCCCAATTCCAGCGTGACGGGATTTGCTTCGTCTTCAGCCCTTAAGCTGAATGAAGATGCAAAATGGCTCACAAGTTCCGCGCTGGCGGCGAATACGGAAGCACCCAAAGCCGGATAATTTGGAATGCCACTGATTACTTTGTCCGCCCCTGTCTGGAGAGCGCCTAACAGATGAAGTTTCGCAACAGGATGTGGGTCGGGGACGTGCCCTAACTGCTGTTCGATGTCCAATCGCTCCTTCTCCGGCAGTTTCACTTCCAAGATTCGGCCCAGCAAGGCATGGCTGTCACAATCCAAAACCACGAAATCGCCGACCTGACCACCGCGAAGCGGTTTCCCTGACAGAAGCCTGCCCGTGCGCTGGGTGATAGCGTCGAGATTCACGAACACCGCATCTGGCAAAACCTGTGTCACCGTGCCGATGCGACGCTCTGGATCGAAAGGCGCGATTTTCATGGTTTGGTGGAAAGCACTTTCAGCAGTTGGGCAGCGCGCTCCTGGGTGTTGCTCGCGCGTGCTTCCGAGTATGTTGGTAGTAGCGACGGAAAATCACGGAAGTCCATCTGTATTAGATCGAGAGGAGCACCCGACTTTTGCAGCCTGCAAAGTGTGTCCCAATCCTTACCCGGAGCGAGCTTGGCTTCCGGGGCATAATCTACCACCAAGACCTTGAAATTAGGATTGGTGGCCAGCGCGTGATAGATGGGCTGGTTTAGATGATGATCGTTGAAGCCGAAGCCAACCAAAATCAGCGCCGTATCTTTTTCCCGCAGCGCCATTTGAAATCGGGACATCATTTCCAAGAACGGTTGCTCAAAAGACAGGGCGAACTTCTCGTCACGGGGATAAATTAGATACGGCGTCTTCGTTTCTGTGTCACGCACAATGCCGTCCGGCGACTGATTCCAATCCACCGAGCCGTGCAGTTTATAGAGATGAAAGACGGATTCGAGATAGTCTGGCGCACCCTCGCGTGCACTGCGTCGGACAAAATCATAATCGAACCAGCGACCGTCGAATGTTCGCGGAGTTATCAGGTCAAACCCGTCGAGAATAGGCATCCGCTTTTCCTTCGCGGCAAGTTCAATGCAAAGGTCGTAATTGGTAGTGAAAATGCGAGTTCGGGGAAGATCCTGGCGGCGTGGAATGACGCGCGACAAGAGCGTTGCGTGTGAAGTGATTACCTCAAGAATCGTCTGTTTCGTGCCTTTAACTTTTTCCCACGCCTCAATTTTCCTGCACCTGTCCCGTATGATGCCTTCGACGGCTTCGATGAAAGCCTTGATCTTGTCCGACTTCGACTTTTCAGCAAATGCTTGCGCCCCTTGGCAACGGCTGAGTAATGCCTCAATGTCTTTCTTGTCTTTGGGATGTCCGACGGTATCGCATATTTCTGCAAAAACCATTTTCTGCGAGTCTGCGGCCTCGTTCCACAAAGCCGTCATGGATGGGCCACCTACTGATACTGACGCACCTGAACCAAACAGAAGGAGCAGATTTTGCGAGAGCAACAAGCTGCCCAAGCGTTCTTTGAGCATCTTGTTTGCTTGGTCGGCTGCTTTCTTTGACTCGTCGCTGCCATCTGATTTTAGCGGTCGCCAGTCACTCTCATTTTGAAACAAGCACCTTTGCGCTGGAATCGCCGCTGCCGGGGTTCGTGTGGGCATTGCAATTGGGCGGGCTGGTGGGACGGATGAGGCTGGTGTGCTCATAATGATAATTTATTTTTCTATGAAGTTGACCTGCCGTGAAAGCAAACGCACCCGCAAACATTTGCGCGTCCAGTGTGAACTATCAGTAAGTGGTTTCATGCGCCAGTCCCTTTCACCAGTAGTGATTCGACTACCGTGATGATTTCGTTCCACTGTTGCATTACTTGCTGCTGAATTTGCGAGTCTGTGCTTGCCGGTGAGTGGTGGTGAAACCAGCCTTCTGTTCCCCGCGCAACTCGAATCTTGTAGCCCGATCCTTGCCCCCATTCACTTTGCTGGTCGCCCCAGAACGGAAAATCAATTTTCAATGTCCCCTCGTAGGCGTTTCGCCCCATGTTCGCCGCAGAGTCGTAAAGTTGCTCCATCCGTTCGTTGACTGCGTGGAGCAATTGCCGGATGAACGGATGCGCGGCTTTTAATTCTTGCTGACGCTCGAAATTTGCCAGCACCAGCCGAATTTCATCAACAGCTTCACCAAATGATGTGACCGATTTTTTACGCGATGCCACGGCCAGCTTGTAATAAAAATCAAAGTTTCCCCAACTGCCCTGGCGATTGACCGAGGCGCGGATGCTGGACGCATAGACTTCTTTGGTCGTCATGTCATCAACCAGCGATTTGTAAATGTGATGAATCTCGGCGAGCCGTTGGCGACTGGCTTGCGCCCATGAATGTATGGCGCGCGACACGATTTCAAAAGCGGCCTTCGCCTGTGCTTTTTCGCGGTGTTCGGAGATTTCTTCGACGGCGGCGGCTATCTCTAAAATCTGGTCAACGCGACGCTTCCGCAGACTCAACACCATTTGAAGCAACGACTGCTCTATGCTTTTCGCGTCACCCTTTTTCGCGTCGAAAAAGTGAATTTGCGGAAAATGTTGGTCGGCCAATTTCAGCCGAGTGCGTAGTGTGTCTTGGATTTGGTTCAACCTCACAACACGCCCTTCGTCCGCTGATGCTACCGGGCCTTCTTCGGACAGCATATTCTCCGCTTCTTCGTTCCGATCCAGAACGAGCAATTGAGTTTGCTGCGATACCTGCTGACCAAGCCCGCTTTCCAAGAGGTGTTTCAACAAGTCTTGAACGGACTGCTCCGGTGCGTCATTAAATTTTGAGCAAATAACACAGACTGCCCGATTGTTGCGGAACTGCCGGTCTATGTCTTCCCGCTCCACGTTTCCGTCCAAGCCTTTGGTGTCAATCAGAGAAATGTTTAGCTCCGGTTCGCTAACAAGCGGTTTGGAAAGTTCAATCACGATTCGTTGTGGCATCGGCGTATTCGGATGCTTGCCGTGATTGATTTTTCCAAAATGGTCTTTGATCCATGCGGTTTCATCCTCGCCGTCACACGGCAACTCCGTCGTGACTCGCTCGTCGAGATTGATGCGCTTGAATGCTTCCTCCAGAAACGCAGTTGGATTTCCGAGCTTTTTGTATAAATCCAAGGCTTCATCCGTCCGCTTGATTGAACCGTCTGGCGCTTTTGACGTGCGCGCCGGCAAACTAATCATGTTGCGAATGCACCGCTCGACTTCTGAACTCATGGAAACTGGTTCGGCATCGTCGTTTGCGCGGCCTTCGTGACGCATCCTCAAAACGTCCACAAAGTCCCGCAGATAGCTCCGCGTTTCATCCGGGGAACATGGCGAAATCAAGATGCGTGTCTTCGCGCCTTTTCGGATTTCAACTTCGCAAAGCGTCGTGCGACCGCTTGACGTGCTTAATGCTGTCCCTCCATTTTCGTCAACCAGCCCAAGAATGCCGCAAATTGCCGTCGTCTTGCCGACGCCGATTGAACCGATGAAGGCGATAAGGTGGTCTTTGGACAGCAGAAATTCCCGGCAACCGTGCAAATTGTTGCTGAGTAATTGTAATTGGTTCAGCAACGGCTGGTTTTCCTTCAACTCAATTTCCAACGCGGCGATTTTCCGCACCAGTGAAACCGCTTGCTGGAGGGCTTTGGTTTCGTTCTGAAAAATCTCGTGATTGGTTTTCATGTTCAGTTTGTTGTGAGGTTTACCTTCCTCGACAGCAGACGCGGCAGCAGCAGATCGCGCGTCCAGAGGCGGCCCAGAGGCGGTTTTTTGCCCATCCCCGTGGCGGCATCATTTTTTGCTAAACAAATCCGGTGCATGATCTGCATATTGCGCGCGCGTTGCGCGGAAGGGTATTTCAAAGTGTTTCACCGGCAAAGAAAAAGAAGACAGAAATCAACCATCACCCCACCATTGCCGTTCAAACATGTCCCGGTCAATCCGCACCGGTTCGATGCAGCGCGGGTCATCGGTTTTAGGGCTGTTCACCAAATTGCTGACGGGATAAATCTTCAGCGGTTCATCCAGCGGACGGTCCAGCGCCAGCATGTGTGATTCACTGCGCGCGTCATCATCTTTCAACCACCAGCCAAAATGACTTGGCGCGATGATTACGGGCATCCGGTCGTGCAGCGGCGCAATCGCCTCGTTTGCCGCCCGCGTGATGATGGTGAATGATTCAATCGTTTCGCTCGGCGGGGCTTCGTCGAGGTCGGTTTCGGCATGGTCACGCGACGGCGGTTTGATCCATTTTTTCCACAAGCCGGCGAAACAAAACGGTTCACCGCTTTTCAGCATCACGCGGAATGGCTGCCGTTTCCCCTCGCGTTCCTGCCACTCATAAAAACTGTCGGCGGGAATCAGGCAGCGATGGTGCTTGAACGCCTCGCGAAAAGCATTCCGGCTCGGCAGCGTTTCCGACCGCGCATTGATGTGGGCATTGCCGACGCTCTCGTCTTTCGCCCATGACGGAATCAAACCCCAGCGCATGAGCTTCATCGCGGGTTGGTGGTGGTCGTGGTAAATCACCGGGGCAAACTGCGCCGGCGCGATGTTGTAGCGCGGCCCAAAGATTGGCACCCGCGACATGATGACGCCAACGAGTTTGATCAACTCGTTAAAATCTTTTGCCGCTGTGTATCTTCCGCACATGGTATATTCGAGTTTGAACTGCTCTACGAACGTCCGCCCTTTTTATTCGACCTTGGAAGAAGGATTGGGAAGCCTTCCTTTGAAACCGCCGTTGCCGTCCATCTCCACCTCGCCATGGATCCGTGCAAAGCCGAGCGAGTTCGCTAGTTTTAAACTTGCCTCGCCATTTGGCCAATATTCTTTTGGCCAGGGGGCATCAACTTCACCCACAAGCGCAGGCCAAATCAACGACACATAAGTTGGGCCAAGAAGGTCGTCGGCTTCGATGGATGTCGAGACGATCCCTATAACGTGACCTAGCGTATTGAATACTGGCCCTCCGCTCATTCCGCCAACAGTGTTCATGCCTATTTCAATGCACGGGCCTGGTAGTAGCGTTCCTCTACCTTCCAGATACACTGCCGTTACTAGCCCTGAAGAGCACAGCATCGCCATACTGGGAGCATCCTCGCGGGCTGTTTCCCGATATCCTACCGCCCATAATCTTTCACCAATTTTGGGTATGGCGACTTCTAAATGCGCCATGAGAAGAGGCTGATCTAAGGCAACGTCGGACATCGGGTAACATGAGCAGAGTGTAACATCAGATACCCGTCTTCTGTCATCTCCATTCATCAGCACATCATTCCTTGGACCGGTCAAGATGTGGACTTGGTGAGGAGACCAAAGTCTCATTTTACCGCTGGATAGAAATGAAAACGCCATTCCAGCGGTGCCTTTGGTCTCCTCTGCAACGTGCGTTGCTGTAACTAATAAGCCTGGAGCGACCATGATTCCGCTTCCGTATGAATTTGCACCTCGGTCATCAATGAATCCGAACGCGAGAACAAGGCCATCCATTATGTGTAGGCTATCAAGATCCACCAATCCGTCATGGGCTTGAAACTCAGGTCGAACCCACGCAGTTGGCATCCGGAGTGGCCCTTCCGGCATTTTAGTAACTTGGGTTTGATAATTCATGCAATCCGACGGTATATGCTGTTTTTTGAGCGGTGAATTTTATTACGAATTAATGATGTCTGATGAGTGAATAGCATCACTGGTAATTTTTACATAAAAATTAAAAAAATGTTCCTTGCCTCGCTGACCCCGGGCCGTCCGCGCCCCAAAGTTTCGTGATCATTTCCCGCTGCGGCGTGAATGGACATTTCGCCTTCGGCTGCTTTTGCGATTCGTCAATGTGCCGGAGCGCGAATTGCGCGCCGGTCATCAGCGCGGTTTTGCCAAGCTGCTCATTCAGCTTTTGCGCCACGTCATCCACCGCGCCCCAGCGTTCCTCATGCGTCCGGCCCCACAGGGTCGGATGCGTGTCCAGCCGTTCAAGATTATACATCGCAATCCGAATCTGCCGCACCGGCAGGCGTTGGCCGGCCATGATGCCGCGAAACATTTGCTCCATCACTTCGTTGATGACGGAGTTCAGAAATTGCGGATGCTTGAATCGGTGGCTGGTGCCGACTTCGGTAAAATTCGTGAACCGCACGGCCACGCTGAATTCCCGCGCCTGCATTTTTTCCAGGCGCAACTGGCCGGTCAACCGCGTGGACTCGCTTAACATGAATGTCAGTGCCGCCTCGTAATCGTGTTCGTCCTGCGGGAGCGTGGTGCTGCTGGAAATCGTCGTGCGATCTTTGATTTCCAAAACCAGTGGCTCATTCCATTGCCCGTTTGAAAACAGCCAAAGCTCTTGCCCCCAAATCCCGAATTTCTGCTTTAGCAGCATGGACGGCAGTTTCGCCACATGGCCGAACGTCAGCGCGCCAAGAGCTTTTATTGATCGTTCCCGGTTCTTACCGATGCCGGACATTTCCGACACGGGGCGGTCATTCAGAAAATCCTTTTCCCGACCGGCGGGCACTTCGATGAAGCCGATGCCTTTGGCGGCGTCAGTCGCGAGCTTGGCGAGCTTGGCCGAATTAGCCAGTCCCGCCGTGACCGGTAGCCGGACTTCACTTTTGATGCGTTGCCGGATGCCCTGGACGTAATCTGTCGGCGTGGTGTTGCGCCACATGTGGGCATCCATCGTGGAAAAATCCAGAAATCCCTCATCAATGGAATACGGAACCAGCGTTGGCGCGTATGCTTCCAGAATCTTGAACATCTGGCGCGACAGCTCCCGGTAGGCGTCGTAATGAGGACGGCACAATACCCCATTCGGGCAAAGCCGCTTGGCCTCGAAACAGGCCGTGCCGGTCTTGATGCCATATTTTTTCGCCTGACGGTTGGCCGCAATCACGATGCCGTCGCCGCGCCGACCACCGCCGACCCACACCGGACGCCCCTCCAACTTGGGATCGAGCGCGATTTCGCAACTGGCGAAGAATGAATCTCCGTCAATGTGCAAAATGCGGTTGTTGCGGGCGCTCATCGGCAGCATACACGCTACCGCATCACCCGCCGCCGTCCATTCCGAGTTGTTCACAGGCCGCCAGATTAACACCCACCCCGGACAACGGCTGTCCAACCAAAACTTTTAACCGCCGTGACCAAAGCGCGGATTGCTGCGCTTCGCTTTTCGCAAGCCGCGCCCTCGTCACGAGCTGCATTTGATTATCCGCATTAGCGGGGGCTTCCGCCTGCGGCTCGGCGGCGGCGTTGCGCTCCGACTCCGTTCCGTCCGTCTCTCCGTCTGCGCTCCACTGTTTCCGCTCGCCGACCGCAGACCGAAGCCTGATGGTAATTTCCTGCGCCATTTCGCGCTGTCCGGCATGGCTTTGACACATGGGCTGAGGCGTCAACCGCAACGGCAGATGATTTTCCAATCGCTGATTGGAAATTGTCCGGCAGGGGAAACATCCGGTCAAATTGACGCATGGCCGCGACTTGCCGGTCTTCAATATGTCGCTCGGTTTGATCATAAACCAATTTGCGGTCACAGATTTCTTGCCGGATTACAATTCGCGAACTTGCCATGCCCCGTTTTAAATCGAATGACTATTCTTTCATGTGGCGTTGATTTCCGCCGTGTTCATCCGCCTGCCTTCCGCGCTTCTGGTTGCTCCGCCGCAATCTCGCGCCACGAAATGGTTCGTGGCACTGCATTGCTTCTGGCTCTGCTGCCCGCCAGCGCGAAAAGCAGGCTCAGTGCCTTTCGTTCGGAACCGGATTGCTCTCCCACGTCGAGGCGAAGAGAGCAATCCCGTTCCTTCAAACACGAAAGGCAAAAACATGAACACGACGGAAAATATCAACCCTACGCTTCAACCGACGAATCAGATCGTCAAATCGGTTAAATTCCCACCGCAACCGCAGGAATGGAAAATTATTTCCTTGCGGGAATGTCCCACACCCGAAGCCATGCAACTTTGCGAGACGCCTACCCAGGCCGCTGATTATTGGAGAACGCACATCACCCAACATCCGTATTTCAATCCTGAATGTGAATGTCTGGTGGTTTTAATCCTGAACACCCGCCGTAAAATTAAAGGTCACTATTTTGTATCCGTGGGAACGATGGACACCATTCTTTGCCATCCGAGGGAAATTTTCAGATTGGCAATAATGGCCAGTGCAGCCTCCATCATTCTTATGCACAATCACCCTTCGGGGGAATCTCAACCGTCCGAAGCGGACATTAAAATCACCCGTGACCTCATCCGAGGTGGTCAATTGTTAAAAATTGATTTGGTTGACCATGTGGTGATTGGATTATGTTGAGTTCGCAGTAATGTTGAGTTGAGGCAGATTCTCCCAGTTCCCCAGCGTTTCGGCGCTGGGGAACTTCACATTTATGGGAGTGACAGCCGGGGATAAAATACCCCGGTTATGA
>Ga0302281_10000226_pt1 | contig 43298 bp, 27 predicted proteins | sample III_Fen_E1_2_FD_198762 | JGI IMG/M metagenome (GOLD analysis project Ga0302281, IMG submission 198762) | Peat permafrost microbial communities from Stordalen Mire near Abisko, Sweden - III_Fen_E1_2 | ecosystem: Environmental > Terrestrial > Soil > Wetlands > Permafrost | place: Sweden: Abisko...
CGCCGTCCTCAAACGACCGGTTACGCACCAATTCCGGATAAATGCCGCCGTCGGTCGAGTGATTGATGTCCTCAAAAAAAATGCCCCATAGGTTAGGCGAAACCGTATGCCCCGGCTGGTCGGCATGGATGGTCAACTTCGCCTGGCCAAACGCGAATGGGGCGCAAAGACAAAAGGCCGCCAAGCCGGCAGCCGCAGCAATTCTGGTTGGAATTAGTTTTTTCATGTTCTTGAAATCAGTTACGGAGTCAACCGATACAGGCCCGCACCATGGAACTTGATGGCCGGCGCAAATTCTTCCGCCAGCGGGCCAAGATCCTGATGCGTCCAAAGATTGCGAATGTTTTTGACGCGTTGAAAACCCAGTTCCGATAGTGCTACCGGCACGGTCGCTGAAAATTCGCCAGGCTCAACCGCCTGCGAGCCGTGGGTTGGGTGGTTGCGAAGATTAAAGACCGCCAGATATTTGTCCGGGGAATTCGGAACATCTGCGACCCAACCACAAAAGCCTTCGCGTCGAAACAGTTCGTGGTTGTTGGCGCTGGCCTGGTCAACGGCAATGACTTCGTCGTTGGTTAGCAGCGCGCGGGTGAAGTCGTCCAGTTTGGTCAAGTCGGCCCCGATAATCAGCGGCGAGCGGGCGATGCTCCACAGCGTCAGGAGCGTGAACTGTTCATCGCGGGTGAAATGGGTGGTCGCCCGCCCCAGTTGCAAGACGCCCAGCGGCAGCATGTCCGCATCGGGAAAATGGCCGGGGCCGCGATACGGAGTCCAGTCGCGCAGGCGGTCAAACTGCGCCTCAAGCAACGGCCAGCTATCCCAAAAATCATCGCTGATGCGCCACATGTTGGCGTGGGTGAGGATATGATCGCCGGCGGAAACCGGGGTGGCGCCCGGCGAGGTGCTGAAAACCATTTTTCGGCCGGTGTGGTCAATCGCCCGGCGGATGGCTTCAATTTCCGCCTCGTGATAAGGGCGGGAAAGATCGTCCACCTTCACAAAATCCACCTTCCACGAGGCCAGCAGGGCAAAGACGGAATCGTAATAGGCCTGCGCCCCGGGCTTGGTCATGTCCACGCCGTACATGTCACCGTTCCAACCACACCGGCTGTTGGTATCGGCGATGTCCGCGGCGGTATAGCGCGTGCCTTTGATGGGCAATTTCGCCACGACCGCCTGACGCGGGATGCCGCGCATGAGATGAATGCCAAATTTTAATCCCAGGCGATGCATCGCTTTGGCGAGCGGCTTGAAACCTTTCCCATCTGCGGCGGAAGGAAATTTATTCGTCGCCGGTATCAGCCGGCCCCACGGATCCAAAGTGAGTTTTGCATCGGCACGATAATCGAAGCCGGTTGCATTGGGTTCATACCATTGGATGTCCACCGTAACGAGTTTCCAACCATGCGCCGACAGCTGCTCCTTCATCACGGCGGCCTGGGCGCGGGTTTGCGCTTCCGTCACGGTAGTGGCAAAGCAATCCCAGCTATTCCAGCCCATGACCGGTCGGTCTGACCAGGACCAAAATGCCGGATCCGCCGCGCCCGCACTCACGGTACCCATCAGGATCCCCGCGAGGATGCCCAACCGAAAAAATACGCATTGCGCCTTCATGGTTATATATGGTGAAACCAATTGGTTTCAAATCCGTGCAAATTGAGCCAGGAGCCTATTCAAGATCCCCATTCAAATGCAAGGTGGCGCCCGGCTTCAATTTGAATTCTTTGACCTCTCCGGCATAGCGGATCTGGCCGGTGGAACCGCTGATATTATGCACTGTGGCGGAAAGCAGCTTGCCATTCTGCCAGGTGATATCCACGACAAAGCCGCCGCGCGCCCGAAGTCCCTTGAGCGAACCGTTCGGCCAAGCTGACGGCAGCGCTGGCAACAGTTCGATTTCTCCGTTTTGGCTTTGCACAAGCATTTCAGCTACGGCCGCCGTGCCGGCAAAATTTCCATCAATGCAAAAGATGTTCTGCGGTGCGCCGGCCACGCCGCCGCGCGAAAACGTCAGCAGATCCTGATCGGTGTCCTGGCTCAAGAGGCCGAGCAGATGGGTGTGGGCTTTTTCGCCGTCGTCCAGCCGCGCATAGAAATTGATGGCGTTGCCGCGGCTCCATTCCACATCCTCCCAGTTTTTCCGGCCCAGCCGGCGATCCAGGGTGACCCGTGCCGCCTCCGCCAGTTCCGGCGTCCCGCGCGGGGTGATCTGATGGCTCGGGAACAAGGCAATCAGATGGCTGGTATGCCGGTGGTTGGGATAGGCCTCGTCGAAATCCTCCAGCCATTCCATCAACTGCCCGTGCTTGCCGATGCGCATCGGCGGCAGCTTGGCGCGGGCCGCTTCCAACTGCGCCCGAAAATCCGCATCTACGCCGAGCGTTTGCGACGCCTCGATGCACGAGGAAAATAAATCACGCACCAGCACGTTGTCACAGGTCGGCCCCATGGACTCGCTGCACCATTGGCCGTCCGGTGTGATGAACGTATTCTCCGGTGAATCCGACGGGCCGGTGACCAGCCAGCCGTGTTTGGGTTCCACAATCAGGTAATTGAGGAAAAATTCCGCCGCCTCCTTCAAGACCGGATAAGCCCGGCTGGCCAGGAAGCTTTGGTCTCGGGTGAAAAGATAATGTTGCCACAAATCGGACGCAATCCAGATGCCGCCGGTCGGGTGGATTCCCCACGTTAGCCCCCAGCCCGGTGAAGTGAAACCCCACGGATTGCTGAACACATGGCAGACCCACCCGTTGGTTGCGCCATAAACGGTTTTGGCGGTGCGCCGGCCTGGTTCCCGCAGGGACTCAATGAAATTAAACAACGGCTCGTGGCATTCGGCCAGATTGCAGACTTCGGCGGGCCAGTAATTCTGTTGGGTGTTAATGTCGAGGTGAAAGTCACACGTCCAGCCCATGTTGCAGGCTAGGTTGTCATTCCAGATGCCTTGTAGATTGGTCGGCAGCGGCGAGTCTTCGCGTGAGCCGGCGATCAGCAGATAACGGCCATACTGAAAAAACAACGCGCACAATTGCGGGTCATCCCCCCCGGCCCGGACCGCGGCCAGTCGTTCATCCGTCGGCCTATTGGTCTGACTTTCGCCACCTAGGCTTAGTTCCACCCGGCCAAAGAGTTTCTGGTAATCAGTAACATGCCGTTGACGCAGCCGGTCAAATGTTCGACGCGCGGCGGCATCCGTCTGCTGTTGGCAGGCCGCTGCCGGATGCTGGCCGCGAAAACTGGTGTTGGCCGCGATGATGAGCGTCACGGCATCGGCTCGCTCCACTTGCAGCTGGTCTGCAACGGCGGAAACCTGCCCGCCCTGGTTCAACACCCGTACCGAGCTCACAAACTGTACGCCCGTGTGGCCATCGCTGTGTTTTTGTTCATAGGCCTGGCCGGTAATGACCAGCGTGTGATCATCCGGCGCGCTGACTTCACTGGGCAGATCCCCGCCGTTGAGCTTGACGGCAAAATTCAATTTTCCCGGCTGGTCGCACGTCAACCGCACCACCAGCACTCCGTCCGGATGTGAGGCCAGAATTTCGCGGGTGTAATGGGCGCCGTCAATTGAGTATTCCACCCGCGCCACGCCGTCACGGAGATCCAGTTCGCGTCGGTAATCCTTCACCGCTGCCCCGTTGGTTTTAAAATCAAGCAGCAGGTTCGCCATGGGCAGATGCGTGCCGTAATTGTATTCCTGATCCACGATGAGATATTTCGCGCACAAATCACGGGCCTCAATATACTTGCCCTCAAAGAAAAGCTGGCGGATCTCCGCGAGATGTTCCTGTCCGGCCGGATTATCATGCCGATGGTTTGGCGCGCCCGACCAGACGGTGGATTCATTCAGCGCCAGCCGTTCCTGATCCACCCCGCCGAAAATCATCGCCCCCAGCCGGCCATTGCCTACCGGCAGGGCTTCCAACCAACGCTGCGCCGGCTGGGCATACCACAAGACCAGCTGACTGGGTACCGGGTCAGCACCAGCCGCCCGCATTGGCAGGGTCACGGCGGTAGCCAACCCGGCCAAAATAAACAGGCCGATGGATGCGAGGGAAGTTCGTTTTGTCAGTTTCATAAATTGTCGGTAGCTCAGACTATCTGAATAAATTATTGGCTTGGCTCCGGCACCAGCTTCAGGTGACCGGGCACACTAGGGTTGGGCATTGACCAACAGCCTTAAGAATTGCGCGGTGCTGGCGACGGGCACGGACGCGGCATGGATGGCCGTTATCCCATCGCTGGAAATGACCACGTCGGTGATGTTGTTGGTTGACCAATTGATCAAATCAGGGCTGCTCACAACCTGAAAAGCCAGGTCGGTGGCCGCCAAACTCTGCCGGTAAGTCAGGGTGAAAATATTGCCACTGATTGCGCCATAGGGTGTGCCGGTCGTTTCGGTCAAAAGCGGATTCAAGTTAAATGCCCGTTTCAAGATGTTGATGATACCGTCCTGGGCCGGGTTGGCCGTGTCCGCTGCGCTGCCGGTGTTGGCGGTGATACCAAACCATTGTTGCCGCCAAACGGCCCCGACCGTGGCAGCGGCCGGCGTCGAATATCCGGATTCATCCCCAAAAGCATTGAGTCCGGTAACCACGTAATAATAGGGAACGCTGTTTGAACTGGCGGTGGTGTCGATGAAATTGGTCCCAACGACCCGGTAGATCAGCGAGTAAGGTCCGCCGTTGCTGGAACTGCGATAGACATCGTAATAGAGATTGCTGTCGGCCCCCCAGTTTAAAGTGATGCTTTGGCTGGTGAAACCTAGGGTCAGATTGTTCGGGATGGCTGCCACGGTGGAGACGGGCTGATAGGCCTTGACCAATCGCCAACGCGTGTTGTCATTTTGTATCGATGCCGCCGCCGTGCCGAAGGAAATACTCGGGGCGGTGCCGGAGCCGCTCAAACCGTCGCCCGCCGTATTGGTGATAAAATAATATCCATTTCCGTCCGGTCCGCTGAATTCCCATTCTACTGCCGGTCCGGTGGTGAGGAACGGGGCGAGGTTTAATGTTCCCCCGGTATCTCGCAAGCGGCGGCCATCGTTCAGCGAAACCATGTACCAATGATTGGTCGTTGGCGCCGGCAGCATCCCCCATTCCGTGGTTGCATCGCGGACGTAGATCGTTGACGCCAGCGGTGTGGGCACGGCATTCGTTGCCGTCAGCCGGAAACTTGTACCAAGATTATGAATGATATACGGTGTCCGTGGGTCAATGGCGAGATCAGCATCCCAAGTGGCGTAAAGCTCGCCGTAAGGGGAAAGGGTTTGGTTGGTGCTCAAAAACATGGTCCCGGTATAACCGTTCTTGACCCAAGGGCTTGCACTATTGGTGCCATAAAATGGGAATATCGAGTAACGTTTCAGCCAGTCCTTGGATTCGGCCTGCCACATGAACTCGGCCAGGAAGTTATAGTCGTCGTTCTCGGACCATGACTTGGTGTTGCTCCAATCCACCGGGGAAAACTCGGTGAGCCAGACGGGCCGGCCCCAGGTATTGTAGGCGCTTTGAAGGACGCCCATGATCGATCCGGCGTTTGGGGGGACATACTCATGCACCGCGGTGTAGTCCACGCGATAATTGTTGCTGGCAACCAGGCTGTAGAAATTATACATCCACGAGCCAAAAGTGGTTTGACAGGCCGGGCTGACAATCGGCACATTCAAAGCCTGAATCTGCGGCCATTGCGCGATGACATCATTGGTGCTGGTATTTGATCCGCCATTGGCGACGCTATTGTCGGGTTCGTTATAAGCCAGAAGATACGTTGGCTGGGCGCTTGCCAGCCAGCCGCCAACTCGCGCTTGGGCATCACTCAATGGTTCATAATATTGGGCTGCGTAAATCATTGGTACGTAATTTACCGATGGCGGGAGTGTCGTCCCGGTATGGTCGTCATAATTGTAAGCCCAACTTAGTTCAAACGGCGCATAATCGGCTTCGTACCCGGCGCAGCCTTTTTTCGGAAAATGGGCCTGGTAGGCGAAAGTCCAGTTTTGAAACGGGTTGGCGGAGGCGTTCGCCAGCGTGACGTTGGCGGGGTTGCCATTGTCGGTCTGGAGTACGAGATCGTACTGCGCGTTTACGATCCGGAAAAAGCCGTTGCCTGCATCCACCAAATACCATTGCTGCGACGGGGTCGCCGTATAATTCACCGGGACCACCGCATTGCCCACCAGGTTCAAGGGTTTGGCCGCGCCCAGGCATTGCCAGGTCGTACGGTTGCGGATGCGGTAGGTGCCATTCTGATAGTTGTAGAGGAGTTGAAACTGCTGGTCAAAAGCCGTGTTGGTCGCCGTCGCCTGACTTGTGCCATTGGAGTTGACGACGAGTGTGTTCGAGTTGCCCTGGTTGATGATCGTCCAAAATCCGTCCCCAAAGTTGTCAAATATAAACCGGTTGGTTGGATACGTAACCGTCAGCCGTTGGGGGGCGCTGCTAATCCCGGAGTTGGCCGCGCTGATGATCACCGTCCCGGGCCCGATGGCCGTGATCAGGCCGGAAGTGGAAATTCGAACGATATTTGTGTTGTTTAGAGTAAAACTGGTTTGTCCATAATTTAATAAATTTACGTTCGTGGTGTTCGCAAAAGTGCCCGAAACAATGGCCTGTTGATTCGAATAAAGCGGCATGGAATTGCCGACCGTCAAGGCGACGCTCAGAAGCGCCCCGGGATCAACCACCGACACGATATTACTATCAGCCAACGATCCCAAAGACGAAGTGATGGTCGCCTGGCCGGCTCCGACCGCCTGTAAATAGCCGCTGGCCGTCACCGTCACCACCTGGGTATCGCTGGAAGTATAAACCAAGCCGGGCATCGTGGGTGTCAAAACCACATTGGATTGATTGAGGTAATCACCCGTAACCATCACTTGATCAAAGGCCCCGATGATCAGGTTGGAGTTGGATAATTGTTGATGAATGGCTTGGAGTCCCAACGGTAGCGGGGTGATGAGGCCGGCCACGGAATCAGCGCCAAAGCTCAACGGAATCGTGTTGTTCGCGAAGGTTAAATTCGTGCCGGTGACCGCCGGCAGAAAGGTTCCGGTGAGGTTTTGGTCAATCTCCACCAGCCAGCCCATGTTGGTCGTGCTGCCCGTTGCCGCCGGATATAGTTCAATCCTCGCCCGGTTGGTCAGCGCTCCCGAACTGGTCGGGTTTGAGCCCCCAACCCCGTTGATAAAGAGCTGCCCAACCCCCGTACCCAGCCGGACCAGTACGGACAGGGTCCCGCCCAGCGCCTGAAATTGATTTCCGCTGGCCGCCGCCAGATTGATGCTGCACCAGCCATTACCGGAGCCGGTCATCGGTCCGTTGGTGGTTACCGTTCCATCGAACACCACCGTGTCCCCGGCGAGCAGGCTCAATCCGCTGATGGTCACCGGCGGATTTAATGGGTTAATCTCGCTCGAATTTGGTATGGCAGTGGACGGAAAAATAAAAGGCACAATTCCCGGGGTGCTGCGGACGAATATCGTGGCGGCGGAACTGGTGACTACATTTCCCGGGGTCAGCAGGTTGGTGACGACGATGCTGTATTGAACACCGTTGAAAGCCGCCGAGGTGGCTGGCGTGGTGTAAGCCAAGCCGGTGGCTCCGGCAATGGGAACCCCATTGGACAACCATTGTTGAGCGGTACTGACTGGGTATCCCTGGGTGATGGTGATGACAAAGGTGGCCCTGACGCCGGCAGCCACGGTCGAGGCGGCCGTCGTGGGAGCGGACAAGGCAATGATCGGCTGGGTCTGGATGAACTGATGTGCCGCGTTATTGGCCCCAAAACTGAGCACTATGGTATTGTTGGCAAAATTGATTCCCGTGCCGGTGTTGGTCGCGTTAAAAGTGCCGGTTATGCCTTGATCGATTTTCAGAACGTAACTCATGTTGGTCGTGGAACCGGTCGTGGTGCAGGTGAGCTCGATCCGAATCCGGTTCGTCTTGGAATCTTGAGCGGCGTTTCCAAACAACGTTGAGGTGCCGGACCCGTTCACAAACAACTGGCAACGGTTACCGCTGGCCGTTCCGGTTTCCACCAGCACGCCGAAGGTCGCGTTGACCACGCCCAGATATCCCGCGCCGTTATTCACCTCGACTGCCCCCCAGGCATCACCCGTTGAGCCGGGAACATTGATGACAATGCCATCAAAAACCACGACGTCGCCGGCATTCAGATTGGTGCCGCTGATCGAGGTAATGCCGCTGGCGGGATTGATTGGTCCACTGGGAGCGCTGAGTGTGGTATTGGCAAAAGTCAAAGTGTTGGTGGTCGCCGCCTCGGTAATCAGTGCCGTAACGGCAAAAATCATCGGCGCTCCCAGCCGGACGGCTTGGTTGAACATTTTGAGCGCGAAAATCATGGTGGGCATGCGTCCAAGCCATCAAGGCCTTTGAACGCGATCGGGGCTGAAATCATCAATGACAATTTATTACAAGTTTTTGATACACGCGGGGATAATTTTAGTTTTGGAACCTTAGCACACGTCCGCGCCGCCGAACAGCTACCCATAATGGGGATGGATAAAGGAATTTGTCAGGGTGAACTTCAAGAACTGCCGGGCGGGCAGGGGTGGATAGTCTTACCGGCCGGATTATGCGCGTGGGAGGGGTGCTTTGCCAGTATCACCGGTTTTGGGGATGTCTGCGCTACAACTTTCGGGGTATGGCGTGGCCCGAATTTCTGCGGTATAACTAGCCTGAATCTTTGATAGCCAGCGGATTGGGTTTTTTGCCCTCAAACAAAAATTTGTGTTTGCAATTCCGTTCGGTTGATGTCAAGAGCAGGCCGGCAACTGGCCTAAACGAGGATTCAACATTTTTTTGAGAAAATATTTGGCGGACGGTTTATTTGACTTTTTATGAAGATGTTTTTATCCGTCAGCCGGATTTTATGTGCGGCGATGGTCTTGTTTGTTCCCGAACTTCGTGCCGGGGTCATCCCGCAAAGTTTGAATTGTGATTCCTGGCCAAACCCTCTGGGAATTGACGACTCCCATCCCCGATTAAGCTGGCAACTGGCGGATACGAGTCCCTCTGAAAGGGTCCAAGGTCAGACTGCCTACCAGATTCAGGTCGCTTCGGCAGCCAGCCTTCTGGCCGCCAACCAGCCCGATTTGTGGGACAGCGGCAAAGTGGTTTCCCCCCAGACATTCAATATTTCCTATGCCGGCAATGCCTTGGCCACGGCGGAACAAGTTTTCTGGCAGGTTCGGGTTTGGGACGCGAATGGTCAACCGTCGGCTTGGAGTCCGGTGTCCACTTGGACCATGGGCTTGCTTCATCAAAGTGACTGGCAAGGCGGCTGGCTGGCTGCCGCCACTAATGGTCCTGGTTTGAGCCTGACCGGATGCAACTGGATCTGGTATCCGGAAGGCAATCCCACCCAGTCGGCTCCGGTGGCCACGCGGTATTTTCGCAAAACCATTTCGGTGCGTTCTGACTCGGCGCTCACGAGCGCGACAATGTTGCTGGCCGCTGACAATTCCTACACTGCGTACCTTAATGGCACGCAGGTCGGCCAGGGACAGAATTACGCCATTGCCACTCCTTTTCCGGTTTTGACCCAGCTTCAAGCCGGGTCCAATATCATCGCCATTGCCGCCAGCAACAGCGGCACCGTCGGCAATCCCGCCGGACTGATTGGCGAACTGATTTTGGGCTACGCCGACGGCACGCAAACTAACCTCCCCATGGATGCCTCCTGGAAAGTTTCCAAAACGCTGCAAACGAATTGGCAAACGCCCGGATTTGACGATAGTTCTTGGACCAACGCGCTGGTGCTCGGTAGTTTCGGCATCAGTCCGTGGGGAACCGGGGTGGTGATCCAGAACAGCCTGCCGATTTTTCGCCGGCCGTTCAAGGTCAATCCCGGTTTACAGCGCGCCTTGGTTTACATCTGTGGTCTGGGACAATATGAATTGACCGCCAACGGTGCTAAAGTCGGCAATGCGGTGCTGTCGCCGGGTTGGAGCTTGTACAGTCAGACTTGTCTTTATGATACGCTTGACCTCACTTCCTATTTGACGAACGGGAACAATGCGGTCGGGGTGGTGCTCGGCAATGGCATGTATAACGTCCCGGCCACCGCGAACTATACCAAGTTCACCGGCTCCTTTGGTCCGCCCCGCGTGATTGCTCAAATTTATCTCTATTACACCAACGGCACCAGCCAGGTCATTCCGACCGACACCCAATGGCTGACGACTTCGGGCCCCATCACTTATTCGCACGTTTATGGCGGTGAAGTTTATGACGCCCGGCTGGCGCCGCCGGGTTGGGACCAAGCAGGTTTCAACGCCTCAGCCTGGTCCGTGCCGGCGGTCACCAACGGTCCCGGCGGCAGCCTGCGCGGACAATCCCATGCCGCTCCCGCCATCGTGGTGGCGCAAACCCTGCCACCCATCCAGACCAATGTCATTTCCAGCAGCACCATCGTTTACGATCTCGGCCAGAACGCGGCTTTGATTCCCATCCTGACCACGCATGGCCCGGCGGGGTCGATGGTGCAAATCACCCCGGCCGAACTGACCAACGCCGATGGCACCGTGAACCGTGCCTCGACTGGTGGCGGTACGGCCTACTGGCAATACACCCTGGCCGGCACGGGGTCCGAAAGCTGGCAGCCAAAGTTTTTCTACCATGGCTGCCGCTATCTGCAAGTGGCCCTGTCCGCCGCGCCCGGATCATCCCAGTTGCCGGTGGTGGATGCCGTGGCTGGGCTGGTCATCCAGAGCGCATCCACCAATCTGGGAAACTTTTCCTGCTCCAGCGATTTGTTCAACCGGACCCGGACGATTATCCAATGGGCGCAACGGAACAACCTGGTCAGCATCCTCACTGACTGCCCGCATCGCGAACGGCTGGGCTGGTTGGAACAGGATCATTTGAATGGTCCCTCGCTCCGATATGAATTTGATCTGGGACAATTGTTTGCCAAGGCCACGCAGGACATGGCTGACAGCCAGACCGCGGCGGGCTCCGGCTTGGTCCCGGACATCGCGCCGGAATTCACGGTCTTCGGCGGTGGATTTCGCGATTCGCCGGAATGGGGCAGTTCGGTCATCATCGTGCCCTGGCAACAATATCTTTTTACGGGCGATGACACCTTGCTGCACAATTATTATTCCACGATGACGAATTATTTTGCCTACCTCCAAAATCAAGCGGCCAATAATTTTCTCAGTTACCCCGGCGGACTGGGCGACTGGTATGATATCGGGCCAAATCCGCCGGGCTACTCACAGAACACGCCGATTTCGCTCACCGCCGATGCCTACTTCTGTCAGGATGCCCAGATTCTCGCCCAAGTGGCGACCGAGATTGGCAATGCCGGTGATGCGGCCCGGTTCAGTTTGCTGGCCACCAATATTGGTATCGCCTTTAACAACGCCTATTATTCGACAACCAACGGTTATTACGCCACCGGTTCACAGACTGCGCAGGCCCTGCCATTGTATCTGGGTCTGGTCAGTTCCAACAACCAAGCTTCCGTCATGGCGCAGTTGGTTGGCAACATCTCCTCAGCGGGCTTAACCGCCGGTGAAATCGGCCATCGCTATTTATTGCGCGCCCTGACGGACATGGGCCGTCCGGACGTGGTCTATAATCTGCACAGCGGAACCAGCAATCCAGGCTATGGTTACATTCTCAGCCAGGGTGCCACGGCCTTGACCGAGGCGTGGGATGCCGACCCGAGCAGTTCGCAGGATCACTTCATGCTGGGGCACATCACTGAGTGGTTTTATCACGATCTCGCCGGGATCCAGTACGACCCCGCCCAGCCGGGCTTTCAGCGCGTGATCATCAAACCGGCTTTTGTCGGCGGTATCACCTGGGTCAATGCCAGCTACAATTCCGTTCGCGGAATGATTGTAAGCGACTGGTCGCTTACCAATGGCTTGGCCACGTTGGCCGTCACGATTCCTGCTGGCTCTACGGGGTCGGTCTGCCTGCCTTTGCTCGGCAACCTCAACACCAATCTGGTCGTCAAGGAAAGTGGAACCACCATCTGGCAGCATGGCGCGGTCTCCGGCAGTTCGCCTGGCGTCGCGTTCAGCCAGTTGCAAAGCACCGGTTCGCAGACTTACCTCGTCTGGACGATCGGTTCGGGCAGCTACCAGTTTGTCTGGGGGATTTTCGCCGCGCCGACCGGGTTGACGGCCACCAACGGCAACGGCCGGGTGTCCTTGAACTGGAATCCGGTGCCGAATGCGACCGGCTACAATGTGAAGCGGTCCACCACCAGCGGCAGCGGTTATGTCACCGTTGCCGGCGGCGTTGCCGGCACCAGCTATACTGATCTGGCCGTATCAAATGGCACTCCTTACTATTACGTGGTTTCGGCCCTGAACGGCGGCAACGAAAGCGCCAATTCTTCGGAAGTCAACGCCACGCCGCAATGGCCGGCCATTGCGGGAATCATCGCCAACTTTGGTTTCGAGACCCCGGTCATCAGCTCCTATCTGTACAACCCGACCGGGGCGGTCTGGGCGTTCACCGCCTCGTCCGGCAGCAGCGGTTCCGGCATCAGCGGCAATGGCAGTGCCTTTACCAGCGGCAACCCGGTTGCGCCGTCGGGCACCCAGGTCGCTTTTCTTCAGGGTACTTCCAGCATCGCCCAGACGTTGCTGGGACTGATTGCCGGGGCGATTTATCAAATCAGCTTTTCTGCCGCCCAGCGGAACAATATCTATGGACAGCAACTCGGCCAGACGTGGCAATTGCGGCTGGATGGCACGCCCGTCGGCACGTATGCGCCGCCGGAGTCAGCCCAAAGCTATGCGAACTACTATGCCACGTTCACTGTTCCCACGGCCGGCAGTCACACCCTGGCGTTTGTCGGCACGGATGCGAATGGCGGCGACAACACGGTTTTCATCGATAATGTGCAACTGGCGCTGGCACCTTCGTTGATGCCAACCACCATGTCGTGGCAGGTCGCTGGCCCACAAATTCAGTTGCTCTGGCCGGCCGATCACGCCGGCTGGGAATTGCAGATGCAAACCAATCCGCCCGGTTTTGGATTGGGTACCAACTGGACAATCGTCACTGGATCGACGTTCACCAATCAGTTTTCGATCCCGGTCATTCCCGGCGGTGGCAACGCGTTTTTCCGCCTGGTTTACCCGTAAATTGATCGTTCGGCTCAACGTCAGCCGCTTCGCTTCTGGCTTTTACCAATTTTTCTTTTCTACTGACGTTTAAGGCCGTTTGGATTTGTAACGATTTACTTTAATAAACGACAGTTGCCATGGCCAGCCGGGGATGAACCGGTCAACCCGATCCCTGCATTTGCCTCCGCGGCGCCGCACATTTGTGGTCCGCCAAAAATTGACAGCGTCGCCCCGCGTCTTTAGCCTTGGCCGATGTCTCGACTGCCGTTTGAACTGTTCTTGGCGCTGCGTTATCTGCGGCCCAAACGAACGTTTGTCTCGGTAATCACTCTTATCTCCATCCTCGGTGTGGCGCTCGGTGTGGCGGTGCTCATCATCGTCATCAGCGTCATGAGCGGGTTTGACCACCAATTGCGGGACAAGATTCTCGGCTTCAATCCCCACCTCAAAGTCATGCAGGCGGGCACGACGATGAAGGATTACGACCACGTGGCCGACCTGGTGGCGAAGAACTCGAATGTCGCTGCCGTCTCGCCCTTCATTCTGGGGCCGGTGCTGGTGGAAACGGAAGGGGATACAAATCATCCCTCGTATCAGGACACGCCCTATCTGCGCGGCATGGATCCGGCCAGGGAAGGCCGGAACAGTCCGCTGACCAATGAAATGATCGCCGGCAGTTTTGACCTGAGCGGGCACGGCCTGTTGGTGGGCAGTGATTTCGCAGCCAATCTCCATTTACAGGTCGGCGACCAGCTCTCGATTTATTCCGCCAGTGAAATAAAAAAAATGAAGGCGGCCTATGACCGCAAGGAATACGAGGCCATTCTGCCGACTGATTACGAGGTGCGCGGGATTTTCCAGTCCGGCTATTATGATTACGACGCCCATGTGGTGATCGCCTCGCTCGACAGCGCGCAGGATTTATATGACCTCGACGACTCGGTCCACGGGCTGTTTGTGACAATCAACGATCCATACCAGGCGGCGGCGGTGAAGGTGCAGTTGCATAATTCACTGGGCGATGACTATGACATCAAGACGTGGATGGAAGAAAGTTCGGGCATCCTCAATGCGCTGATCGTGGAAAAGAATGTGATGTTTTATCTGCTGTTCTTCATCGTGCTGGTCGCCGCCCTTTGCATCCTGAGCGCGCAGATCACCTTCGTCATCCAGAAGACGCGCGAGATCGGGATGCTCAAGGCGCTGGGGGCGTCGCGGTTGCAAACCTCCGGCATCTTTCTGTTCCAGAGCGCCATCATCGGCTTCATCGGTGTGGCTTCCGGTTTCGGGTCGGGTATGCTGGCGCTGGCGTATCGGAACCAGTTTCTTCATTTCATGAACCGGCTGACGGGCTTTGAGCTGTTTCCGGCGTCGGTCTATGGTTTTAACGATTTGCCCGCGATCATCCTGCCGCGCGACGTGGCGATCATCTGCCTCAGCTCGTTTGTCATTTGCATCCTGGGCGGCGTGCTGCCCGCCATCCGCGCCGGGCGGTTGAAACCCGTGGAGGCGCTGCGTTATGAGTGAACCGCTTTTGATCGCGCACGGTCTCACCAAGACCTACGTCATGGGCAAGCGCTCGCTCGAAGTGCTCCGCGGCGTGGACTTGGCAATCGCGCGCGGCGACTTTCTGGCGCTGCGCGGCGCGTCGGGCGCGGGCAAAAGCACGCTGCTGCACCTCATCGGTGGCCTCGACACGCCGAACGCCGGTGAGATCAACTTTTGCGGGCAGAAGCTCTCCGGCTTTTCCGAAAGTCAACTCACCGGCTTCCGCAATCGCAGCGTGGGCTTCGTGTTCCAGTCCTATCATCTCCTGCCGGAACTGACCGCGCTGGAAAATGTCAGCCTGCCGGCGCGCATTGCCCGGCTGCCCGTCGCGGTGGCGAAGCGGCGGGCGCTGGAATTGCTTGCGCGGGTGGGTTTGCAAGACCGGCTGGACCACAAGCCGTCCGAGCTTTCCGGCGGCGAACAGCAGCGGGTCGCTATCGCCCGCGCGCTCATTAACGAACCGGTGCTGCTGCTGGCCGACGAGCCGACAGGTAATCTGGATTCCCGCACCGGCGGCGAGATCATGGAGTTGCTCCAGTCGCTGCGGACCGAGCAGCAGACCACGCTCGTCATCGCCACGCACGACTCGCGCGTTGCCGGCCTAGCGCCACGCGTGATCGAACTGGTTGACGGCCTCATTGCTTCCTGATTTTCGATATGCCATTTACGATTGACGAGCGAATGGTCGCCACGCGCGCAAATCGCATATCGTAAATTGTAAATCTCATGAGCCAAGCCTACTGGGAAGCCCGTTATCAATCCGCCGACATGCCTTGGGAAAAGGGCGAACCTTCCCCCGGCCTCGTGGATTTTCTGGGCGCGCATCCGGAATTAAAGCGGGGAACCGTTGCTGTTCCCGGCTGCGGCACCGGCTACGACGTGCGCGAGTTTGCCCGGGGCGGCTTTGACGCTTTTGGTTTTGACCTTGCGCCCAGCGCGATTTCATTGGCCGAGGCGAAGACAAAAGCCGCCGGGCTTACGGCAAGATTCGTTTTGGCCGATTTCCTGCGCGACGAGCCGCCGCAGAAATTCGACTGGCTGTTTGAACACACGCTCTTCTGCGCCATCCAACCCCGTGAACGTGATGATTATGTCCGGGCGGTTTTGAAGTGGCTCAAGCCGGGCGGTGCGTATTTGGCCGTGAACTATCTGGAGTGCGGCCCGGACGGCCCGCCGTTTCCGACGACGCGCGCGGAACAGTGGGAACGGTTCTCGCCGCACTTTGAATTGCGGGCCGACTGGACGCCGCGCTCGTATCCGAACCGCGAGGGCAAGGAACGGATGTTCTGGTGGTCTTTACGGACGGCCACCGGGCACGGCCACCGTTGATTAAATCCGTTTACCGATTACTATTTTGCCATGATCGAAGATCGCGACTACATGCGGCAGCCGGAATACCATGATTCCGGCTGGCGCCCGTCCTTTCATCCGCGCTGGTCGTGGACGGTAATCTTGCTGGTGGCTTACGCGGTGGTGTTTGTGGTGGAAATTCTGGTTTCGCCGATGCCCCGGCTGCTGATTCCCGGCAATGCTTTTTGCCACGAGTATTTCGCCCTGAGCGTGGAGGGCCTCCGACAAGGCTATGTCTGGCAATTGGTGACATATCAGTTCATGCACGCCGGCTTGTTTCATATCTTGGGTAATGCCTGGGCGATTTACATGTTCGGCCGGGAGGTGGAATCCTACCTCGGCGGCCGAAAATTTCTCGCGCTGATGTTTTCCAGCGGCATCCTTGGCGGGGTATTTCAAATCCTCGTGGCGCTGGAGTGGCCGGATTACTTCGGCGGCGCCGTGGTGGGCGCCTCGGCCTGTGCGTTCGGTTTGGTGGCCGCGTATGCGCTGATGTTTCCCGAGCGTGAGCTTACAATGCTCATCTTTTTCGTCATCCCGGTCCGCATGCGCGCCCGTACGCTGCTCATCGGCTCGGCGCTGCTGGCGCTCGCGGGATTTGCCTTTCCGAATGTCATCTTCCCCGGCGTGGCCCATGCCGCGCACCTTGGCGGCATGGTGATGGGCTGCTTCTTTGTCCGGTATATTTTGCAGGGCGACTGGTCGCGGCTGAAAGGGTTCCTGCATCCGGCGGAAAAACGCGCCAACCGTCAACTTCCGGCTAGGGCGCCGGAAGCCGCGCCGCCGGCCAGCGGTTTTGTGGAAAGCGAAGTTGATCCCATCCTCGACAAGATTTCCGCGCACGGCCTCGCCAGCCTGACGCCGCGCGAACGTGAAATCCTCGAGAACGCGCGCAAGCACATCCGCCGTTCTTGAATCAAGGCCCCGACAATTACGCCGGCCGGCGTTGTCACGCCATGCGGCTGCTGGTTTTTTGCACCACGCTGTGGGCTCTGAGTTTTCCCACCATGAAGGCGCTCGCGCTCACCCAGCAGGGCCTTTTGCCGCAGACCGGCAGTTGGTTTTTCACCGCCTTGAGCGTGACCTATCGGTTTGGCGGGGCGGGCCTGCTGCTGCTGTTGTTTAGTTTCCGGCAGTTGCGGACTTTGCGGTGGTTGGAAGTGGAGCAGGGGCTGTGGCTCACGGCATTTGGCGGTCTGGGAATTCTCTTCCAGATGGACGGGCTGGTTTACACCCCGGCCTCCACCTCCGCGTTTCTGACCCAGGGCTATTGCGTGTTCATTCCCGTCTGGCTGGCGTTGGTGCATCGGCAATGGCCCTCGCGGAAGACGTTCTTGTGCATCGCCCTCGTCGTGGCCGGCGTGGCCGAGCTGGCCGGGATCAGCCGGCAATCCCTCCACCTCGGCCGCGGCGAAATCGAGACCCTCATCGCCTCGCTCCTGTTCACCGGCCAGATTCTCGGGCTTAATCATCCGCGCTACGCGGCGAACCGGCCATTGTGCCTGACCACCGTGATGCTGCTGGGCACCGCCTTGCTGGGCGTCCCGTTGGTTTGCGCCACCGCGCCCGCGGCCTCCGCCTGGCTGCGCGCCTATGCCTCGCCGGCGGCGTGCGGATTTCTGGCCGTCATCACGCTGGCATGCACCCTGGCCGCGTTTGTCCTGATGAACCGCTGGCAACGGTACGTGACCGCTACCGAAGCCGGATTGATCTACTGTGCCGAACCGGTGTTTGCGAGCCTGTTGGCGCTGTTCCTGCCGGGCATCTTTTCCCGTTGGGCCGGCATCCATTATCTGAACGAGAAGATTACCGTGCCTTTGCTCATCGGCGGCGGCCTGATCACGGCGGCGAATGTCCTGCTGCAATCCCGCTGGCTGGAAGGTAAATTACCAGCCGCGTCCAGTTGAAGCCGGGATTGGTAAAACCGGGGAATCGGTCAGGCAAAAAATCTCTGACAGCCGAGACTTTGCCTCGGCTTCTAGCCGCCCGCGAAAATCGCCCAGCCGCCGGACGTAGCAGCCCGACGTCAGTCGGCTTAAATTAATTTCCCCGCCCCTGAACCAGCATGAGCGAATCCACGTCCGCAGCTGCGTTTTAAAATCAGGAGAGCGCAAACGCGCCGGTTGCCGTTTTCGGCGTCGCCCCGTCCCCAGCGCCGTTAGGCGCGGCATATCTTGACGATGTTGCTCCGGAACGAAGCTTGATTAATTTGAATCGCCAAACTACCAAGATTTCAGCCCTGGCGGTCTTGGTAAAATCCGTGTCCATCGGTGGTTTATATTTCAATCGCCCTTTCCGCACACTTTAGCCGCTGAAGGGAATCAGGGGATTGCCGGTTCAAACCTAAGCGGATTTTGGCTTGAGGCCGCGGGGTTGGACATCCGGCACGGCCGGGCCGCGGGGTTGTTTGAAATGTATCGGCGAGCGGCGCAGCAGTGTGCCGAGCAACAGATCCGCCAGCGGCAGGACGACGTTGAAATTCTTACCCATGTACCGGTGATGCAGCAGGTGATGGCCATTCAGGCGGAAGAAAATCCCGGAGCGCTCCACCGTGCGCTTTTTGGGGAGGTGCATGCACCAATGAATGTATTCGTAGGTGGCGTAATATCCGGCGATCGCCACGCCCGCGCCCGCCAGCAGACCCCATTGGCCCACCGCCCAGGCAATGCCGAGAAACGGCAACGAGCCCAAAGCCACCAGGGCCGGCCCGTTCCACCAGGCCATGGGAATGGTCATGGCGTCTTTCTTGTCCACCAGATGGTAGGTTTCGTCCGCGCGGAAAACGCGGTGGTGGACGAGGGCGTGGGATTCGAAAGGGTAGCGGAATTTGCCGAGCGGCCGGTGCATGACAAAGCGGTGCAAGGCCCATTCAAAGAATGAACCATACACGACGGCACCGACCAGCCCGATCACCGCCCAACTCATAAACATGGGGATTTCAAACATGAAGAACGGAGTATAGCACAACATCGTCTGCCGGGCAATAATTCGACCGGTTAAATTACCAGGGGAGCCGGTTCCGCATCCGGGCCTGATTATGCTTTTGGCCAATCTTCCCCTGCTTCTCAATGCCTCCGGCTCCGGACCGCCACATGTATCACCTAAAAATATCCCAATCACTTGACAAAATGTATATATATTTTATATATACAACTCGCTGGGGGTTGTCGGATCCGCGACGTGAACGGTCCCCTTGCCATCGGTCTTTGACATATCTGAATTTTTGGCTGCCGGCTGATGCCTCAGCCGCCTCTCCCTCTCCGGGCCGCGTTAGCGACCGGGAGAGGGAGGCCGCAGGCTAGGAGCAGTCGGGCCGACCCTTGGTGCACGGCACCCGTTATTGGGGAAAAATCCGATTTCGATCACGGCAAATAATCTCTGATAATGATAATGCGATTGGAGCATTCCAAGCCGCATCGCGTTGCCCGCCGTCATCGATCTGCGCGCAGCGTCTTGGCGTGCGGCGGCCCGCCGCCGCTTTGGCCACTGGCTGGATAAGGGTAAAATATTGATCCAACTCCGCGGCTATCAAATCGAGTAGCAGCGGGCGTAAGCCCGCTCCAGCTTGATAAATCAATCATCCACCCCTGGTTCCCTCTCCGGCCCTCGCTAGCGGGTAGAGAGAGTGGCTATAGACCGAGTGATCTAGTGTTTGGCCCCAATTAATTTGGTGGAAAATTCAATTTCGGTCAAATTCGGTCACGTTTGGTCACGTTTGGTCACGTTTGGTCACGTTTGGTCACGTTTGGTCACTTTCGCCGGGAGATGGCTCTGTCGTAGGAATCGGCTGATGAGGCCGATTCCCTTGAAACTTTACCACCCCAAAAAAACAAAAGTGGTAAAGAAACGGTAAAGTTCCGGATGCTCTATCAAGCACTTACAAAAGTTTGGGCCCGGGGTGGTAAAGAAAATGGGCTTGGCTGGTAAAGTTCGTGGGGCCGTGAAAAGTTTTATGTCCGTTCAACTTTTGGCACCTTTCGTCCATTTTCGGCATTTTTAAAACCGGGTGACAAAAAGGGACAAAAGGTGCCAAAAAGGGACAAAAATGGACATCACCGTTCAATTTATCCAGGTGCCCGTCCGGAAGGGTGGGTAAAGAAACTGGTACCGTCAGTTCCGTTATTCGCCAGCGTCAGGAGCCTCTGACGGTTTTCCAATCCGGCTTCTAACTCCTTGCCTCTGAGGTAAATACTTGGCCAAATGTTACCTTTTGTCAAATTTTTGCATTTTCAAAACAGGGTATCAAAACGGCACAAAAAGTATCAAATGGTATCAAAAAGTAACCTCACAGTTCAATTTATCAATGGTGCCCGTCTGGAAGGTTTGGTACAGATGGTAAAGTTCCGGATGCTCTATCAAGCACTTAAAAAGTTGGCCCGCTGCCTGGTTTAGTATTTTAAGACTCGCTCTGAGGCGCCGATTTGAAAAAACAGCTCCATTTGCCGGAGACTCGAAGCCGCCGCCTTTTTGTAAACTTGTCAAAGGCATATACCAGACCTTGGGCATTAAAGTGTAACCTGATTGCCAATTTTGGCGTATTATATCAGTGGTGACTGGAATGAGATACGTTCCTTTGAGCTTAATTTACATGAACCCGCGACGGGCATTCACATTGATCGAACTGTTGGTGGTCATCGCCATCATTGGCATTCTCGCGGCGATGCTGATGCCGGTGCTGTCCAAGGCCAAGCAGCGGGCGCAGGGGGCCATTTGCCAGAACAACGGCAAGCAGATGATGACGGCGATGATCCTGTACGTGGATGACAACCATGATTTCTTCCCGCCAAATCCGGATGACGGGAACACTTTGGCGGGTCACAACTGGTGCGGCGGTCAGGCGGGCATCGCGGACCCGAGCATTCCCGGGTCAGGGACGGAACAATTCAATCCGGACGTGCTGAAAGATCCCGCCCACAACCTGCTAATTAATTATTTGTCCGGCGTGTACACCATTTTTCGCTGTCCCGCCGACTTGCGCCAGGGATTATATCAAGGCACGAACGTTGCGCTCTTGGGCCAGATCGTTCCGGCGGCGCGCACCTTTTCCATGAACCAAGCCATCGGCACGATTTGTCCCGGTTACGATCAGGGGAAGGTTCACAGCGGGGCGCCAACTTTGGCCGTCAACGGCCCCTGGCTGGACGGTAACCACTCGAATCGTCGCAATGCCCCTTGGGCCACGTACGGCAAAATGACCGACATGAACACGCCGGGTCCCTCGGGTCTGTGGGTGTTGCTGGATGAAAATGCTCAGGGCCTCAACGACGCTGCCTTTGCTTTCAGTATGGCCATACCGGGCTGGGTGGATTTTCCGGGCTCCTATCATAACGGCGGCTGTGGCCTCGCATTTGCCGACGGGCATTCCGAGACGCACCATTGGGTGGATGCGAGCACGTTAGAATTTAATATTGATGGAACGGTGGGCAATGGTTCAGGGGATCCGGCGGACTGGACGGACTGGTCCTGGCTGGCCGCCCGCACTTCGGCCAAGGTGCAATAAATGCGGGCATCGCCATAAACGATGCCGGCAAAAGTTTTTCAATTCACTTTTCTCCGGCCGATTGGTTAGCTTGGGCGGGTGAGCAACGAATATTCCCAAACTGATGTCCGCCCCACGCCCTCCGCCGGCCGTGGCTTCTGGGCGCTCATCGTCACGCAGTTTCAGGGCGCGTTCAGCGACAACACGCTCCAGTGGCTGGCCATTTCGCTCATTATGGGCATGGGACTGTCGACCGAGGCGAGCGACCGGTTCGTCACGGTCATCGGTGCGCTCTTCGCGCTTCCCTTCATCGTGTTTTCCATGGCGGGCGGTTATCTGGCCGACCGCTACAGCAAGCGCAGCGTTATCATCGGGATCAAATTATTTGAAATTCTCGTGATGTTATTTGCGCTGGCCGGGTTGGCCACGCACCATATTTATATTACCATCGGCGGAGTTTTTTTGATGGGCGTTCATAGTGCCTTCTTTGGGCCGTCCAAATACGGGCTGCTGCCGGAGCTGCTGCCGGAGAAAAAGCTTTCCTGGGGCAATGGCTATCTGGAGTTCGGCACGTTCATTGCCATCATCAGCGGCACGGTGGCGGGCGGCTGGCTTTGCAAAACCTTTGCCGGTGAACCCGGCTGGTCCGGGGTCATCCTGATTGCGCTGGCCGTCGTCGGCTTGTTCACGGCTTTCGGCATCACCAAAGTGCCGGCGGCCGATCCTCGGAAACAATTTCGCGCCAACTTTGTGGCTGACTTGTGGGGGCAGGTCCGAATGATCCGGGGCGACCGCAAGCTTTGGCTGGCGCTCATCGGCAATACCTATTTCTTCGGGGTGGCCGCGCTGATCCGGTTCGTCATCGTCATCTACGCCAAGCAGTCGCTGCATCTCAACGACCCGGTGTCGACCGGCTATTTGCAGGCCGCCACGGCGATTGGCATCGGCCTGGGCTGCTTCGCGGCGGGCTTCCTTTCCGCCGGCAAGATTGAAACCGGACTCCTGCCGCTGGGCGCCGCCGGCCTGACGATCTGCGCCGCGTTGCTGGGAGAAACCGGATTGACTTTTTGGGCCGTGGCCGTGCGGCTGGCAGCGCTGGGTTTTTTTGGCGGTTTTTTCATCATCCCCATTTCGGCGCTGCTGCAACACCGGCCCGCCGCTGACCAGAAAGGTACGGTGCTGGCAGCCGCCAACCTGATTTCCTTCATCGGCATTTTTTTGGCCTCCGGAGTTTTCTACCTGCTGGCCTCCGTTATGAAACTGGCGCCCCCGGAGATTTTTCTCGTCGTGGCCGCCGCCGGTTTGTTTGCCACCATCTATGTGGTGGTGCTGCTGCCGGATTCATTGCTCCGGTTCGTGCTGTGGCTCGTGACGCATTCGATCTACCGGATCCGGGTGACGGGCCGCGACCACCTCCCGGAAAAGGGTGGCGCGCTGTTTGTCTGCAACCATGTTTCATTCGCCGACGCGTTGCTGCTGCTCGCTTCGACCGACCGCTCCGTGCGGTTTCTGATGTTCAAGGATATTTACGACCAACCCTGGGTGAAGCCGTTCGCGAAAATTCTCCGGGTCATTCCGGTCTCCTCCGAGCAGCGGCCGCGCGAGCTGCTGCAGGCCCTGCAGACCGCCACCGATGCCATCCGGGCCGGCGAGGTCGTCTGCATTTTTGCCGAGGGACAAATCACCCGCATCGGGCAACTGCTGCCGTTTCGGCGGGGTATGGAACGGATCATGAAAAACGTGGACGCGCCCATCGTGCCGGTGGCGTTGGACGGCGTGCTGGGCGGCCCGACGAGCTATCGGCGCGGCAAATTCGTGCATCTGATCACGGCCCGCTGCCCGCATCCGGTTACCGTGAGCTTCGGGCCGCCGCTGCCGCCGGCCACCACGCCGTTCGCGGTGCGCGAGGCGGTGCAGGAGTTGCAGGTGGCCGCCTGGCAGCTGCGCCGGGCCCAGATGCAGCCGCTCCACCGCAATCTCATCCGCATGGCGCGGGAGCATCCGCACCGCTTCGCCTTTGCCGATACCAGCGGGAAGATCAATTTTGGCACCGCGCTGGTCAAAACCATTTTCCTCGCGCGCCGGTTGAAAAAAGTTTGGGACAATCAGCGCCTGGTCGGCATTTATCTCCCGCCCAGCGTTCCGGGTGCGCTGGTGAACTATGCCGCATTCCTGTGCGGCCGGGTGCCGGTCAATTTGAACTACACGCTTTCCGAAACCACGCTGGCCGACTGCGTAAAGCAGTGCGACATCCGGACGGTAATTACCTCGCGGAAATTTCTGGCCAAGATCAAGCTGACGCCGCCGGGTCGGTTGATTTTTATGGAGGACATTGCCGGTGGAACGCCCAAAACCGAACCGGCGCCAACCGCCAGTGAACAGCAATCCACCCAGCCCGGCATCACCGCGCCCTCGTTGGTGGAAAAAATAATGGCGTATTTGCTCGCGAAACTCGCACCGGCCCGTTTGCTGGAGGGGATGCTGGCAGCCGAGGGTCAACCCGAAACCGGTGCCAAGCAGCCATTGGATCAACTGGCCACGGTCATCTTTTCCAGCGGCAGCACCGGCGAACCGAAGGGCGTCATGCTATCGCAATTTAATCTGCTGGCGAACATTGAGCAATGCGGCGAGGTCATTGCCCTGGATGAATCGCAGCGGCTGCTGGGCATCCTGCCATTTTTTCATTCGTTCGGTTTCACCGTGACGCTCTGCCTGCCGGTCGTGCTCGGCACCGGGGTTGTATATTACCCGAATCCGCTCGATGCCAAGGGGATTGGGACCATGGTGCGCGAATATGAAGTCACCGTCATGCTGGCCACCGCCACGTTCCTGCAAATCTATTTGCGCGGCGTCGCGCCCGAGGATTTTGGCAGTCTGAAACTCATCGTGACCGGTGCGGAAAAACTACCCGAGCGGCTCGCCGCCGCGTTTGAGGAGCGCTTTGGCATCCGGCCGTTTGAGGGCTACGGTTGCACCGAATGTTCCCCGGCCGTGGCCGTGAACACGTGGGATTATCGCGCCGCCGGATTCTACCAGGTCGGCGGCAAGCATGGCAAAATCGGCCAGCCCGTGCCTGGCATGTGTGTGCGCATTGTCGAGGCCGAAAATCCCTGGGGCGGAAAAATTCTGCCGACCGGTGAAACCGGCATGTTGCTGGTCCGCGGCCCCAACCTCATGCTGGGCTATCTCAACCAGCCGGAGAAAACGGCGGACGTGCTGCGCGACGGTTGGTATTGCACCGGCGATGTGGCCTTTCTGGACGAAGACGGCTTTCTACAGATCACCGGCCGCCTGAATCGTTTCAGCAAGATCGGCGGCGAGATGGTGCCGCACCTGAAGATCGAGGAAAAATTGCAGGAACTCGCCGGCGTCGCCGAATATGCGTTTGTGGTCGTGGGCTTGCCGGATGAAAAAAAGGGCGAACGTCTGGTCGTACTGCACCGGCTGCCGGCGGCGGTGCTGGCGGCGGTGCTGGACAAACTCGCCGCGTGTGATCTGCCGAATCTCTGGAAGCCCAAGGCCGATGCTTTTTTTTACGTGGAAAATTTTCCGATGCTTGGCACCGGCAAACTGGACTTGCGTGGGGTCAAGGATACGGTCACACAGCTGGCGGCGTAAACTTTACCTGGCGGGATTCAAAGCTTGATGAATTCCGGCCGGAGGGATTTTTCGTCCAGGTGCAAAATCGCGACGCTGCGATCCGCGCCGAACCGTGGTTTTCCCGCATAGCCGGGATTCAGGAACAGAATTCCATCCACCGTCTCCGCCAGCGGCTTGTGGGTGTGCCCAAAGACGACCACGTCCGGCAGCTCTTTCACGATGCTTTTGTCCACCGTTTCGGACCGCGCCCATGGATTAACAATGTGATGGACGAGAAATTTCTTATCCGCCAGTGCAATGACTTCCGTGAGCCGGAAGCCAGGGTCACTGTCCGTATTGCCCAGCACCGCGGTGACCGGGGCAATGAACTGGAGCTCCAGGATGATCGAGGCGTAGCCGATGTCGCCGGCATGGAGAATGTGGTTCACCCCGGCAAAAAGCTTTTCCACGCGCGGATCGAGATAGCCATGCGTGTCGGAAATGACGCCGATTTTCAAGTCTGTGATTCCTCCGGCTCGCCGGGTTCCTCGGCTTCGGTCGCCGGCGCTCTACTGCCGGCGGTCTTGTCGGCGGGTGATTCGGCGACGAGTTTTTCCGAGGCGACAAACAGGGCGGTGAAGAGGCCGCCGCTCAGGAGCGTGTTGCGGAACATTTCCCAGGTCGTTGGATGCCAGTCGGGCCGGCCCAGGGTCAACGCCTGAAACCAGCCGGTGATCGTTTTGGCATAAGCGGCATCCTGCAGCCAAGCCAGGGTGTTGGTGACGAGATAAAAAAGCACCGCGCCCGCCAGGCCGCCTAAAACTAGGGTTAAAAACGGCGCCTTCCGCCCAATACCTTTCCCCAGCCCGATGAGCAGGGCGTAAACCGCGTAATTCAATAGTAGATAAAATCCTACCGGGCGGGCGTGATAATAAAACACGTTCAGTAAGATGTCCGTCATCAGCATCACGCCGAGCGGCAGCGCCCAAGCCAGCGCGCCGGGAAAATAAACGCCAGCGCAAAAGGCAAACGCATAGGCGGCGCTGAAATTCGGCGGTAGCAGCCCGGGAATTCGCGACGTGGCGAATATCGCGACAAAGATGGCGGGAAGTAGAAACTTACTTTTCACTTGGCAGAATTTAACTGGACCCCGCTGGGTTTTAAAGCCCGAACCGAATAGATTTAATGCCATCGTCCAGACCGGCAGCTGACGTGCTGTTTAGGTCACTTTGCCGGCGGGTGCGTCGCCAAGAAGGGCATGGATGGCTTCCGCGCCGGTTTCCGCCAGCAGCACGGCATAACCCTTCGCGCTGAGCATGAACATCATGGCCCGCAATACAATCTGGTTGTCATCAATAACCAGAATTTTCTTTGCTCCGGGAGCGGCAGGTGTGGCTTCCATTTGATTGGTTTGGTTGGTGATAGTTTGTCGATCGCGGCCGAGAAGGCAACTCAGAGTTTATTGGCAAAGAATTGTCAATTTTTTGGGGCCGTGCGCGCCGAGGACGAGGATGCGCTCGATGTCGCCAGTGCGGCTGGGGCCGGTGATGAACGAAATCATGCTTGGATAATCCGGCGCATATTTTGACTGCAACCGCGCGAACGCCGCTGGCAGGTCGGCGACCAGTTGTTCGCGCCGGGCGATCACAACATGATGCGGCGGCAGCACGGACAAAGCGCGTCCGCCTGCGCTCCGGCTGGTTAAGGCCACGCCGCCGGTCTGGGCGATCAGCGCATCACATTCGGTGATGCCGGCGTCGCACTTTTCCATTTCCTGAACCTCGTAGCCGCGGTCGGTAAGCGTCACCGGCAGACCGAGCGTTTTACAGGCGAAGTCAGTCAGCTCGCCGCCGTGGCTGGCGACGCGTCGCCACTTTTCCGCGTCGCGTAATTTGAGGAGCGCGGCTTCCAATTCATCACGGCTGGCCAGCAGTTGAAAATCGGCCTTCAAATCGGCGGCGTTCTTGGCGAAGAGTTCGAATTGTTCCGCCACGCTGGTGCCCACCAGCGGTAGCCATTCGCGAGCTTGATTGGCGGGCGGTTCGGTGGCCGCGTGGACGGTCATGTCGCCATGCGAGCCGGGCAGGGGAGCTGCTACTTTCAACGCCTCGCGGATGCGGCCCAAAATGTTTTCGCGTTCGCTCATTTGCGGTTCCTCCACCAATCCTTGAAAGATTCGCGCGGCTGCGGCGGGAGATCGCGGGTTTTCGTCCATGCCTTTGCCGGGTCCAGCGCGCTTGCTTTCACGGCGCGCTGGAGCGGCTGGGTGAGCCAGCCGATTTTCTTGGCCACCGACCAGAACAATGGTTCGTTCGCCACGATGCCGAAGATTTGATACGCCAGCTTTTCAAAGAACGCCGGTTCCCTCGCGGAGGCGTTCCGCCGGTTTTGCAGCAGATGATGGTGCAAATCAATTTTCACCGGACACGCTTCGGTGCAGGCGCCGCACAGCGATGATGCGTTGGAAAGATGTTTCCAATCCTGCAATCCGCGCAAGTGCGGCGTGATGACCGAGCCGACCGGGCCGCTGTAAGTGGTGCCGTAGGTATGGCCCCCGACGTTGCGGAAAATCGGGCAGACGTTCAGGCACGCGCCACAGCGGATGCAGTGCAGCGCGTCACGCTGCTCGGCGTCGGCGAGGAGTTCGGTGCGGCGGTTGTCGAGCAGGACCACGTGCCATTCTTCGGGGCCATCGCACTCCCCGGGCTGGCGCGGGCCGGAATACATCGTGTTGTAGCAAGTCATTGGCTGGCCGGCACCGGCGGTCGCGAGCATCGGTAGAAAGAGCGCGAGGTCACTGAAGCGCGGCAATACCTTTTCGATGCCGAGCAAGGTAATCATTGTCTTCGGCAGCGCGGCGGTGAGGCGGGCGTTGCCCTCGTTTTCCGTTATGGAAATCATGCCGGTCTCGGCGATGGCAAAATTTGCTCCGGTGAAACCGACGTCGGCCGTGATGTATTTCTGCCGCATCACGCGCCTTGCCACCATCGTCAATTCTTCCGGCGAATCTGATGGCGCGTCGCCAAGTTCCTTCTGAAACAACTCTTTGATCTCGCCCCGCGTCAGGTGCATCGAGGGAAAAACAATGTGATAGGGTGGCTCGTGCCGGAGCTGCACGATGAATTCGCCGAGGTCGGACTCGACGACGGTGAAACCCTCTTTTTCGAGCGCGTGGTTCAGATGAATTTCTTCACTCGTCATCGCCTTGGACTTGATGATGCAGCGCGCTTTTTTGTCGCGGAGAATTTGGGCGATGATTTCCCGCGCCTGTTCGCCGTTGCTGGCCCAGTGAACTTTCGTGCCGCGCGCTTCGAGCTTGGCCGTCAGCGCTTCCAGATGCGTGTCGAGATGATTAATGGCTTCCCATTTGGTTTCCGCGGCGGCTTGGCGGGCGGATTCCCAGCTTTGAAACGCGGCCTTGCGCTTGTCCCGGACAATTTCATAGCTGCGCAAAGCCGTGCGGATGACCTGCCGGTGCCGCAGGTCGCCGGCTTTCTCAGTGGCGCGCGATTTGAAATCGGAAACGAAAGTGCTCATTGGTGGTTCAAGACCTCGGCGAGACTGATGGTTTTGGTCGGCTTGCCCTGGCGCGATAACAAGCCTTGAATGTGCATCAAACAGCTCGAATCGCTGGAGACAATGTATTCCGCGCCGGTCTCGGCGGCGCTGGCGCATTTCACCTCGCCCATCGCAGTGGAGATCATCGGAAATTTGGCCGCGAAAGTGCCGCCGAAACCGCAGCACGACAGCTCGGTCATTTCGACGAGTTCCAAATTGCGGACCTTCGCGAGCAGGGCGCGCGGCTGCTGGTGGATGCCGAGTTCGCGCAGGCCGTGGCAGCCGTCGTGGAACGTGACCTTGTGCGGAAACTTCGCGCCGAGATCCGTCACGCCCAGCTTGCTGACGAGAAAATCGGAAAATTCCCAGGTGCGGGCGGCGACTTGTTTGGCGAGCTCCGCGTGGCGCGTCGCTTTGAACAATTCAGGATAAAAGTTTTTCACCATCGCGCCGCAGGAACCGGAGCCGATGACGACCGCCTCGGCATCCGCCAGTTTTTCCAGCACCGGCGTGGCGATGGTGCGGGCCTCGGCGTGATAGCCGGAGTTGAACGGCGGCTGCCCGCAGCAGGCGATCGCATCCGGGCAGATCACCGTGTGGCCGAGGCGTTCAAGGATTTCCACCATGCTGATGCCGGCGCGTGGAAACAGGGCGTCCACAAAGCAGGGAATGAAGAGGGTGACGGTCATGCGGTTACAACCGTAATATCTTTCCCTAGAATCGCCTGCGCGTCATTAAAAAAATGGGTTGCGGTCGCGGTTCAATCTGCGGCGAGACCAAATAACTGGCTATTGTTTTTTTCCAATTCAAAAATAATGCTGGCCAGCGCCGGTTGGAACTTGTTTAATCGACGCAACTTCAAGTTTTGCTGAGCGAGCATTTGCTTGCCCGCATGACGGGATTCAAAGATGTACCATCCCGTTGCAGGCGCCGGCAGATCCGTTGGGACTTGACGAGATAAACCTTCAAAATCACATGAAAATGACACGGCAATTCCTTCTGGTAACGGGTGCTTTGATATTACTCAGCGTTTCCCTTCCGGCCCAGACGCTGGTGCGGACGGTGGGTCAAACCATGGCGCTTCCGGGCGGAGCGGCCGGAAAAACCGGCTGTACGGGCATCGTCACAGACTCCGCCGGCAGCCCGTTGGCCGGCGTTACGGTGGAATATTGGGCAATGGCAGGAATTCCATTTATGACGGGTGCTCCGGAATTAAAAAATCAAACCGTTACCACCACCAACGGCACTTTTGCATTTTCGGAACCGGCCGCCGGCGGTTTTCTCGTGGCGCACAAGCCCGGTCTGGCCACGATATGGAAGCAGATGAATCAGATGTTTGGGTTCGTCCAGGCGTCGGATGAAAAATTGCAGCTGGTGCTGGCCCCGCCGGCGGCACTGGCCGGCGTGGTGTTGGACGGAACGGGCAAACCGGTCCCGCACGCGGCGGTTTTCGTGAGCATGGCGGTTAGCGAAATGTCTGAGGAAACTCCGGGCCGCGCTTTCAATTTTATCACCGACCGCCCGGCGCGTGAAAGCTTCGCGGCCCGCACGGATGCCGCCGGCCATTTTCGGATTGAAAATTTTCCCACCAACGCCACGGCGAATTTGGGTGTGCAGTCTCCGGGAAAAGCTTTGGGCCAGACACAGTCCGCATTTTTTCGCGGTGGTTCGCTGCCTTGGCGCGGTGGGCAGGAAGACATCAAACTGGTGGTGGAACCGGCCGGCAACGTCGAAGGCAAGATCGTCGTCGAGGGCGCTAGCTCGCCGCCGCCGATCGCGCGGCTGACCTTGCAGCCCGCCGGTCCGGCTTTCTTTGGATCCGGCGCGAGCGAGCCGGTGCAATCGGCTGCCGATGGCACGTTTCGCATCAGCGATGTGGCCGCCGGGTCGTATCGGATTCGTGCCGACTTCGGCACTAATGCTGTTTCAGAATGGGTCGCCGACACGGCACCGGTGACGGTTGAGTCCGCGCAGACCACGCGGGATGTGCAGGTGACGGCAGCGCACGGCGGATTGCTGGAGGTGGCGGTGCTAAGCGATGCGGATCATCAACCGCTCCCGCAAATCCAGATCAGCGCTTATAAAATGGATCTCCAATCAGTCGCCCGTTCCGACAGCTACGGCATTGTCCGGTTGCGCCTGTCGCCGGGGGAATATCAGGTGGCCGCCTTCCGTCAAGGCATGCCGTCAGCCCAAACTTCCGCCAGCGTCGAGGCCGGCCAGACGAACCGCGTGGAGATCGACATTGTCGCGCCGAAGAAAATCACCGGGATTATCCGGCTGCCGGACGGCCAGCCGGCCGCGGGACTGTCGGTGAGCATGATCGGCGGGTTTGGCCCGAATATGAACGCGGTCAAAACCGATGCCGCCGGCAAGTTTGAATGGGAATGGAATTCGCCGCAATACGGGCCAAACAATATGAACCAGAGCCTGTGCGTGCTGGTCCGAGACCCGGCACATAATTTGGCTGTGGCGCAGGATGTCGATCAAGACTCCGGCACGCTGGATTTGAAACTCGCGCCGGGACTTACTTTGTTTGGAAAAGTTACGTCTGATGCCAAACCGGTCTCAAATGCGACGGCAACGCTGGTCTTCTGGACTGGCAACCAAGGTGCCTGGCTGCAAGGTTTGTCCCGGACAAATATTCCGGGGCAGTTTGAAATATCCGCGCTGCCGCCCGGTAGAAGATACGGCATCACGGTTTCAGCCCCGGGATACGGCCAACGGCAAATAAATGATTTCACTGTCGCCACCGGCCCCGGTCGGCAGGAACTTGATCCGATCGAACTCAAGCCGGCCAATCTTCAAATGGCCGGCCAGGTACTGGACGTAGACGACCAACCGGTTGCGGACACGTATGTTAATCTTTCCGGCGACGGTCAGCCCGCTTCGGGCGTAAGTACAGATCGTGAAGGCCGATTCCGGTTCGAGCATGTCTGCGAGGGTTCGGCGCAGATTTCGGCCAATAACAACTCGGGATCTTATGGCAACATTTCGGCTGAAGGCGGCGACACGAATATAGTGTTACGGCTCGGTCAAAATTTCAACAATGGTCCGGGAACTACCACACATAAAATAAAGGGAACGGTTTCGGATGCCGACGGCCAACCCGTTGCTGGCGCCCAAGTGGCGGTGTTTCCATCCAACGGCTGGATTCAGTGGAGAAAAACGGGGACTAATGGCGCGTTCAGCCTTGCTTGGGCACTTCAGCCGTGGCAGCTGCAGCAGTCAGGCGGCAATGCCATGCTGGTCGTCCGGGATTTAGCCCACGAATTGGCCGCGACCGAAGATTTGCCCGAGGACACGACGAATCTGGACGTCACCTTAAAACCCGCTTTAAAGATCCATGGATTGGTGAACAATGTTGACGGCTCGCCGCTGGCTGGGGCGCAGGTGGGTTTGTGGATCAAGACCGGTAACAATTACGGACAATTGGACCAGCAAACGTTCGTCACCGACGGACAGGGCCGCTATGAAATCAAGAGCCTGCCGTCGGATGCTGAATACATTATATTTGCTTCTGCCAATGGCCACGGCAAAGTCCAACAACCATTAAAAAACGATCCCGACACCAAACTTATGGAGCTGCCACCGTTCATCCTCAAGCCGGCTGACCGGTTCTTGGCCGGGCAAGTGGTGGACCAAGATGAAAAGCCGGTTTCCGGGGCGAACGTTTCGCTTAATGGCGACGGCCAGCCCAATGGCCAAATGACTACTGATAGCAAGGGCCGGTTTCACTTTCAGGTTTGCGAAGGCCAGGTGCAAGTCATGGCGAACGGACGGAATACTTTTGGTAATGTTTCTGCTGAGGGCGGGGATACGAATGTCGTCTTGCGCCTCGGACAAAATTACAACGGCGGCCCTGGTGTCAAACCCCACAAACTGACGGGCGTCGCAACTGGCCCCGACGGCCAGCCAGTTAGCGGTGTGCGGGTGACGGTGTTTCCAACCTATGGCCAAGACGAGTGGAGAAAAACGGAGGCCGATGGCGCGTTCCATCTGAGTTGGTCGCTCCCGCCGTGGCAGCGCCAATCAGGCGGCGGGGCGCTGCTGATCGCTCGGGATATTGCCCATAATTTGGCCGTCACCGCGCCGTTGACGGAAGAGACCACCCATCTCGACATCGTGCTTAAGCCCGCCTTGACCCTAGCCGGCCGCGTGGAGGATGTGCGCGGCAAATCCCTCGTCAACACGCCCATCACCGTGCTCCTCAAGGCGGGCAACGGCTATAGCCAGATCAATGAGCAAATGTCCTTCACTGATGCGCGCGGCCGTTACGAAATCAATAGTTTGCCGCTGGACGCGCAGTATTTGATCATTGTCAACGCTCCCGGCCACGGCAGCAAACAGCAGCCGGTTCAAAATAATTCCGCGACCAATCGGCTGGTGTTGCCGCCGTTTGTCCTGAAGCTGGCCGACCAAGTTCTGGCCGGGCGGGTGCTGGACCTGAACGACAAGCCGGTTTCCGGCATAATGGTGCAGTTGAACGGCGACGGCCAGCCCAATGGCAATACCACCACAGATAGCCATGGACAGTTTCACCTGCAGGTTTGCAGCGGACAAATTAACCTGTTCGCCTATTCGCAATACGGCGGTGGCAACGCCCAGACCACGGCCACGGCAGGCGATACCAATGTTGTCATCCGATTGCGTTCTCAATCGGGCTTTCCTCGTCCGGCACCTCGTCACACGCTGCTAAAAGGGAAACCGCTACCGGATTTGACGGCGGTGAACCTTGCCAGCGATGTTGTGCCCGCCGGTCGACCGGTGCTGCTGTGCTTGTTTGACGCTGGCCAGAGTCTTTCGCGTCACCTCATCCATCAATTGGATCGGCAGGCGGCCGCGCTGGCGCAGCAAAACATCACCGTGGTGGGTGTTCAGGCGGTGGTTGCCAGCGATGAGACCTTTGGCCAATGGAAAACCAACAGCCTGGTTGCTTTTCCCATCGGGCGCGTGTCGGAGAAATCCGAGCGGACAAAATGGGCCGCGACAGTTCAGTCATTGCCCTGGCTGATCTTGGCCGATGGCAGCCATCGCGTGGTCGCCGAAGGCTTCCCAATTGAGACATTGGAAGAGGAGATCGGCAAATTACCAAAATGATCCGCCAGGCTAACCTGATTGAGTGTTGGATGGGTTTGGCGCGCGTGGAAAAAGGTTGAGTTTAATCACCGTTTCTGGTCTTGTCTGGCCATATTCCAATGCAGCGGATTATGCATCCTGGTTGAGCGCTGGTATGGATTTGGCTTGGCTGTGAATACCGTGAGCCATACCTAGCAAAGCCAGCGATCTCGGGCGGATACTTTGTAATTTTTTGGCGTTGCTGGTGTCGTACCAGTAAGTTCGCCGTTTGGATTTTTTCGCCCTATTTCGGCGGACATTGAATGATGGAGATTGGCAAAACAAATCAGCAACCGGGAAAATATGAGCATTACAAACGCGGTTGACGCACCCGCCAACCCTCAAGCTACCGCCGCCGACGTGGAGTTGCTCCGCGAAGCCCCGGCGCGATACCAGCAGATCGCCACCGAATTGGGCAAACGCATCATTGGCCAGGAGGAGGTCATCCGCGACCTCTTTGTCGCGCTCGCCGTACAGGGCCATGTGCTGATGATCGGCGTGCCAGGTCTCGCCAAAACGCTGCTTGTTCATAGTCTCGCGGAAATCCTCGACCTGCCGTTCCAGCGAATCCAATTTACGCCTGATCTCATGCCTGGCGACATCACCGGCACGGAAATCATCGAGGAGGCGGATGATGGCCGGCGACAGTTTCGTTTTGTGCGCGGGCCGATTTTCGCCAGCCTCTTGCTGGCCGACGAAATTAATCGCACGCCGCCGAAAACGCAGGCCGCGTTGCTGGAGGCAATGCAGGAACGGCGCGTCACCGTGGCCGGTCGCAGCTACGATCTGCCGTCGCCATTTTTTGTGCTGGCCACGCAGAACCCGATTGAACAAGAGGGGACCTATCCGCTGCCGGAGGCGCAGTTGGACCGGTTCATGTTCAACCTCCGGGTCGACTATCCGTCGCAGGACGAGGAAGTCCGCATTTTGTTGGAAACCACCGGCGAGGCCGCCCGGCCATTGCAAAAAATTTGGACCGGGCCGGACATGCTCGCCTTTCAGCGCGTCGTCCGCCGGGTGCCGATCGCGCCTTCTGTCGCCGAGTTTGCCGTCGCACTGGTGCAAGCGACACGCCCGGCCAATCCGAAGGCCCCCGACTTCATCCGCCGTTATGTGCAATGGGGTGCCGGGCCGCGCGCGTCGCAGTTTCTGGCCCTGGCTGGAAAAGCATTCGCCGTGCTCGATGGCCGGTTCAATGTGGCGAAGGAAGACATCCGCGCCGCCGCGAAACTTGTCCTGCGTCACCGGCTCATCACCAATTACCGCGCGGAGGCCGACCAACAAACGGCGGACACGATCATTGACCGTTTGCTGCAAACTGTGAAGTAGGCGGGCAATAACATGAGCCCTCCGTCGCCCATCCTGAACGCGCCACCGGCGGTTGTCCAGCGGCTGCCGCCGCTGGATTTGAAGCTGCTGGCGGAACTGCCGGCGCTGTACCTTCAGGCGCGCTACCTTGTGGATGGCTTTCTGAACGGCTGCCATCGCAGTCCGCAAAAGGGTTCGTCAGTTGAATTTGCCGAATACCGGAGCTATCAGCTTGGGGATGATCCTCGCCGCGTGGACTGGCGGCTGTTCGGCCGCACTGAACGCCTGCATATCCGCCAATACGAAGAAGAGACGCAGCTTCGGATTTTTCTCGTTCTCGACGCGAGCGCGTCCATGGATTACTCGTCGCGGCCGCAGGCGATGACCAAGCTCGGGTTCGCGCGGATCATGGTCGCCGGCCTCGGTGCGCTCGCCCGGCGCCAGGGCGACGCCTTTGGCCTGGGTCTGGCTGGCCCGGACCTGACGGATTTTCTTCGCGCCCGCTCGTCGTTGACGCATTGGAAAGCCTTCATCGGCCGTCTGGCAGCGGTAATCCCGGCCGGCCCCACGGACCTGGCGAAAGTTTTGGAATCACTCGCCGAAGTCATACCGAAACGCGCGATGATTTTTATCGCCAGCGATTTTTACGAGGAACCGGTACGGCTACGGGTGGCGCTGCAACGGCTGCGTCATGATCACCATGAAATCATCGGCCTGCAGGTGCTGGATCCGTTGGAATTGGATTTCGACCACGCCCACGCCGGAATTTTCACGGACGCCGAAACCGGCCGTCGGCTGGAACTTGATTCGCCGGCCGTGCGCGCAGGCTATCTGAAAAGGTTCCGGCGCTTTTGCGCGGAACTGGACGAAATGTTTCACGAGGCGGGTGGCGATCTGGTGACATTGCGGACGGATGAACCGCCGGTGGCGGCGCTGGCGCACTATCTGGCCGTCCGGTCGCAACGACGGAAATGATCCCATGAACTGGCTGTTTCCAGGATTTTTGGCGGGCGCAAGTTTGATCGCATTGCCGATCATTCTCCATTTTCTACGTCGGCGGGGGAACCTCGTTGTGCTGTTTCCATCGCTACGGTTTCTCAGCGAGACCGCCTTGCGCGACACCCGCCGGCATCACTTGTTCCGGTGGCTCACGTTGCTGCTGCGCTGCCTCGCCATCGCGCTCATCGCCGCCGCATTTGCGCGGCCGTTCTGGATGAGCTCGGCGGTTTCGCGGCGCCAGGTAATGGTGGTGGCGATGGATAATTCCATGAGCATGCAAGCCTCCGGCCGCTGGGAAAAGTTGCAAGGCTGGGCGCTCAAACAACTGGAAGAACTCTTCCCCGGCGACCAGGCCGGGTTGCTGGTGATGAATCCCGCGCCCGTATGGCTGGTTCCGTTGACAGATGATTTGGAACGGGTGCGTTCGGCTCTGAAAAGCGCGCGGCCCGGTTTCGAGACCACGCGTTATTCCGGCGCGTTACGGGTTGCGGGCGAAAAACTGGCGCTGCAACCGGGCGCTGCCAAAACCCTGGTCTGGCTGGCCGATGAACAGCGCGTCGGTTGGCGGGGCGTGGACTTCGCGCAACCGCTGCCGCCCGGTGTAAAAATTCGTTTCGCCGATTCCGTTCCCGAACCCAATCGCCAGGCCGCGATCACTTCATTGAATTGGTTGGTGAACCAGCCCGGTCTGGAAGCTGACGTCCATTTGTACGCGCCGTGGCAGGATCAGCGGCGGATTACCGTGAGCGCCGACGGACGGGTTTTGGCGGAACAAACCGTCATGTTGCATGTCGGCGATAACAAAATCACCCTACCTTTTTCCCGGCCGGAAAATGTTGATGGCTGTCGCGTGGCGATGGATGCCGATGATTTGCCGGCTGACGACACCGCGTGGATCGCACCAGCCACACCTGCGTCGGCTGCGGTATGGCTGGACAAGGTTCCCAGTCCGGATTTTCTGGCCCATGCGTTGCTCTCCACGAAAAAGCTGGGGGTTGCCGCGTTACAACCAGAACCGTTGCCGGAAGCAAACTGGCCGGTGGCGGGGGTGGTCGTATTACGCAGTGACGATGTCTATCGTTCGCCGCAAGTGTCGCAACTCAACCGCTACTTTGCGGCGGGCGGCGCGTTGTGGATCTTCGTGGATGGTTCGGCCGATCAGCTCGAATGGTTGAAGCAGCACGGTATTTCGGCGACGCCTCGGGAAGCGGCCGAAGATGCCTGGCGTTTGCAGGACTGGAATTCGGATCATCCGGCGCTAGCGGCGTTCGCTGATCAAAGTTTGTTGCCATTGATGAAAGTGGAATTTCATCAAGGCTTTGATCTCGCCAGTGAAACGCTCTCGCCGGTGGCGGACTGGCCGGATGGAAAAATGGCGCTGGCGGAATGGAACAACGGCGCCCACCGACTTTTGCTGGCGGGGTTCCCTCTCAATCGTGCGGCGACGGATTGGCCGGTCCGGCCGTCGTTCGTGCCCTTTGTGCATCAAGCGGTGCGCTGGCTAGGTTCGTTTTCCGGCCGGCAAACTGACTGGTGCGTGGGCGATACCGTTCCTTTGCCCGACCAGCCGGGAACTTGGCGCGTACTGGATGGGCCGGCGACGCAACGTGAGAGCAAAGTGGTGGGTGGCAGCATTTGTCCGGAAGCGCCTGGACTTTATGAATTCACCGGCGGCGGCAGGCGGCAGATTTTTGCCGTTAATCCGCCGGCGGAGGAATCCGACCTGACACCGTGGCCGAAACCGGAACAGCTGGCCGCGCTGGAATCCAACCTCCGGTCCGTGAGAGAAGATAACAGCGCGGCGGCGCCGCTCATGAGCAACGAGGCCGCAGAAAACCGCCAGCGTCTGTGGTGGTGGATGCTGGCCGCCGCCGGCTTGGTGATTCTTGCCGAACTGGCGCTGGCCAACCGGACCACTACCTAGCATGAAGCCGAACGTGTATACCGCAGAACAATTGCTACACCGGCAGCACTGCCGCAATCGATGCGCGTGGCCGCTGATCGCCGCGGCTGTCGGGCTGTCGATTACGCTGGCAATTATCTGGCATTTACATCCGTCGCTGAAGCGCGTGGAACGATGGGGACGCCTCCCGTGGTGGTGGATCGGCGGTCTGGTCGTCACGACCGTTGTCGCCGGCGGCTTATATTTAATCCGGCGAAAAAGCCGGATGCAGTCGGCCCGGGCGATGGACGCGCGGTGGATGGCCAAAAACCGCTTCGAAACCGTTGCCCAACTGATTACGGTGCCCGATGCCATCGCGGGGGCGCAGCGTGAAGAGACGAATGACTATACCCGGCAAAAACGGCTCCGTCCGTTTGGGATTCCCGTTTCTTACCCCGGCTGGTCAACGGCGCTGCTCTTGCTGGTTCAGCTGGTCCTACTTGTCATTTGGCTGTGGCCTTTGTCGGGCTTTGGTTTTGGTTTCCATCGCGGTCATCGCGGTTTAAACCATCGTGGCCATGCCGATTCGGGCGAGGCTGCAGCGCGCCACGTGACGCCGACGGAACAGCCTGAAGTTCGATTCACCAAACCGACGCAGCCATCCGAAGTGAATGCTACCACCAATCTGTTAACCGGGATTCCGGCGGAGCCGGATCACCGGCGGTTGTATCAATTAACCGACGAGCAACTGGCGCAGGCCCCGGCAGTTAATCGTTCGGCGGTGGCGGATTATTTTGAGGAATTGTCGCGGGATTATCCGGCGGTTACCAATGCGTCCGGCAAATGAACCCGCAATTTGATTGGCAATTCGGCGGCTGCCTCCGCGGTTTTCCGCCGCACCAGGCATGGGCCATCGTCGCGGTGTGTGCCGTGGTCGGGCTGGCGGCGGTCGTCTGGCTTTATCGCCGCACCTTGCGGCCATTATCCCCGGGGGCCCGCATCACGCTGGTCGGATTCCGCGCGGCCATCGTGCTGCTGCTTTTGCTTTGCCTGGCCAATCCGGCGCGCTTGGAAAACGATAGACCGCCGGTTCCCGGCCGAAAAACTCTAGCCGTGATCGTGGATCGTTCCGCCAGCATGAGTCTTCCGGATGCCCGCCGGAGTACGCGTCTGGCCGCAGCCCTGCGTGTATGGAACCAGCATGAAAGTGAGGCGGCCAAGGCTTTTTCCCAAATCAAATTTTACCGTTTTGCGACGGGTTTAATTACGGCCGGTAACCTGAATGAAGCGGTTGACGCGGCCGAACCCGGACCGGAAACCCGTTTGTATTCAGCATTACGGCAGGCGTTGGACGCCAATCCCGATACGATCGTTTGTCTGACCGACGGATTGGACACCACGGGTAATTCCCGCGATGAACTGACCGGCGAGGCGCTGCGTCGGAACGTGCCGCTATATTTTGTTGCCGGCATTAACCAGCTGCAGCCGGCGCGGGCTGGCGAAGTTATGGATATCCACGAAATCAAGGTGCCTGCCAAAGTTTGGCGTCAGACGCAATTTGCCGCGAGCGCATTGTTCAAGGTCACTTCGCCGCAGAATTCGGAGTTGCCGGTGGAATTGTGGAGCGGCGAGACCCGACTGGCTTCGGCCAGCCTGTCCGTCCGTCCGGGACAAAATATATTGCCGTGGACCGTGACCGTGACAGCCGGCGAAGCGGGCACGATGCCGCTGGAATTCCGCGCCGGCAAAGATTTTCCGCTGGCGGCCGGATGCACCGTCGCCGTTGCCGACCACAAAACGGTGGACGTGCTTTATTATCAGGGCGCGTTGCAATGGGGCTACCGTTTTCTGCGCCTGGCGCTGGCTGGCGACGCGGATTTCCGGTTGACAAGCATTTTGAACCCGGCGTTGAACGTGCAGGTTTCTTCGGGAACGACCGGCGCGCCGACCTGGCCGGACTTGCCGGAAACCGCGGATCAATTAAAACGGTTTCAGGTCGTCATCCTTGCCCATGTGTTCGTGAACCAACTCACCGCCCGCCAACAGGCGGCGCTGGTGGAATATGTAAATGGCGGCGGCGCGGTGGTGTTCATCGCGCCAGACTCTCAGGCGGCCGGGGGTTTTGCCGGCTCGGCCCTGGAACAAATGTTGCCCGTCGTCTTCGCCTCGGCCCCGGCGGACGACCAAAATCCGGACGCGGGTGTTTTGTCGGTCCAAATTGCCGGGCCGCAAGCCGCGCAGATCCAGTCGCTCCCGGATTTGAAGCCGTTTGCCCTGCCGGCGGGCACCTCCCATTCCGCCGTCAGCGCCGTATTCGACCAATCTGGTGACGGCCTGCCGCAATACGTTCAAAATGTGGCTGTGCGCGCCGTCAAACCCGGTGCGGAAATCCTCGCCGTAAGCCGTCCGACCGACGGGAGCGAACCGCAGGTGTTGCTGGCGCGGCAACAGTTCGGCAACGGGTTTGCCGTGGCCATGATGACGGATTTGTTATGGCGCTGGAAATTGTCCCTGCCCCGCGACAGCCGCGCCCTGGAAAGATTTTGGCAACAGTTGCTGCTTTCCCTCGCGCCCGTGTCCGGCGAGGGATTGCGCCTGACGAAACTCACCGAATCGCCGACTACCAACGCGCCGGTGGCGTTGCAGGTCACCGGCAGCCTTGCCGGGGCGCCCCCGAAAGTGGTGCTGGTTTCGCCCGGTAAAGAAACCCGGCCGCTGACCCTGCAACCGGCGCCGGGTGAGGAGAACGGTTGGACCGCCTCCTTCATCCCAACCGTCGGCGGCACCTGGCAAGTGGCGGCCACCGGTACCGGGAACACCTCCGCCCGTCTCGTCTTCCCCGTTGCAGAAAATCCCGCTTCCGCCGAAATGCGGAACCAACCGCCGGATGTGGACGGGTTGCGCCAGTTGGCCGAGGCCACCGGCGGGGAACTGATTGAGGCCGCTCCGGTGTTTCAACCGCTGGATGCAGCCGTGGTTTCCGGCCTTGTACACGTCCGGCCGCTCTGGAATTCCTCCGCGTTGCTCGGGATGTTGCTTGGTCTTTATGGGTTGGAATTGATCGTCCGTCGTCGGTTCAAGCTCTTATGAAAATATAGCCCGTGATCCCAAATGTCATCCGCCGGAGGCGGTTCATGAAACTCCTGCCGGCCGGCTGATTATTTCAATTCATGAAAACCATTACTCGTTTACATTTTTTAAAACTCCTATTGGCGGGGTGTGCTTTTGCGCCCGGTCTGGCGACGTTGGGCCGTGGTCTGGATCAACTGCGCGGCGAACGCGTCGGATGGGCGCGGTTGAAGACCCCCAGCGCCTTCTGGAAACGGCATTCCGGAAGCGATCCCGTTTTGATGCAGTTTTTCCGCCGGGAAACCACGCTCAACATCGACCCGACCTGGTATGTGGCGGATGTGGAAAACCTAACGGAGCTGTGCCGGTTTCCGTTGTTGTTTTCGCAGGGCGTGGACCTGGTGCAGAGCGACTCCGGACACACGAATGTTGCGGAACACATCCGGCGCGGAGGGTTTCTACTGATCGACGCCTGTTGTAATCCGCAGATTACCGGCGATTACGATGATTTTCTCCGACGGCAGATCGCTTTTTTGCGAGTAGCGGTGCCGGAGGCGCAGGTGGTGGTCCTTTCGCCGGCCCATGAGATCTACCGGTGCTATTTTGAAATCCCCGAAGGTCGGCCGCCTCACACTTTTTATCAAAATGTTTACGACCCGCAAAAGGCTGCGCACGGACTGTACGGCCTCATGGTCGGCCGCCGCCTGGCGGGGGTCATCAGCCTGAGTGGACTGCAATGCGGCTGGGATAAGATGAGCGCGCCGCCCGGGCATGACGTCGCCTGCATGAGGATGCTGGTAAACATCTACATCTACGCGATGATGCAGGCCTCGTGAGGTTGCCCCAGAAGGCTCAGTTTTTATCCAGGCAGTCCCGGACGGTTTGTGCGAGCTTTTGCGCCTCGAACGGTTTGGCGAGAAAATTGACGCCTTCTTCCAGCGGAAAATCCTTGCTGGCAACTTCCGCGCTGTAGCCGCTGGCATAGATCACCTTTAGCTCGGGCGCTTCCGACCGTAATTGCGTTGCCAGTTCCTTGCCGGTCAAGCCGCCGGGCATCACCAGATCCGTGAGCAACAAATGGATGTCGGCGCGGTGTTGTTGCCAGAGGGTCAAGGCGGTGGCCCCGTCGGCCGCCACCAGCACTTGATAGCCCAGGCGTGACAGCGACGTCTTCACGACGGTCCGCAGGGCTTCGTCATCCTCGACCAGCAGAATCGTTTCCTTGCCGCCGAGCACGGCAACCAGCGCTGACCAGCCGACGGTTTTCTCGCCGACCTGGGTCAGGCGCGGCAGATAAATTCGGAAGGTCGTTCCCTGGCCGACTTCGCTATACACGTTGATCCAGCCGTGGTGCTGTTGGACAATGCCAAAAACCGTGGCCAGCCCGAGGCCCGTGCCTTTGCCGATCTCTTTGGTGGTGAAAAATGGTTCAAAGATGCGCGAAAGAATTTCCGGCGGCATCCCGCTTCCAGTGTCGGTCACGCTCACGCAGGCGAACCGTCCGGGCCGGACCTGGGTCATTAGCGCGGCCGTGGTTTCATCAAACTCCACTTCGGAGGTTTGGATGATGAGCTGGCCCCCCTTGGGCATGGCGTCGCGGGCGTTCACGGTCAGGTTCATCAGCACCTGGTCCATCATGCCGCCGTCGGCGTGGATGTGGAGGGGATGGGTCGCCAATTTGAACTGCATTTGAATGTTCTCGCCCAGCACACGTTGCAGCATCTTGCTGATGCCGGTGACCGCCTCGTTCAGGTCCAGGTCCCGGAGCTGAAGGGACTGCTTGCGGCTAAAGAGCAGCAATTGGCGGGTAAGGTTGGCCGCCCGCTGCGCCGCCTGTTCAATTTCCTGCGCGCATTCCTTCTGCAGGTCGGGCAGGCCCGGCTCGGAGGTCAGCAGGCCGGCCTGCAACTGGATCACAGCCAGAATGTTGTTGAAGTCATGCGCCACGCCGCCGGCCAGCTGGCCGATGGCATCCATCTTTTGGGAATGGCGTAGCTGGGCTTCCAACTGCACTTCCCGTGTGACATCCCGCTTCACGGCGACATAATTGATGACCTTGCCGGCGGCGTCCCGCACGGGGGTGATGTTGGCCTCCTCTTCGTAAAGCGTGCCATCCTTGCGCCGGTTGATGAAATGCCCGCTCCAGGTTTCCCCGGCCTTGAGCACCGCCCACAAACGGCGGTAAAAATCGTGGTCGTGCTGACCGCTTTTGAGGATGCGCGGATTCTGGCCCAGCACTTCGACGGCGCTGTACCCGGAAGTTTTCTCAAACGCCGGGTTGACGTAAAGGATCG
>Ga0302281_10000236_pt1 | contig 42276 bp, 36 predicted proteins | sample III_Fen_E1_2_FD_198762 | JGI IMG/M metagenome (GOLD analysis project Ga0302281, IMG submission 198762) | Peat permafrost microbial communities from Stordalen Mire near Abisko, Sweden - III_Fen_E1_2 | ecosystem: Environmental > Terrestrial > Soil > Wetlands > Permafrost | place: Sweden: Abisko...
TCTTGGGCTCGGTTGCGCATATGGTGGAATTGGCAGACACGCTACTTTGAGGTGGTAGTGCCGCAAGGCGTGCAGGTTCAAGTCCTGCTATGCGCACCACTTTTTTTTGGAAAATAAACTTTTCCTTGACTCCCGCACAGATTCCACCTGAATCTGGACTCCCCGAAATGAAGTTTCCTAAGGTAATTCGCCACCGGAAAGCCGAGGCCACCATCTACGCAAAAATTATCCCTTTTATCAGATCGCTTACCAGGCAGACGGCAAGCGTCAATCGGTGAATTTTACGAAAATTACGGCAATACGGTCCGGTAAAAACGTCGGCTGTAATTTGTGGCGGAAATATCCGTATACACTTCGTGGCCGGTCGCAGAAACATTTGTAGCAACCGGAATCCAGCTTTTGAGATCGGTTGAAGCCAAGATGATATAAGAGATCCCGACAGGAACTGAAATCTGCAATGTACATCCGGTTGAAGTCGTTAATAAACCGTTCGACAGTGATAACGTGATAACCGGGTTGGTCAAAGTTAAGAATACCGGGGTGCTGGTTACCGAGCCGAAGTTGTTGGTTGCAATTACCTGATACCAAAGCGCGTCATACATTGTCGGACTGGCAAGTGTCAGCACGTTGCTGTTAGCCCCGGAAAATATGCCGCCATTTCCCACATTAACATATCCTGATCCGCCGTTGGTCTGCCATTGGTAGCCCAGCGTCGCGGAGCCAGTCGCAACCACGGAAAAAGTTGCCGACTGGCCGACGGATAAGGTATGATTCTGGGGCTGCGAAATGATCATTGGTGGAACATATACGGTAAGAGTCGCGACTGAGCTGGTGATGGAGCCAGTGCTGTTCGTGATCACAACCTCATAGTTGCCCGCATTTGTCGACACAACATTGTTTAGAGTGAGCGACGCGTTCGTCGCGCCAGAGATACTTGCGCCATTGAAAATCCACTGGTAGCTCATCGTGGGCGACCCTATTGCGGTGACGTTGAATGAAACAGTGCCATCGGCGATGTTGGTTTGGGAAACGGGCTGGGAACTGATGATTGGTGGTGGGTTCAATTCTAGTTGAAAACCATTCACACAGGTAAACAACTGTCCTGCATTTTCAGTCGAGGTAAAGGCTAAGGTGCCATTGGTTAGCGTCCCCGTGAACGTGGCATACGCCACGCCCGGACCAGCCGAAATTTGCCGCGAGGCGGCGCTGGTAATCAGGTTGCTGGCCGAGTTGCCGCCAGTGGCACCCGTCAAGGTAAGACTTCCGCCCTCGCCGGCCGAGTTGCCCGCCGCATAGATCACTAGAATGAACGCGGAATTCGTGTAGAGCTTAAGCCCTGTGATGCTGGCAGAGACCGTCGGCGTAAAGCCGCTGCTATTATAGCCAAAAGCATAATCCTCCATCAAATTTGTGGTGCTGGAATCAGTGGGAGACCCGCTGGCGGCATTATACAACTGGGCAGCATTTGCCAGTGTAAACCCGATCCCGCTCAACGAAAATCCGGTTGACCCGACCAGGCTCCCGCTTGCGGTCGTAATCGCGTTCCATACATCCCCTGGTGAACCTATGACCGCCGCACCGGTTTGAACGGCCCCGGAACCCATGTCACAATCAATCAATACGGTATAAGGCGACACCGTCAGATTGGCCGGCGCACTGGTGACCGAGCCGGCATTATTGGCCACTAAAACCTGGTACTCTAGCGCCGCGGAGCCGGGCGTGCCGGTGATGGTCAGAACATTGCTGTTCGCGCCGGAAAAGATGCCACCATTTCCCACATTAACATATCCTGTTCCGCCGTTGGTCTGCCATTGATAGCTTAAGGACCCACCGGAAGCGCTGACGCTAAACTGTACGGCGGAGCCGGCGACCACCGTCTGGGAGGCCGGTTGGGCCGTGATGATTGGATAACTGTAAACCTGGAGCTGAAAGCCATTCACAAAGGCCGAATACGTATCCACCGCTGCGGTTCCGCCATTGACGGTGAAGACCAGATTGCTTCCGTTCAGGGTGCCGTTCGTGAAAATCTGATAGGCATCACCGGCACCATTGGAAAGCTTGCGATCCGACGAACTGGTGATCAACACACTGCCGGTATTGCCACCCGCAGCTCCGCCCGTCATGGCTATCGTTTGAGATCGGGCACTTGGTGCCCCGGCATAGACCACCAAATTGAACTGATCGCCGGCGAAACCAGACAAGCCGCCAACGGTCACAGTCCATACGTCCGCGTTGGCGGACAAAACGAATTGCTCAAGATCAGCCGACATTAAATTGGAGGTGCTAGTATCTGTGGCACCGCCCGAGGGTTCGGCACCGCCAAAGACCGCATTTGGTGAAGAACCCACGGTGAGAGTGAGTCCATTGCTATTTCCTGCGGAATTTACGAGGGGTGCTCCGTTGATTAAAGTCGAAGTTCCGGGATTAATATAATAGGTGATGGCCTCGGGGTTCCAGAAATCGCCCGTTGCGCCCATAACAGCCGGCCCGGTCTGAACCGAACCACGTCCGCTGGGCCAACTAGTGTTGGTTGTGCCAAGAAATTGAACGTTTACTAGCAATGGGGGAATAACTTTCAGGAGCGACGGGCTGCTGGTCACCGCGCCGGAAATATTGGTGATAATGACGTTATAGATCAGCGCGTTATTGGTCATCACATTGGAAATGGTTAATGCACTGGTGTTGGCACCCAATATTTGGCCGCCATTGGAGAGATTGGTAAAGCCACCACTGGCGGCATTGGTTGCCTGCCAATGATAAGCCAGCCCCACGCTGCTGGCTGTTACGGAGAGCATAACCGTCTGGCCTTGAATTGCCGTCAAATTCTGGGGCTGATGAGTGATGACTGGTGGTGGAACAAGCACGGTCAGTGTGGCTGTTGAGCTCGTTACATTTCCACCGGCATTACCAACTTGTACCGAATAACCCCCAGCGTCGTTTGTGCCAACTGTCGGAATATTGTAGGTACTGCTGGTCGCGCCGGAAATGGGTGAACTATTTTTGAGCCATTGAAACGTCAACGTCGTTAAGCTGAAAGCAGATACGGAGAACGAAGCGCTGCCCAAATATGAGGCAGTTGTGCTCGAGGGTTGGGCAGTTATTACCGGAGGCAGGCCTTGGGCAAGGCAAGCCCTAAAAACCAGCAAGTTGATGAATAGCAATGACAAAACAGCCTTCATCCACCGCCGATCTAAAAATGGCCTCTCTCGTAAACGAATCACATGAGCTAAAAAGCTATTCCTGTGCCACTGTCTAAAAGTGATACGTTAAATTCAGGCTGAAGGTCCGTCCATCTTGTGGGATGACATTCTGCACATGAAATTGCGAGGCGGGATCAACGTAATAGCAGTCCAATAAGTTGTAAATGCTGCCCGAAACGTCCAAGCCTTTCAATAAGTTATGACTGAACAGGGTGAAATTAACAACGGCAAAGCCACCCGCCTGTTCTCCTTGAATGGTGATCGGCTGCCCACCCGGGCCGGCAACGGTATTCAAGGAATCCCGTCTGCTGGTATATTGAAATTCCAATCCTGCAAACCATTTGTCGGGAACGACCGGTGCGCTTAAATTCAATTTAACCATATGGTTTGGGGAATCCGGCAACTCCCACCCTACCGAATAGTCCTTGGTATATTGTAAAGAATAACTGGCCCGGCAACGAATGTCATAATTCCAGTGGCCCTCCAGACCCAATTCAACGCCCTTGGTGTTCGCATTGAAGTTCGTATAATTTCCGCTGTCGAAAACAATCAGATTATGCATGTCATTATAAAAAACTGAGGCTGAAGAGCGCAGATACTTTCCATACTCTTGTTCGTAGTCGAGTTCGTAGCTGTTAATCTTCTCGGGACTGATATTCTGGAATCGTGGATCGCTCAATTCCGTGTAATTCGGCGCACGGAAGGCGGTGGAGTAAATGGCTTTGAACGTGGAGCCTTCAAACGGATTGTAGATCAAAGCTAGGCGTGGATCCCAGGCCGGATTGAAATTGCCGTATTGGTCATAGCGCAGGCCGCCATCGAAATGCAGATTGTCCCGCAGGGCAATGTCATTCTGATAGTAAAACCCATAACTCTGCCGGTCACGGAAAACAGTCGGTTCGCTCGTCAATTCGGTCTGCTGCTGAAAATCGTCGCGGTACTCCGCACCTAACGTGAAGGTGTGCCGGTCCCACAAACGCTTGTTGATTTCCACTTCGGTGCCCCACCATTTGCCGTTGTCCTGTTCAAGGTAAAAGATTTGCGGCGCAAAGGGATAGCCAATCTGATGGTAATAAGTGTCGTAATAAAGCCGGGCCGTGAAATCATAATCATAGTCGAAGCTGTGCGCGTATTTCAACGCCGCATAGCCCTGATCATCGGTTGTTTTTAGTCTTGAATCGTTGAAAGCTGTTCCAAATTGCGCCGTGGGGTTGGCTTTTTCGCGGTCTATGTATGCCCCTTCCAGCGAAAAATCATGGAAACCAAGCGATCCGAAGAAGTTCCCGTATTCCTCGCCATCGACGTTATGCGCCTCGCCGTTATTTTGCGCTGGGATGTTGAATTCCGGGTAAAACAATTCGGAATTACCAGCGCTATTGTAATACGTCCCCGACAGCAGCAAGTCCAGGCCGTTAGTGTAGAGTTGGCCGTAACTTACCCGGGCTTTATAGCTTTCAAACGAGCCATAGCTGACGGAGGTTTCGATGCCATTGAGTTGCGCGCCCGTTTTGGTGATCACATTGACAACGCCCAGAAAAGCATTGTTGCCATAGAGAACCGCGTTCGGACCACGGATGATCTCTACCCGGTCCGCCAGGGCCATGTCGAGAATGAATTCGTTGCCGATGAACGCCCCGTCGGTCAGGTTGTTGTTGATGCGGTGGCCGTTCACCATGATCAAAACCCGGTTGTTAAAATCGCCCAGGCTGATGCCACGAACTCCAAGGTATTCATAATTCCGGTCATCGGAAACGTAGAATCCCTGTACACTTTGGAGGACATCTCCCAGTGTTTTGTATCCATACTTGTTGATCTCGTCAGCGGTAATGACCGTGACCGAGGCTGGGGCCTGAGATTCCTTTTGGTCAAGTTTGGAGGCGCCGTAAACCTTGGGGACCTCGATTTCCATGAGCGACTCCAAAGGTAGCGTTGTCAGATCGACCGGGGCTTGATTGGTATCGGAATCAGCCGGGTAGGCCAACAATGAGTGGCAAACGAACACCGCCGCCAAAAACTGCCGAAGCAGCCTTGGCCAAACTCTGAACCAGCCAGAACTTGAGGGCGAAATCGAATTGCGCGGCGACATGTTCGTGGTCCAGAAGAAGCTGCCTTTATGCCAATACCGCCGGGGACCCAGTGGGTTATTCATTGAAATGTCTTTTGGCGCCATGAAAATTAACGGGTTACAAAAGCAATGCTTCGGGGCAGATCATGCCGCCGTTTCGTTTTTTTCCACCGCTCGGTTTTACCGCCGACTATGCTGGCTGTTTTTTTATTCGATTCCAAGTGCGCTTTATGACAAAACGACGCATCATTTCAAAGTAATTTGTTTAAATGACCGTCCGAATCGGGAGCATAAAACAAATGAACTAGGATGGCGAAAATACGGCGAGCCTGTCATTGAATGTTCATACGTCTGCGCAAATTCATATTTTATGGCTTAAGCGGGCTGCTTTTTCTGGCAGCCGCACCGGGGCTTGCGCAGACGCCGCGGCCGTCCGAGTATCAACTCAAGGCCGCATTTCTGTACAACTTTGCCAAATTCATCGATTGGCCGTCGGATGCGCCGTCGGATAATTCGTCCCCGTTTGTCATCGGTATTTTGGGCGACAACCCGTTTGGGAAAAGTCTTGAGCAAATCGTCGCTGGAAAACAAATCAATGGCCGCACGATTTCGGTCCAATTCTTTCAAACCGCCTCCGAGGTCGCCCGCTGCCAGATACTTTTCATCAGCAATTCCGAGAGCAAGCATTTTACCGAAATCATCAAGAACCTTAAAGGAAGTGCTGTCCTTACGGTCAGCGAAAACGACCGGTTTATTGATTCGGGTGGCATGGTCGACTTCGTAAAAGAAGACAGCCGAATCCGGTTCCAGATCAACGATGACGCCGCCAAGGCCGTCCGGCTTAAAATTAGTTCCAAATTGTTGAGCCTCGCTGTGGGATCCTCTCGTTGAAAGCGCCTGTTTACAGGATTTCTTACTAGATATTCAGGATTTGGAGCAAAAACTGCTTGAATTGCTTGGGAAGCCGGTATCCTCGCCCAAATGGCTGTGAGCATATGGTTGATTCATATATCGGCCCCTGGAACCGGATTTAGAAACGAGTCATTAATGCACAAAATATGGACATATTGTTCGAGGCGACTAGACGTCGATGCTAACGGCTATCGTTGGTGCTGTATCGTCATTAATTCTGCCGGTCGAAAAGAACACAGGCCAGCCCAAGCGTTGACTGACTAATCCGAGCCTATGATACGATTTCAAAATCTGCCCCTACAGCGAAAAATGATGGTGATGACCCTCCTCATCTGTGGGACAGTTTTGTTGGTCGCCACGGCAGCACTTTTCGTCTTTGAAGTTGTAAACTTTCGTTCCAGTTTCCAGCGTGACAACTCCACTTTGGCCGCCATTATCGCCGACAACAGCGCTGGAGCCATGGCTTTCAAAGATGATGCGGCCGCCACCGAGGTTTTGGGTTCCCTTAAGGCCAAACCCACCGTGTTATCCGCCTCCCTGGTTTTGCCGGACGGCACCATTCTTGCCCATTTTGAAAGCGAAACCGGCAAGGATGAAACTGCGCAGACACTGTCGCAATTTCCGGTGCCGGGAACAAGCAGTTTGGTCGCTGGCTGTCTGCTGCTCACCCAGCCGGTCGTTCAGAAACATGATCAGCTTGGCATGCTTTACCTTCGGACGGACTATCGGCGAACATTTTTTAAGCTGCTGGGTTTTTATGGAGAAATCATCGTTTGCGTCATGGTTGTATCCATTGCGCTGGCGGCTTTTCTCTCAAGCCGGTTGGGCCGGGCGATTTCCAGTCCCGTGCTCCAGTTGGCGCGGACCGCAAAAATTATTGGCGAGCAAAAGGATTACTCGGTACGCACGTCGGTCAGCAGTCACGGCGACGAATTGGGTATTTTGGCGGAATCTTTTAACGAGATGTTGAGCCGTATCGAAAGCCAAGATGCCGCGCTTAACCTGTCACAACAAAAAATGCAGGCGTTAATTCATTCGATTGACGGAATCGTATGGGAACGTCGGCCAGACACGTTCCAGTTCACCTTCATCAGCCGCCAGAGCGAGGACATTCTCGGTTATGCGCCGCAGGCGTGGCTGGATCAACCAAACTTTTGGGAGTCAAAACTGAACCCACAAGACGCCGCCAAAGCCATTAAGACCGGACATGAAATGGCTGCGCGCGGCGAACCCTACAGTTTTGAATATCGGATGCTGGCGGCCGATGGCCGCACGGTCTGGATTCGGGAGAGTGGCATGGTGCTGGTCGAGAACGACAAGCCCGTGGCCATGCGCGGTATCTTTCTGGACATCACCCAACACAGGCGGGATGCGGAGGAGCTGGATAAACTTAATCGTCAGCTCATTGACACATCTCGAAGCGCGGGCATGGCCGACGTGGCTACGGGCGTACTGCACAACGTCGGCAACGTGCTCAATAGCGTCAGCGTTTCCGCCACCCTCGTCGGCGAACGACTGCGTCGCTCCAAGGTCGCCAATCTGCAACGCGCCACCGACATGCTGCGCGATAAAAACGGACACCTCGCAGAATTCCTGACCACCGATCCGAAGGGCAAGCTGCTGCCGGAATACTTCGGAGTGGTGGCCGAACAATTGGCTGCCGAGCAAAATGAATTGATCGTGGAAATCGGCTCGGTCGTCACGCACGTTGAGCACATCAAGGAGATTGTGGCGATGCAACAAAATTACGCGAAGGTTTCCGGTGCCTATGAAAATCTTTCCACGGTGGATTTGGTGGAGGATGCCCTGCGTTTGAACGCCACCGCATTCGAACGTCATCGGATCACGCTGGTCCGGGATTTTGCAGATGATTTGCCGAAGGTCTGCGTGGACCGGCACAAATTTTTGCAGATTTTCATCAATCTGCTCCGCAATGCAAAACACGCCGTGGAAGATGTGGACGAGCACGAACGTCGCCTGACCATCCACGTGAGCCTGGCTTCCGCCAATCAGGTCAAGATGGTCGTCCGCGACAATGGCCTCGGAATTCCTCCAGAAAATCTGCACAAGATTTTCAACCACGGTTTCACGACCAAAAAAGACGGCCACGGCTTCGGCCTGCACAGCGGTGCGAATGCCGCCAAGGAAATGGGTGGCAGTCTCACTGGCCATAGCGACGGACCGGGCACCGGTGCGGAATTTACGCTGCTGCTGCCCACTGCCAGTGCCGACCGTCATCCGCAACCTGCGCCAACCAAAGATACCTAAGGAATGTTATGAATGCGAATAACCTAAAACCGAACCACCGCATCCTGCTCGTGGATGATAATATGGAGATCCACAAAGATTTCCGCAAAATTCTCTGTCCGGATACCAACTCGGCAACGGCGGTCAATGATCTGGAGGCGGCGTTGTTCGACGACGTAAAGCCGGTGGTGAACGAGACCCGTTTTGAACTGGACTCTGCCTACCAAGGACAAGAGGCTTTGGGGATGGTGCAAAAGGCGCTGACCGAGCAGCACCCTTACGCGATGGCCTTTGTGGATGTGCGCATGCCACCTGGTTGGGACGGCATTGAAACCGTTGCCCGGATTTGGGAAGTGGATCCCGAAATACAGGTGGTGATTTGCACCGCCTACTCGGATTACTCTTGGGATGAAATGCGCGCCAAAGTCGGCCAACCCGACAGTTTACTTGTCCTCAAAAAGCCGTTCGACAACATTGAAGTTCAACAAATGGCTCATGCCCTGACTAAAAAGTGGCTGCTCAATTTCCAGACCCGGATTCAGATTGCGGAACTGTCACAGGCTAATGAGTCCTTGATCCGGTCTGAAGAGCGATTTTCCAAGGCATTTCACGAAAGTCCTCTGCCAAGTGCCATTCAGAGCTTCCCCGAACAACGTTTTGTGGACGTGAATCAACGGTTCGCCGAGGTTGCCGGATACCAGCGCAAAGAAATTATAGGCCGCACGGCGGCAGAGTTGTTCTTGTGGGAAAAGCCCGCGTTGGCCGATGAGTGGTATCAGAGCATCTTGCGACATGAGCCAGTGCGGGACAAGGAAGCCAAGCTTCGCACGCCCGTCGGCGACTTGCGCGCTTTGGTGGTGTCGCTTTCCCCGATTGCCCTCGGAGAACAGCCGCATGTCCTTCTGCTCACACAGGATGTCACGGAGCGGGCATTATTGGAAAGCCAGTTAAGACAGGCGCAGAAAATGGAAGCCATCGGTCAGTTGGCCGCCGGTGTGGCTCACGATTTCAACAACATTCTCACGGTGATTCAGGGTCACGCCGGACTGATGCAGCACAAAATCGAATCCAATAGTCCCCAGGCAAAATCGTTGGAACAGATTGCCCGGGCGACCGAGCGTGCCACCGCGCTTATCCGCCAACTGTTGATGTTCAGCCGCAAACAGGTGATGCAATTCAAGCATTTGGACATCAACGACACCATCCGCATCGCCATCAAAATGCTCGAACGCGTGGTGGGCGAACATGTGCAGATTGATTTTCATCCCCAAAGTCCGATACCCACCGTTCATGCCGATAGCAGCATGTTGGAACAGGTTGCCATGAATCTGGCGGTCAACGCTCGTGATGCCATGCCTAATGGGGGTAAGATTTCCATCGCCACCTCGCTGGAAACCATTCATCGCACGCCAACCCCAATGGATCCCGAACAGCGGGATGGGGAGTTTATCTGCCTCGCCTTAAGCGATACCGGCACCGGGATGGATACCCAAATTCTTAACCGGATCTTTGAACCGTTTTTTACCACCAAAGCCGCTGGCAAAGGGACGGGTTTGGGATTATCCACCGTCTTTGGCATTGTTCGGCAACACAATGGCTGGCTGGAGGTGGAGAGCAAGCCGGACCATGGAACCACCTTCAGGTGCTATTTCCCCGCGAGCTACCATGCGGCCGAGAAAACTGATACGATGATTGATGTTTCCTTGCATAATGGACGCGAAACGATTCTGGTGGCCGAAGACGAGGATGCCTTGCGCGAGATGGTGGTTGAAGTGCTCAAGATCCAGGGTTATCACGTTTTGGAAGCCGTCTCCGGAACGCATGCGCTCAAAGTCTGGAAACACGCCAACCGTACGGTGGACCTCTTGCTGACGGATATGGTAATGCCGGGCGGGGTGATGGGCAGTGAACTGGCCGATCGCCTTTTGAGTGAGCATCCCCGGTTAAAAGTGATATACACTAGCGGCTACAGTCCGGGCATGGCCGGCAAGGATACCACGCTGCTGGAAGGCCGGAACTTTCTACCTAAACCGTACTCCATCGGCCAATTGGGAAGAGTTGTCCGGGAATGTCTTGATACCTCGGCACAGCATGAAGAATTGTCTCCGGCATGAAAATCCAAGGCGAAATTTTTTCCCGGGAACAGAGTCCATTCAAGGCTTATTTTCCGCCTGGTTATAAGCTTCGAATCATTTCATATTTCATGCGCTTACCAAACCCTCTGGCCCCTCATTCCTCGTGTTATTCAACACTTTGGACACCCGCTTGATATCCATCAGTTCCGCGGGTTATGGCCGCAGCAGGGTTTTCAGGCACACAGGCTCGCATCTGTTTGCCAGAACCCGTGGGATTTTTCTGCGGTGAAAAAATAACCCGGGCCGTTACCAGCCCGGGTCTTGATTCGAATAGATTTCAATCAAACGCATGGCCAGCGCAGCATAGGACATCTTTTACTTTGTGGCGGACGAGATCCTTCACCATCTGCCGGGCCGGGCCCATGTATTTACGCGGATCAAATTCGCCCGGCTTTTCCGCGAACACCTTGCGGATGCCGGCGGTCATGGCCATGCGCAGGTCGGTGTCAATGTTGACCTTGGTGCAACCCACGCGGCGCGCGATTTCGATGTCGGCTTCCGGCACCCCTTGGGCGTCGGGCATTTTGCCGCCGTATTTGTTGATCTCGTCCACGAGATACTTCGGCACGCTGGATGCGCCGTGCAGCACGAGCGGATAATCACCGAGGTTGGCTTCCATGAGCGCTTGCTTGATGAGCTTGAGGCGTTCGAGATCCAGGTGCTGTTCGCCTTTGAACTTGTAGGCGCCGTGGGAATTCCCAATCGCGATGGCGAGCGAATCGCAGCCGCATTCCTTGACGAATTTCACCGCTTCTTCCGGCACGGTGTAATGGCCACTCATGGAATGGGCACCGCCTTCTTCGCCTTCGTCAAACTGCGCACCCACGAGGTGGCCGAGTTCGGATTCGACGGAGCAATTATATTTGTGCGCGTATTCGACTACCTTCTTGGTGATCTCGACGTTTTTCTCAAACGGCTCGTGCGAGGCGTCAATCATCACGCTGGTGAAGCCCTCGTCAATGCACTCCTTGCACAGCTCGAACGTGTCGCCGTGGTCGAGGTGTACGGCAATCGGCACATTGGACAGGCTGACCGCAGCCTCAATCAGCTTCTTGAGGTAAACCGGGTTGGCGTATTGGCGGGCTCCCTTGGAAATCTGGAGCATCAGCGGAGCTTTCTCCTCCTCGCACGCTTCGACAATGGCTTGGATGAGTTCCATGTTGTTGACGTTGAAAGCGCCGAGAGCGTATTTGCCTTTGAGTGCCTTGGCGAACAGGTCTTTGGTGTGTGTCAGTGGCATAAATTTATGAGCTAATTTTCTTGGGCGAAAAGCCCGGGTTTCTCCAACAGTCATGGACTATAGGAAATCCCCGCCGAAAGAAAATCAAAAAATGCGGCCTGGTTTTTCGAAAAACCTGGGCCAACCATGCAAACCTGGCGGCCGCTTTTCCTTCGCCCGGATGGCAACAACGCGGTGTCACACCGGTGCAAACAGCTTTACGGCGATGCGAATCGGGCAACGCCCGCCGTTAAAAGAATGGGTTGTGTGCTTTTTCCTCCGCCACCGTCGTCAGCGGGCCATGGCCGGGACAGAGCAGGGTATTCGCCGGCAGCGATAGGATTTGTTCGCGAATTTTTTGTTTCGCCAGTTCCCATGCGCCATTACCGTTGCCCATGGAGCCGGCAAAAATCGTGTCGCCGACCAGCGCGACGTAGGGTGCGTCCTCCTGCCAATTGCCGACAAGATAGGTCACGCCGTCTTCCGCGTGGCCGGGCGTCTCGCGGTACGTAATGCGCAAGCCACCGAGCGGAATGATTTCGGCGGGCTTGTTGCGCTGGTTGACGGGCGCGCTTTTGGAACTGCTGTGAATCAGCGCTTTTGGAATAGCGGCGCGGATTTGCGGCAGCGCCTCGACGTGATCCCAATGCGAGTGGGTGAGGAAAATGTGGCGCAGCGCCAGACCTTCCGCCGCGATGGTGTCCAGCACGGGCTGCGCATCCACTCCGGTATCGAACAGCGCGGCTTCGCGTTGGACTTCATCCCAGACGAGATAGCAATTGACCGTCAAATCGTCCTTTTTACTGGTGAAAACGCGGAGTTCGCGCCAGCCGGACAAATCTTTTGGCGCGGGCAGCCAGCCTTTGGCCAGGAGCTCAAGTTTGGCCGGGTTCAGGCCGATGAGCTTTCCGAGCGCGGCATAGTTAATTGGCTTTGCGGCCCGGCCGGATTCGCCGAACGCCGTGAATTCGGCCTCGGAGAGGCCGGCCGCGCCGGCGGCGGCGGCCGGGGAAATATTGTTCATCACGCAGGCTTTGCGGACGATGTCGCCAAGATGATCTTCAAGTTGCACGGGCGAAACAGTAGCGAAATTTTTCCCAATCGCAAGTGCGCGGCTTGTGGCGCGGCGCGGCGCATGGTAAAAGAAGCTTGTGTTCGGCTTCAAATCCAACAAACCACGGGAACGCTTTTACCTGCTGCCGGGGCAGGGCGGACGAAGTTTTCGCCGAAAACAGCAGTTGTTCTTGCGCTGGAGCATTTCGGTGGCGCTGGTTTTTGGACTTGGCCTCGCGGCGTTGTTGTGGTGGCTGGCTCGCCCTCATCTGTGAGCGGCGCTTGACCGCGTGACCGGGGTTGTTACCATGCCGAAAATTTGATGAAGCTGTTTTTATTGATTTCCGGGTTGGTGGTCGGCGCCGTCCTTTCCACCGCGGCCGAACCGGTGGTCATCGACGGTATCGAGAGCGTGGTAAGCAGCCGCGTGGTCACGCACTCGGAGGTGGTGGATTATTCGCGGCCCGCCTTGGAAGCGCTCCATAACCAGTACGGTGACCAGCCGGACGTTTTCGAAGACAAGTCGAAGGCGACGATGGCCGACAGCTTGGAGCAACTGGTCGAACGCGAACTGATACTGCGCAGCTTCGACACCGAGGGGTACAAGCTGCCTGATTCCGTCGTGGACGAACTGGTGCAGGATCGCATTCGCGAACGTTTTTACAACGATCGCGTCACCTTCATCAAAACCATCCAAGCTCAGGGCCAGACGGTCGAACAATTCCGCAAACAAGTGCGCGAGCAATACATTGAAGCCGCCCTCCGCAACCAGAACGTCCAGCGCGAAGTTTTGATCTCGCCTTACCAGATTGAACAATATTACCTCGCCAACCAGGATGAATTCCGCCTGGAGGATCAGGTCCGGCTCCGCATGATCGTCCTCGCCAAATCTGCGCCGGACGACACCAACGCCGTCAAGCTCGCCCACGAAATCCTAACCAAAATCAAGGACGGAACGCCCTTTGCCGAGATGGCATTGATCTATTCCCAAGGCTCCCAGCAAAGTCAGGCGGGGGACGCCGGTTGGCAGCGGCGGTCCATCCTGCGCCAGGAGCTTGCGGATGCCGTCGACAAGCTCGCGCCCGGTCAGGTCAGCGACGTGATTGAAACGCCCGACAACTGCTACCTTCTGCTGGTGGAGGAGAAACAGGCAGCCCACGTACGGCCACTGACCGAGGTTGCCGCTGACATCGAGAAAACCCTGCGGCTGAAGAAACAGGCCAAATTGCAGAAAGATTGGATTGACGGCCTCAAGAAAAAGACGTTCATCCACTATTTTCCCAATTGAGTATTTCATGTCCCGGATGAAAGCTGCAGCGCCGCCGATCCGTCATTTCAGATTCGTAATTTAATATGGCTTGGATTGGTATTTCTCTTGGTGATGCGACCGGCGTCGGCCCCGAAGTGACACTCAAGGCCGTCGCGGCGGAAGCTACGGCGGACGAAACCAAATATCTCCTCATTGGCGACGAGTCCAATACCCGGCGGATGAACGCCTCGCTCGGCCTCAATCTCCCGCTCAAAAGTTTTACCGGCTATGATGCCGCCGCGAAATATTTCATCGCGAATCCGCTGGCCGAACCGTTGCCGGAAAATCTGACCGCCGGTTCCCCGCTCGCGGCCAAGGCCGCGATCGCTGCGTTACACGAAGGCGGCCAGCGCTGCCGGCGCGGCGAACTGATTGCGCTCGTCACCGCGCCGGTGAACAAGGAAGCCATCATCCGCGCCGGCCACAAGTTTGTCGGCCAGACCGAATTTCTCTCCGAGCTCGCCGGTACGAAGCGCACCGCCATGATGTTGCTCGGCACGGACGAGCGCGGCCGCTGGCTCCGCGTTGCGCTCGCCACGGTGCATATTTCCATTAAATCCGTTCCCGAAAAATTGACGACGGAAAAAATCACGCTCGCCATCGAGCTCGCTGCACAATCCTGCCGCGACCTCGGTTTGCCGCGCGCGCGAATTGCCGTCGCCGGCTTGAATCCGCATGCCGGTGAAGGTGGGGAATTCGGTGATGAAGAAATTACGACGATTGCGCCGACCGTTTTGGCGATGCAGAAACGCGGCTTCGATGTCGTCGGCCCGTTAAGCGGCGACACGGTTTTTCACTACGCGCTCAAAGGGGAATTTGACGCTGTCGTGGCGATGTATCACGACCAGGGGCTGGCGCCGTTGAAAGCCGTGGCCTTCGACAGCGGCATCAACTGGACGCTCGGCCTGCCCTTCATCCGCACCTCGCCCGACCACGGCACCGCTTACGACATCGCCGGCAAAGGCCTCGCCAATCCGGGCAGCATGATCGCGGCGATCCGCTTGGCGAAGCAACTGGCGAAAAATAAAACTTAGCCGATCAGCTCGCGCACTTTCGCGCCGATGTCGCCCTGCTTGACGAGCGATTCGCCGACCAGGATCGCCCCCGCGCCGCATTTTTTCAGACGCTTCACATCCGCGCGTGAATGGATTCCGCTTTCCGCGACCAGAATTTTTCCGGTCCCGATTTTCTTCGCCAGATTTTCCGTCGTCGCCAAATCCACCTGGAAAGTTTTCAGGTTGCGGTTGTTGACGCCGATGAGCGCCGGGGAAATCTTCTGCGCGCGTTCCAGTTCTTCCTCGTCGTGAACTTCCACCAAAACGGCGAGACCGGCTTCGACGGCGAGCGAATGAAATTTCGCCAGTTGCGCGTCGGTCAAAATTGCGACGATGAGCAGGATGGCGTCCGCGCCCCATTCGATGGCTTCGAGGATCTGGCGTTCATCAATGATGAAATCCTTGCGCAACAGCGGCAGTTTCACCGCCGCGCGAATCTGGCGGAGATAATCGAGCGAGCCTTGGAAAAACTTTTCGTCGGTTAAAACGGACAGGCAACTGGCGCCCGCCGCTTCGTATTCCCGGGCGATGCGGACCGGGTCAAAGTTTTTGCAGATGACGCCCATTGACGGTGACGCCTTTTTCACTTCGGCAATCAGGCCGATGTCGCCGCTCCGCGGATTTTTGAGCGCGGCCATGAAGTCGCGCCGTTCGCCGTGCTCCAGCAGCGCGTCGCGCAAATCGCCGGCGGCGATGAGGCGCGCGGGCAGTAGCGCGACTTCGCGCTGCTTTTGTTCAACGATTGTATCGAGAATGTTCATCGGTTTCTTAACCGCCAAGACGCCAAGGTCGCCAAGATAATTCTTTCGTCAAATCAAAAACCTTGGCGTTCTTGGCGGTTGAAATTTATTCCTCCTCATCCTTCACGCCCTGCATCCGCTTGAGCGGGCAGCCGGCGCGGAGCCACGCGTTCACGAACGGATCCAGCCGTCCGTCCATCACCGCCTGCACATCGCTGGCCTGTTCGCCGGTGCGCAAATCCTTGACCATGCGATACGGCTGGAACACGTAGCTGCGGATCTGGTTACCCCACGAGATGCTGCCTTTGTCGCCGTAAAAGCGTTCCATCTCGCTCTTGGCCTGGTCTAGTTTCAGCGCATAAAGCTTGGAAATAAGCATCGCCATCGCGGTGGCTTCGTTTTGCACCTGGCTGCGCTGGGCTTGCGACGCGGCGACGAGGCCGGTCGGCAAATGCGTCAGGCGCACGGCGGTTTCCACCTTGTTCACATTCTGGCCGCCCTTGCCGCCGGAACGAAACGTGTCGCGCAGAATCTCCGTCTTAGGAATCACGATGTCAGTCTCCAGCAAATCGCTCAATTCCGCCACGGTGTCCACACTGGAAAAACTCGTGTGCCGGCGCTTGTTCGAATCAAACGGTGAGATGCGCACCAGCCGGTGCACGCCGCGTTCGGCTTTGCAAAAGCCATAGGCGTTCTCGCCCTCGACGCGGAAGGTGACGGTCTTCAGCCCGGCGGTATCGCCCGCGAGCGCATCGGTGACCTCCCATTTCCAGCCGCGCGAATCAAACCAGCGGCCGTACATGCGCGAGAGCATTTCCGCCCAGTCCTGCGCCTCGGTGCCGCCGGCCCCGGCGTTGATCGTAAAGATGCAATTGCACTTGTCATGCGGGCCGCTGAGAAAAGTTTTCAACTCGAAGGTGTCGAGATCGGCAAAAAGCGTTTTGACGTCCGCCTCCATCTCTGCTTCCAGCTTTGCCTGCATGGCTTCCGGCTCGGCGGCGGCGAGTTCAAGCATCACCTGCAAGTCTTCCACCTGCTTGCCGAAGCGCCCCAGCGGGTCGAGCTTGCCGCGGATGTCGTTGGTCTCGTTGATGACCTTCTGCGCGGCCTCCTGGTTGTTCCAAAAAGTCTCGCCCGTCATCTGCGATTCCAATTCCGCCAGCCGGAGGTTCAATCTGGCGACGTCAAAGAAACCTCCGCAGGTGCGTGAGCTTGTCGGCGGCGGTGGCGATTTGCGGGCGAACGATGTCGAACATCGGGTAAGAGTAGCCGAACGGTGCAGACGAATGGAAGTTGGAAAACGCCCGCCCTCGGTCCACCCGCCGGTGCCCGCGCCGCGTGCACACTTTCCGCTTTTGCCCGCGCCCGGTAAAACTTAGAATGACGCATGAATTTGCCCGGATTTCCCATTGCCCGCCCGCGTCGGCTGCGCACGTCCCCCGCCTTGCGCCGCCTCGTCGCGGAAACGTCCTTGCACGTCTCGCAGCTCGTCCTGCCTCTCTTTGCGCGTAGCGGCCGGAAACTTCGCCGCCCCGTAGCGGCCATGCCCGGCGTGTTTCAGCTCTCGCCAGACGAAATCCTGCGCGAGGCCACTGCCGCCCACGTCCTCGGCATTCCCGCCGTGCTCCTGTTCGGCATTCCCGATATCAAGGATGCCAAGGCCAGCGGCGCCTACGCTCGGAACGGCATCGTCCAGCAGACCGTGCGGCTCCTGAAAAAGGAACTGCCGTCGCTGCTAGTCATTACCGATGTCTGTCTTTGCGAATACATGGCCCACGGCCATTGCGGCATTGTCGCGGGCGGAAAAATCCTGAACGACCCGTCCCTCAAGCTGCTCGCGCGCACGGCCGCCAGCCACGCGGAAGCGGGTGCGGACATCCTGGCGCCGAGCGACATGATGGACGGCCGCGTCCGTGCCATCCGTGCCGAACTCGACCGCGCCGGTTTTCTGGACACGCCCATCCTCAGCTACGCTGCGAAGTTCGCATCCGCCTTTTACGGGCCGTTCCGCGAAGTGGCCGAGTCCACGCCGACGTTTGGTGACCGCCGCAGCTACCAGATGGATGCCGCGAACGCCAACGAGGCCCTCCGCGAAGTCGCCTTGGACATCCAGGAAGGCGCGGACATGGTCATGGTCAAGCCCGCGCTGGCCTATCTCGACATCATCCGTCGCGTGAAGACCGAATTCGGCCTCCCCACCGCCGCCTACGCCGTCAGCGGCGAACACGCCATGATCAAGGCTGCCGCCGCCAACGGCTGGATCGACGAGCGCGCCGTCACCCTCGAAAGTCTCCTCGCCATGCGCCGGGCCGGCGCGGATATCCTCATTACCTACGCCGCGATGGACGTGGCCCGCTGGCTCCAAGGCTGAGCCGGCTCCCGCGCCGGCGGTCCGGGCGATGGCGAACCGCATAATCCTGCTTTTGCGTTTGCAATGCCTCTGGCCGCCAGTTAGGCTTCGCGTTCACTTTTTCCTATGATCGGAACAATTCGCAAACATTCGAGCTGGCTGTGGTGGCTCATCGCCGGCCTCACTATCGTCTCCTTTGTCGTGTTCATGGGCTCCGGCCCCGCGCGCAACGGCGGTGGTGGCGGTTCCACCGGTGACTATGGCCGGATTTACGGCCGGACCATTACGGCGCAAGACTTCCAGCGCGCCCGGGCGGAATACTACATCTATTATTGGACCCGCAGCAGCGGCCAGTGGCCGGACAAAACCTCTAGCCTCTCCCCCGAAGACATGCAGCGGGACATCTATATTCGTTTACTCCTCTCCGAGAAAGCCAAGCAGCTCGGCATCCAGGTGAACGAAGATGCGCTGGTCACCGCCGCCGGCGAGTTCCTCCGCAACATCAGCCGCGGCAGCAAGCCCATTGTCATGGAGAAATTTCTGGCCCAGGTCCTGGCCCCGGAAGGCCTCAGCGTGCTCGATCTCCAGAATTTCCTCCGCAATGAACTCTCCGTACAGCAACTGATCCAAGTCCTCGGTCTCCCCGGCGCGCTCGTCACCCCGCAGGAAGGCAGTCTGTTATACGATCAGGATCACCGGCAGGTCTCCGCGCAGGCGGTTTTCTTCTCCGCGTCCAACTACCTCTCCCAAGTCTCCGTCACGCCCGCCGCCATTGCGCAATTCTACACCAACAGCATGGCCGTCTATCGCGAGCCCGACCGCGTGCAGGTCAGCTACGTCTGGTTCAACGTCACCAACTATCTCGCCGCCGCCCAGACCGAGCTGGCCAAGACCAACTTCGAGGATGTTGTGGAATCCGCCTATCAACAGTACGGCGCCACCGAGTTTGCGGACGCCAAGACGCCGGCCGAGGCCAAGTCCCGCATTCGCGCGGTCCTCTACCGCCAACGCGCCCTCGCCGACGCACGGCAGGCGGCCAACGATTTCGCCAACGCGGTCTTTGCCATCACGCCGGTTAAGCCGGAAAACCTCGCCACCTACGCGCAGCAAAAAGGTTTGGTCGCCCGGACCACCGCCCCGTTCTCCGCCCGCCTCGGCCCGGCCGAATTCAACGCCTCCGCCGCCTTCGTCCGCGACGCCTTCCAATTGACCCCCGACGAACCCTTCGCCAACCCCGTGGTCGAGGACGACGGCGTTTACGTCATGGCCCTGGCCAGCCAGCTGCCGAGCGCCATCCCCACGCTCGACGAGATCAGTTACCGCGTCTCGCAGGATTTTGAGGAAAGCGCCGCCGCCGAACTCGCCCGCACCGCCGGCTCGAACTTCTTTTATACCGCCTCCGTGCAACTCGCCACCGGCAAAACCTTCACCGCCGCCGCCGTGTCCAGCCATGCGACCCCGGAACTCCTGCCGCCGTTCTCCATCAGCACCTCCGAACTCCCGGAACTGGGAGATCGCGCCTCGCTTAACCAGCTCAAGCAAGCCGCGTTCACCACCAAACCCGGTCAGATCAGCCGGTTTACCCCCACCCGCGATGGTGGCTTCGTGCTCTTTGTCCAACAGCTCTTGCCGCTCGACGAAACGGAAAAAAAGACGGAACTGGCGGATTTCCTCGCCCAAGCCCGGCGCGCGCGGGAGAACGAGGCGTTCAATCTCTGGCTGCAAGTGGAAGCCAACCGCGAGCTGCGCGACACGCCCTTCTACCAAAAGATGGCGTCCGGCACGGCCAAGTAATCCGTGAGCGCGGTCATCAAATTGTCCTGGCCCGCTCCGCGCGGGTTCTGGGAAATCCCCGTTCTGTTTGAAGACGCGCACCTCCTGGCGCTCGACAAACCGGCCGGCCTGCTCACAACTCCGGACCCGCTCGACGCCCTCCGGCCCTCCCTGATGCAATTGTTGCTCGACGGCCTCGCCGCCGGCAAACCCTGGGCCACCGCCCGCGCCTTGAACTGGCTGAGCCATCCACACCGGCTCGATGCTGACAACTCCGGCGTGCTCTTGCTCGCCAAAAACCAGCCCGCCCAACTCGCGCTCGCCGATCTTTTCGGCTCCGAAAAACCGCTGCGCACCGCCACCGTCCTCGCCTGGGGCCGCCCGCCGGCCGCGCAGTTCGCCGTGGACGCCAAAATCGCCCCGCACCCCGTCAAACCGGGCTTTATGACCGTGGATAACCTTTCCGGCAAGAAAGCGCGGACCGAATTTGAAGTGCTCGAGCAATTCTCCGACTGGGTCCTTCTCCGCGCCACCCCGCTGACGGACCGCACCCATCAAGTCCGCGTCCACCTCAAGCACGCCGGCTTCCCCGTGGTGGGGGATGAGCTCTACGGCGGCAAGAAACTGTGGCTCTCGCGCATGAAACGGGACTTCCGGCTCAAACCCGGCCGCGACGAACGTCCGCTCCTCGCCCGCACCGCCATCCATGCCGAAGCCCTGAACCTGCCGCACCCCGTCACCGGCGAACCCCTGACCGTGCGGAGCGAATGGCCCAAAGACTTGCGCGTCGCCGTGAAATACCTGCGCCAGTACGCCCACGGCCCCAGCCGCCGCGGCCACTCCGACGACGAACTCGAAGCCGACCTCAAATGACTCCCGCCCTTGGGAGCTTTGACCACGGTCTCAATTCTCGCGTTGGCTGGCGGCTTTGAACCCTCTCTCCGCGATAAACGAGCGTTGTTTAACTATAAACGTTTTTACCAATTTAATTTGGTTTTGAAGCTCGCCCTCATCCTGCCCCCGGGGAAGGAACCGCCTTGGTATGCTTTCATATGCACGACGACCGTTCGGCCGGATCAAGTCGCAGGTTTGACAAAGACGCGGGGAACGTTTGTCCTACTCATCCTTCGCCCAGCGGATGGGCGGGAGGCGGCCTAGCTGACGGACCAGTTGATGATGGATTTTTGGACGTGTAGGCGGTTTTCGGCTTGGGTGAAGATGGTGTCCGCGTGCGCTTCGAAGGTGGCGGCGTCGATTTCCTTGCCGCGATAGGCCGGCAGGCAGTGCATCACGAGCGCGTCGGGCTTGGCGAGCTTCAACAATTCGGCGTTGATCTGGTAGCCGCCGAGAACTTTCAGGCGTTCGGCGGTTTCGGCCTCTTTGCCCATGGAAACCCAGACGTCGGTATAAAGCAGGTCGGCCCCGGTGGCGGCGGCGGCGAGGTCGTCGGTCACGATGATGCGGCCGCCGGCGCGTTTGACGAGGTCGGCCGGGGGCTGGAAGGCCTTGGGCGCGGCGATGCGCAGCTCGAAGCCGAGCTGGGCGGCGAAGATCCAGGAGCGGGGCACGTTGCAGGCGCCGTCGCCGATGAAGGTGACGACTTTGCCGGCAATGGGGCCGCGGGCTTCTTCGTAGGTGAAAATGTCGGTGAGAATCTGGCAGGGATGCTCGTCGTCGGTGAGGGCGTTGAGGGTCGGGATTTTGGCGAAGGCGGCAAATTCCTCGACGTCGGCCTGGGCGAAGGTGCGGATGACGGCGCCGTGGATCATGCGGCCGAGGACGCGGGCGGTGTCGCGGATGGGTTCGCCGCGGCCGAGCTGAATGTCATTGGCGTTAAGAAACATCACGTTGCCGCCGAGCTCGCGGATGCCGGTCTCGAAGGAGACGCGGGTGCGGGTGGAGGATTTGGAGAAAATCAGGGCCCAAGTCTGGCCGGCGAGCGGCCTGGGGGCGGCGGGGCCGCGGGCGCGCTTGAATTCGCGGGCGTCGCTCAGGATGGTGGTGAAGTCGGCGCGCGGAAGTTTTTCCAAGGACAGCAGGTGTTTCATGTCGCAATCAATGTGGGCGATTATCAACCAAAGAAAATTGTATAACCGAACTCCGGAGCCGCGTCACTTCTTTTTCTTGGCACCGTCGGCGGCGCGCCAGAGGTACCAGGCGGCGGTGGTGCCGTGGGGCCGCCAGCGCCGGGCGAACTGGCGCAGGGCCTTGGGGGTGGGCAGGGCGCGCTTGCGGTAGGCGAGGCGGAAGCCGGTGCGCACGCCGAAGTCGTCGGCGGGCAGGACGTCGGTGCGGCCGAGCTGGAAAATTAGCAGCATCTCGACGGTCCATCGGCCGACGCCGCGCACGGCGGTGAGGCGGAGGATGATTTCCTCGTCGGTGAGCTTGGCAATCTCGCGCGCGCTGGGCACGACGCCGGCGAGGGTCTGGGCGGCGAGGTCGCGGAGGGCGCGGATTTTGGCGAAGGAGAAGCCGCAGGCGCGGAGTTGCTCGTCGGTGACGCCGGCGAGGTCGGCCGGTTTCGGGAAGCGGCGGCGGGGGAAGAGTTTTTTGAACCGGGCGAGGATGTTGCCGGCGGCGGTGGCGTGGAGCTGCTGGTGGGCGATGGCTTGGACGAGCGATTGAAACGGCGTGCGCCACGGTTCGTGTTCCAGCCTGCAGGGGCCGACTTCACGGATGAGCCGGCGCATCACGGGATCCACGGCGGCGAGGTGTTTGCGGGCGGCGGCCCTCATGCCAGGGCTTGGACGATTTTTTCGATTTGCGCGATGCCCTCGGCAGCTTCGCTTGGGCGCAAGTTCAAGGCCGGCAGCAGCCGGATGACTTGCGTGCCGGCGGGAATGGCGAGCACGCCCGCCGCATGCAAGCGGTGGACAAACTGGAGCGCGGCCGGTTGCGGGTTGCCGGCCAAGGCGGGGATGTTCTCGGCGAGCTCTAGGCCGAGCATGAAGCCGAGGCCGCGCGCGCGTTTGACGACGGTGGGATAGGTGGCGGCGAGGCGTTCGAGTTCGGCTTTCAACGCGCCGCTGAGCTCGCGCACGTGATCAGCGAGTTTTTCCCGGTCAATGACGGCGAGGATTTTGAGCGCGACGGCGCAGGCGAGGGGCGTACCGCCAAAGGTGGTGGCGTGCGTGCCGGGCCCGAGGAGATCCGCATACGGGGTGCGCACCCAGAAGGCGCCGATGGGAAAGCCGCCGCCGAGGGACTTGGCCATCGAGAGGCCGTCGGGCAGGAAGTTTTCGCCGTCGGGAACGCCTTCGAGAATGCGCTGGAAACTCTGGAAGCGACCGGTGCGGTAGTGGCCGCATTGCACGCCATCCATGAGGAGGAGGAGGTTTTGCTCGTCACACAGGGCGCGCAGGCCGAGGAGATATTCGGGCGTGGCGGGGGTGACGCCGCCTTCGCCCTGAACGCCCTCGATGAGGATGGCAACGGTGGCGGGGGAAATCGCGGCGCGCGCGGCGGCAAGGTCGTTGTAAGGAATGTGCCGGAAGCCGGGCATGATCGGCTCAAAGCCTTTCTTCACCTTGTCCTGGCCGGTGGCGGCGATGCCGGCGAGGGTGCGGCCATGAAAGGAATTGGTCGCGGTGAGGATCTCGAAGCGGCCGGCGTCGTGGCCGAACTTGCGCGCGAGCTTGAAGAGGCCTTCGTTCGCCTCCGCGCCGCTGTTGGCGAAGAAACATTTGCCGGGGCCGATGCGTTTCACGAGCTCGGCGGCGAGCCGGCCCTGCGGTTCGGTGAAATACAAGTTCGAGACGTGGATGAGTTTGCGCGCTTGCTCGGTCAGGGCCTCAGTAATTGCCGGATGGGCGTGCCCGAGCGCGCAGACGGCGATGCCGCTGCCGAGGTCGAGGTAACGTTTGCCCGCGACGTCGAACAGATAACTGCCCGCACCATGGCTGAGGACGATTTCGAAACGTCCGTAACTGGGCACGACGTTGTGGGCGAAGAGTTCGCGGACGGCGGCGTAGTCGTTGCGGACGATGGCGGGCGGAGCGGGGACAATGTCTTTCATTCAGAATAACCTGGTTTTATTGGCGAGGCGCGCGCGGCTTAAGCGGCGCCAGCGTGCGGCCATCGTAAATTGAAAATGGCAAATCACAAGACCACTTCGGTGCCGAGTCCTTGGTCGGTGAAGATTTCCAGCATGACGGCGTGAGGCGTGCGGCCGTCCACGAAGGAAACTTTTTCCACGCCGGATTTGATGGCGGCGACGGCGCTGTCCACCTTCGGGATCATGCCCTTGTCGACGATGCCGGCGGCCTTGAGGGCGGGCACTTCGCCGGTCTGGAGATGGGCGATGACGGTGGCGGGATCCTTGGGATCGCGCATGAGCCCGGGCACGTCGGACATGAACACGAGGCGCTTGGCATTGAGGGCGATGGCGCACATGGCGGCGGCGACGTCGGCGTTGCAGTTGTAAATTTTCCCGTCCTCGCCGCGCGCGGTGGGGCTGATGACGGGCGTGTGGCCGCACCAGATGCATTCCTTGAGCGGCGCGACGTTGACTTCGATGACTTCGCCGACGTAGCCGATGTCAATTTTCCGGCCGGGATTTTCCTTGTCGTCGAGGTACAGTTTTTTGCATTTGAAAATGTCCGGCCCGGCAAAGCCGACGGCCTGGCCGCCGAGGGCGTTGATGGTTTTTACGACTTCGGGATTGATCTCGCGCGACAGGACGTCGTCCACGATTTGCACCGTGGCGGCGTCGGTGACGCGCTGGCCCTGGATGAAGTTGGCGTGTAGACCGGCTTTCTCCATGGCGCGGGTGATGGCCTTGCCGCCGCCGTGGACGACCACGGGATTGATTTCCACGGCTTCCAAAAAAACGATGTCGCGGGCGACGCTGGTGCGGACGGTGTCGTCCGGCGAATCCATGAAGCTGCCGCCGTATTTCACGACGAAAGTTTCGCCGCTGAATTTCTGGATGTACGGCAGCGCTTCGAGAAGCGTGGCGGCTTTGGCGATCAGGTCTTGCACACGGGATTTTTAACAGTTGCCGGCCGTGTTGTGAAAAGAATTGTTTGCCCGTCAGCCTGACTATGCGGCGGTTGCGAATTTCGGCCAGTCACTCAGGGCGGGAAATGCCCGACAAATTTGCCTTTTGCCCGGGCGCGGCATTCACTAGATTGCGGTCATGTCCGAAATCGCCAAATTCGTCAACCGGGGGGCGGCCTCCATTTCGCCCGCCGTCGCGGAAAATGTTCTGCGCCACCTGCCGCAATGGAAGCTGGAGTTCACGCAGATCAATGCGCCGAAGTTTCCGCACTTGGTGGACCAGCTTGAATTTCTCGCCGACGCCGTTGAGGACGCCGTCGAGGGCGCCTACAAGGAGCTGCCCTACGTCGCCATCGCGCAGTCGGTGTTCGCTTTGTTGTACGCGCACAAGAAGATGGGCATCATCCCCGAAGGTATTTTGGAACTGGGCCGCGCGGATGATTCCAGCATTGTGCGCGCGGTGCTGATCCAGAACGAAAAGGAATTCGCCATCTACGCCGGCAAGCAGGGCGTGGACTGGCGGAAAATCACCAGCCTGGCCTGATCGGGGGTTTATGCCAATCCCCCTGGTCATGACCATCATCAGCCCGGACCGGACCGGGCTGGTTGAATCAATCGCGCGGGTGGTGGCGGAGCACGGCGGCAACTGGCTGGAAAGCCGGATGTGCCGGCTCGGCGGGGAGTTTGCCGGCATCCTCCGCGTCGAGGTTCCAGCGGCCAACAAACCCGCGCTGCTTGAAGCGCTGCAAAAACTCCAGGCCAACGGCCTGCAAATCCTCTTCCGCGCGGACCAATCGGCGGCTCCGGCCGCGGCAGGAAAGCAAACCCGATTGGAAATCGTCGGCAGCGATCGGCCCGGTATCGTCCGTGACATCACCAGTGCGCTGGCCCGCGCCGGCGTGAACGTCGAGGAATTTTCCAGCGAAGTCGTCAGCGCGCCCATGTCCGGCGAAACCCTCTTCAAGGCGCAAGCGCGGTTGCAGCTGCCGGACCGCTGCGACCTTGCCGCGTTAAAAAAAGATCTGGAAAAAATCGCCGCCGACTTGTTCGTGGATGTTTCCTTCGCGGAAATTTCCGGTAAATAAGCGGCGCTTTGATTTTCACCCCGCGCGATGTTTGAACTGCTCAAAACCGACTCCGTCACCCGCGCGCGTCTCGGCAGATTAACCACTGCGCATGGCCTCGTGGACACGCCGGTGTACATGCCGGTGGGCACCCAGGCCAGCGTGAAGGCGCTCGACCCGCGTGAACTGGTGGAGATGGGCACGCAGATCATTCTCGGCAACACCTACCATCTCAACATCCGCCCCGGCCTCGACATCATCCGCGCCGCCGGCGGTCTGCATCAGTTCATGAACTGGCCGATGCCGATACTCACCGACAGCGGGGGCTTCCAGGTCTTCAGCCTCGCCAAGATCCGCAAGATCAAGGCGCACGGCGTCGAATTTCGTTCGCATCTCGACGGCTCGCTGCTGTTCATCGGCCCAAAGGAATCGATGGAAATCCAGCGCGTGCTCGGTTCGGACATTGCCATGGTTTTTGACGAATGCCCGCCGCACGACGCGCCGGCCAAGGAGCAGCGCCACGCCGTTGAGCGCACCATCCGCTGGGCCCGCGAATGCCGCGAACAGCCGCGCGGCGAAGGCCAGAAGGTTTTCGGCATCGTCCAAGGCGGTAACAATCCGGCGTTGCGCGAGGAATGCGCCAAGGCGATCGTGCCAATGGATTTTGACGGTTACGCCATCGGCGGCGTCAGCGTCGGCGAACCGGAACCCGAGATGTTGCAGGCGATCGAGTACACCGTGCCGCATCTGCCCGCGCACAAGGCGCGCTATGCGATGGGCCTCGGCACGCCCGCGCAAATGCTCGAGTTGATCGCACGCGGGGTGGACATGTTTGACTGCGTGCTGCCCACCCGCGTCGCGCGCAATGGCACCGCCTACACGCGGCGCGGGGCCATCGGCATCAAGGGCGGCCAATTCAAGGCCGATTTCCGGCCGATTGAGGAAGGCTGCGACTGTTTTGCCTGCCAGCGCTTCACGCGCGCCTATCTCCGGCATCTGCTGAATGTGAATGAAATCCTCGGCTTGCGGATGCTGAGCGTCCACAACTCGCACATGTATTTGAAAACCATGGCCGACGCCCGCGCGCACCTTGCCGCCGGGACGTTTGCGGAGTTTTACCGGGAATTTATTGCGAACTTCACGCCTTCGCGCAAGGTGCTGGCCGGGCGCAAGCCGACCCCAGCCGGGTAAATTTCCTTTGGCAGACTTCGGAGGATGTGGCACTATATTGTCATTGTAATAACAATTATTGTTTACCTATGAGCAAACCCAAAATTATCGCCTACTTGAAACCCACCTGCGGCTGGAGCAACGGCGTGCGCGCCATCCTCAAAAAATACGACCTGCCGTTCGAGGACCGCGACATCATCAATGATCCGTCCCAGCGCGCTGAAATGATGGAGAAAAGCGGCCAGCCGATGAGCCCGTGCGTTGAAATCAACGGCCACATGCTCCCCGATATCAGCGGTGACGAAGTGGAAGCCTGGATGCTGGCCAACAACATCGTCACGCCGAATGATCGCGTGCCGGACGCGCCGACCAACCAGTCGTGCAGCAAGCACACGCATTTGTTTGCTGAGGCCTGAAAATTTGGGTGGGGGATTCCGCCGCGCTGGAAAATTCCGGCGCGGCTTTTTTCTTTACTGAAATCAGCGCGGCATTCGGTTAAACAATTGCCATGCAAACCGTCTTTCGCGCCGCCGCCATGCAGAACCTTGCCCTGCGCTGGAAACGCCGGGGAGTGCGCGTAGGTTTTGTGCCGACGATGGGCTATCTCCACGCCGGCCATTTGAGCCTCGCGCGCGCCGCCCGCCGACGGGTGGGCAGGGCGGGCAAAGTCGTCGTCAGCATTTATGTCAACCCGACGCAGTTCGCGCCGACCGAAGACTTGGCCAATTACCCTCGCGATTTAAAACGCGATCTGCAGCTCTGCCGTGCCGCCGGCGCGGACCTCGTCTTTACACCGGACGACGGGGAAATATATCCGGGCCGCGCGCACGGAAATTACAGCACGTATGTCGTCGAGGACAAATTGTCGCAGACGATGGAAGGCGCCGCGCGACCGGTGCATTTTCGCGGCGTGACGACGGTGGTGGCCAAGCTTTTCAACCTGGTGTTGCCAGACGTGGCGGTATTCGGCCAAAAAGATTTTCAACAGGCGGCTATCATCCAACGCATGACGCGTGATCTGAACTTTCCGGTGAAGATCGTGGTTGCGCCAACGCTGCGTGAAACCGACGGCCTGGCGATGAGTTCGCGGAACAAGTATCTCGTCGGCGATTTGCGACGGCAGGCGCTGGTGCTCTGGCGGGCAATTCAAGCCGCGCAGGCGGCCGTAAAAAAATCCCCGGCGGTTTCGTCCAAAAAGCTGAAGACGGACTTGAAAATACTGGTGGAAAGCGAGCCGGATACGCGGCTGAACTATGTGGAGTTTTTTGCGCCGGAAACGTTGATGCCGGCATCCAAGGTGACGCGCGGCACGCAGATGGCGCTGGCCGTATTCGTTGGCAAAACGCGGCTGATTGATAATGCGCTACTCTAAAACCACCGCGAATGCTGGCGGCTCAGCAATGTCCGGCGCCCGTTTTGCTGAAAGATTATGTCCACGTTTTTTCGGTCGTTAATAAAATGAAACATTTCGATTTCCTTATTCTCGGTAGCGGCATTGCGGGTCTGACTTTCGCGCTCAAGGTCGCGCCACACGGGCGCGTGGCGATCGTCACCAAAAAGGACCGCGCGGAGTCGAACACCAATTACGCGCAGGGCGGCATTGCGTCGGTGACCAGCCAGGAGGATTCGTTTGAATCCCATGTACGCGATACGCTGGCGGCCGGTGCCGGTTTGTGCAACGAAGGTGTGGTGCGCAAGATAGTCGAGGAAGGCCCGGCGCGGATTCAGGAATTGATCGAGCTGGGGATGAAATTTTCCGAGCGCGAAATTCCCGCGTCACCGGGCGCGCATGAACTCGACCTCGGCAAGGAAGGTGGTCATTCCAAGCGGCGGATTTTGCACGCCAAGGACGTGACGGGTCGGGAAATCGAGCGCGCCCTGCTGGCCGCCGTGGCGCGGCAGTCGAATATAGCAATCTTTGAGAACCATCTGGCGATTGATTTAATTACCAGCCAGAAGCTGGGTTATGTTGGGAAAAATCAATGCCTGGGCGCCTATGTTTTTGACAAGAAATCCGGGCGCGTAAAGAATTTTTCCGCGCCGGTGACCTTGCTGGCGACGGGCGGTTGCGGCAAGGTGTATCTCTACACGACGAATCCCGACATTGCGACCGGCGATGGCGTGGCGATGGCTTACCGCGCGGGCGCGGGCATTGCCAACATGGAGTTCGTGCAGTTTCACCCCACTTGCCTGTACCATCCCAAGGCGAAATCATTTTTGATTTCGGAGGCGGTGCGGGGTGAGGGCGGAGTTTTGAAATCGCTGGCCGGCCGGGAATTCATGGACGGCTGCCACCCGATGAAATCATTGGCCCCCCGTGACATCGTGGCGCGGGCGATTGACAGCGAGATGAAGAAAAGCGGTGCGGATTGCGTGTTGCTGGACATCACGCACAAGCCGGCCAGATTCATCATCGAGCGGTTTCCGAACATTTACCAGACCTGCCTCGGCTATGGCATCGACATCACCAAAGAGCCGATTCCGGTGGTGCCGGCCGCGCATTACCAATGCGGCGGCGTGGTGACCAACGTGGACGGTGAGACGGACATAGCCGGGCTGTTTGCCGTAGGCGAAGCCGCTTGCACGGGCCTGCATGGCGCGAACCGGCTGGCCAGCAATTCCCTGTTGGAAGCGCTGGTCTGCGCCCATCGCGCGGCAGAAAAAATCATCTCGGCCACGCCGGGTAAATCGGATTTGACCATTCCGCCCTGGCAGTCCGGGAACGCGACGGACGCGGATGAAATGGTGGTGGTCTCGCACAACTGGGATGAGATTCGCCGTTTGATGTGGGATTACGTTGGCATTGTGCGCACGAACAAGCGGCTGCAACGCGCGCAAAAGCGGATCGCAAATTTGCAGGAGGAGATTCACGACTACTATTGGAATTTCAACCTGACGGCGGATTTGCTGGAACTGCGCAACATCGCGACCGTGGCGGAGTTGATCGTGCGGTGCGCGTTGCTGCGGCCGGAAAGCCGCGGGCTGAATTACAACCTGGATTTCCCCAACCCGAATCCCGAATGGGCGCAGCGCGACAGCGTGGTGCGCCGTACCGTTTGAATCAGGCCCACAGCTGTTCCGGATATTTGCCTTGGGCAATGAGCTGCCGAATGCTTTCCACCACCTGCGGCCGGTCTTCACGGTAGGTCACGCCGAACCACGAGTCGGAAGAGCGCAGCACCTTGCAGCGCGCCCGTCCGCTGGTCACCAGTTCGCCCACGGTGGCGGGAATATAGCACTCCGATTTCTGTTCGCCGCCGGCCTTCTTTAAAAATTTTTCGAACTCCACTTTAATCTGCGGGAACAGCGCGGGCGTGAAGCCCCAGAAATTCATCGAGACCGCCTCGTCGCCGGTGAGCTTGGTGACCTGGCCGTCGGCTTCGGTGTTTTTTGCGCCGCTGCCATCCGGTTCAATCTTCATCATCTCCACGATGTTCGTCAGATAATTATGGGCATCCACGCGTGAGACGCCGCGCGCCACGCTGCCGTGGGCGGACAAGGTGTTTTTCAAAATAAAGCCGACCATCGCATAGTCCGCCGTGCCGGCGATGAGATGTTTCGCGAGCACTTGGTAGGCTTCCTGGCCGTAAAAATCATCGGCGTTTATGGCGGCGAAATTTTCCCGGATGACGCCTTCGGCCATCAGAATTGCGTGGGTGGTGCCCCACGGCTTGGTGCGACCGGCGGGCAACGTGTAAGGGGCGGGCAGCTTGTCGAGTTCCTGGAAAACATATTCGACGGCGATGCGCTTCTCAAAACGCGCGCCGACGATTTCGCGGAACTGCTGTTCAATGTCCTTGCGGATCACGAAGACCAGCTTGCCGAAGCCTGCGCGCATGGCGTCGAAGATGGAATAATCGATGATGGTTTCTCCCGCCGGGCCGACGGGGTCAATCTGTTTCAATCCGCCGTAGCGGCTGCCCATGCCGGCGGCGAGAACGAGCAAGGTCGGTTTTGTCATGCGGCTTATTTTAATTTTCTGCGTGCCGCTGTCGAGGAAATGCGGCGAAGTTGCCGAGGGGTGCGAAATGGAATAAAGTCAAAAATAGATATGTATTGGTCAAAAGTGGACATTCCAATTTTCCTCAAATCCGTTCAGAATGCTCCTGAACATTTGAACCAAGAGCCGCGCCAGACCGCCGGTCTGGCAAGCCAGCAACAAATTTATGGAACACAAACGCATCGTAGAAAAGGACGCTCCGCTGAAGAAGAACGATTTGATCGTCATTACCGGCGCGGGCGGATTCATCGCCGGCAACCTCGCCCTCTATTTCCAAAAGAAGGGCTTTACCAACATCCGCGCCGTGGACAAGAAGCCGCTCTATGAGTGGTATCTCCACGTTCCCGGGGTGCAGAATCTTTGTTTGGATGTGAGCATCGAAGAAAACTGCAAGCGCGTGTGCGAGGGCGCGGTGGAAGTCTACAACCTGGCCGCCGACATGGGCGGCATGGGTTTCATCGAGCGTTTTCGTGTGGAATGTCTGCGCTCGATCCTGATCAACACCAACATGGTGGAGGCCGCTTACAAAGCCGGCGCTCGCCGTTATTTCTTTTCCTCCTCAGCTTGCGCCTACAACACGTTGCTGCAACAGGATCCGAACGTCCGGGCGTTGAAGGAAACTGACGCGTATCCCGCCATGGCCGAGCGCGGTTATGGCTGGGAGAAATTGATTTCCGAGCAGTTCTGCGAAGAATACTGGCACGAACGCGGCATGAAGACGGCGATTGCGCGTTTTCACAATGTCTATGGGCCGCATGGCACCTGGGACGGTGGCCGCGAAAAAGCGCCCGCCGCATTGTGCCGCAAAGTCATCGAGGCGATTGAAACCGGCAAGAAAGACATCACGATTTGGGGCAATGGTAACCAGACGCGCAGCTTCATGTATATTGATGATTGCGTGCAGGGCATTGACAAGATCATGCACTGCGATGATTTGATCGCCACGCCGATCAATCTTGGCTCCAGCGAACTCGTTTCCATCAACGAGCTTTTGACCAAGATCGAAAAAATTGCCGGCGTGAAGATGAACCGTAAATATGATCTCAACGCGCCGCAAGGTGTGGCCGGGCGCAATTCGGACAACACCTTCATCAAAAAAGTTCTGAAGTGGGAGCCGAAGACCACTTTGAACAAGGGGCTTGCCGAAACCTACGTGTGGATCACCCAGCAATATAAAAAGCGCAAAGCCGGCCAGCGCGTCGGTATCGGCTGACGAATGAATTGTTCTCCGTCCTGCCGCGGTTAGCCCGGTTCAAACCGCGGCAGGATGTCTGCCTTTGCCGCCAAGAATCACCTATGCAAATAAAACCCCTGTTTGCCGCATTTTTATTCTTGGTGATCGCTGGCATCGGCGCATCGGCCGGATCATTTAGGCTCCCGATCACGCCGGGCCCGTTTGTGGGCACGCTCGATTCTTTGACGAATTATACGTGCCCGAAATGGTTTCGTGACGCCAAGTTTGGCATCTGGGCGCATTGGGGCCCGCAGGCCGTGCCGGAGGAGGGCGATTGGTATGCCCGTAAGATGTATGTGCAAGGGTCGGAAGATTACAACGACCATTTGGCGCGCTGGGGGCATCCGTCCACCAACGGCTGGAAAAACATCATCCCGTTGTGGAAAGCCGAGAAGTGGGATCCGGATAAGTTGATGACTCTCTACAAAAAGGCGGGCGCGCATTATTTCGTGTCCATGGGTTCGCATCATGATAATTTTTTCCTATGGAATTCGCCGTTGCACAAATGGAACGCCGTGAACTACGGTCCGCACCGCGACGTGGTGGCCGACTGGCAAAAGGCGGCGAAGAAAAACGGCTTGCCTTTTGGCGTGTCCGAACATCTAGGCGCGAGCTTCACCTGGTTTCAGGACAGCCATCAATCCGACCAGACCGGTCCGCTCGCCGGCGTGCCCTATGATGGTGCCGATTCCAACAATTGGGATCTGTATCATTTTCCCGCCGAACCAGGCGATACCGGCTGGTATTCCACCAATCGCCTTTGGCAGCAGCAGTGGTATGGTGAAATCAAGCAACTCGTAGACGATTATCACCCCGATCTGCTGTATAGCGACGGTGGCGTGGCCTTTGGCAACGAAGTCGGCTTGAGCCAGATTGCCAATCTTTACAACCGCAACCTTCAGTACCATCACGGCAAGCTCACCGCCATCTACACTTGCAAGCAACCTTCCTACGGTCGCTGGGTGCAGGACTACGAGCGTGGCGTGGGCGGTGGCATTGATCCCTATCCTTGGCAATGTGACACTTCCATCGGTGACTGGTTCTACAACCGGCACTGGAAATACCAGCCGCTGAGCTGGACGGTGCACATGCTCGTGGACATCACCAGCAAAAACGGGAATATGCTGCTCAACGTGGTGTTGCGCCCCGATGGGACGCTGGATCCCGAAGTGGAAACCATGTTGCACGATTTGGCTGATTGGACCGCCATCAACGGCGAGGCAATTTACGGCTCGCGTCCCTGGCTGGTTTATGGCGAAGGTGAAGTTCAGGCGGCAGGTGGTGCGTTCAAGGAAAATTTCCAATATTCGGCCAAGGATATCCGTTTCACTACCAAAGGCAAAACGCTATACGCAATTGCGCTTGGCTGGCCCGCCAACGGCAAATTGATCATCAAATCGCTGGCCAAGATGGGCGACGCCAGCATGAATCATATCAAACGCGTCGAATTGCTGGGCGGCAAAGGCAAATTGAATTTTACCCAGACGGCGGATGGTTTAACCGTGGATGTGCCGGGAAATAAAATCAGTGATCTCACCTGCGCGCTGCGCATTACCGGCAGTAAACTGAAGCCGGCTGGCTGATCCATACAATCTATCGATTGAGGAAATTTTGTCATGCACACACGAATAACTCCGGTCAGTAAATTTCTCGGGGGCATTCCCAATCGCCTGCAGCTTGCGGGCGGCTGGATTGACCAGCCGTTTGTCTCCAAACACAACCGCAACCCGCCTGGTTCGATGGTGGTGGTGCAAATCGAGCCGGATTTCCGGCCGATGGACCGCTCCGGCATCGCCAGCGGGACCCGCGCCATCGCGATGAAGATTTGGAGTGGAAAATTGCCGAACCGGTCGCCGGAAGCATTGGCGCGCGAGCTTTATGAAGCGGAAAATCGGGGGAAGGCCGAACCCAGCGGATCGCAGGACATGATCGGGCTGGTTTATCCCGGCGTGAACCGGCTGGATTACGACTACAAAATTCACGGCGGCGTTTTTCCGTCGCATATCGAATCTTGCCATCGTCCAAAGGTCGCGCGGTGGCTGGGAAGCGTGTTGCATTTGATTCCGGTCGAGCCGCGGCCCGATGGCTACAGTCCGCTCGGCGTCAAAAACCTCACGCCGAAATGGGTGGCCAAGCTCGGCCAGTCCGGGCAGAACTGCTACAACGCCATTGTCAAGATGGACGCCCAGGCGCTCGGGGCGTCGCTCAATCTGAACATGAAATGCTGGGAAACGCTGCTGCCGCACGTGGTCCGGCATCCGCTGCTCCGGCTGGATTTGATGCCGCTGCTGACGGCGTATCAGCGGCAGTATCTCGGTGCGATGTATTCCGGCTGCGGCGGTGGTTACCTGATCGTGGTTTCCAACAAACCAGTGCCCGGGTCATTTAAGGTCAATGTCCGGGTTGCGCAAAAATGAGCGGGCCAAAACCAGTCATTGTTTCCGGCGGGTTCGACGACCTCAAGTCGCGTGACCTGCGCTTGCTTGAAGAAGCCGCCAAACTTGGTGAGCTGTCGGTGCTGCTCTGGCCCGATGCGACACTGCAAAAACTCAGCGGCAAGGCCCCGAAGTTTTCCCTAGCCGAACGGCGATATTTTTTGAATGCCGTCCGCTATGTCCACCGGGTGATTGATGCCGATGACTCCGCTGGTTTCGACACGTTGCCGGAGGATTTGCGGGCCGGCCTCTGGGCGGACTGCGAAACCACCTCGAATCATGCCCGTATCAAATTTGCCGCGGAAAATCAAATCGCCTACCGCGTGTTTGTGGCCGACGAGTTGAAAGGGTATCCCGAACCCCCGCCGATGCCGTCCGCGCCCGGCCGAAAAAAAATTATCGCCACTGGCTGTTATGACTGGTTTCACTCCGGCCACGTCCGTTTTACCGAGGAAGCGTCCGCCTACGGGGATCTTTATGTCTGCCTTGGCAGCGACGCCAACGTCCGGCTACTCAAAGGCGAGGGCCATCCGCTGCTCACTGAACAGGAGCGCCGTTACGTCGTTGGCTCCATCAAATTTGTCAAACAAGCGCTTATCACCACCGGCTCGGGTTGGGTGGATGCCGACCCGGAAATTCGCCGGTTGAAGCCGGATATCTACGTCGTCAATGAAGACGGCGACAAGGGCGGCAAACGCGAGTATTGCGAGAAGCTGGGCATCGAATATCTCGTGCTCAAGCGCACGCCCGCGCCCGGCTTGCCGAAACGGAGCAGCACCGACTTGCGCGGGTTCTGATCAGTTATTCACAAAATCCTGTGTCTTCAGCCAGAAAAGACAGTCAGCCGCCCACGGATGCGGGTGCGTGAAAGGCGGCTGGTCGTTCAAACCCATCCCGTGGGCACCCTTTTCGTAGATGTGCAGGTCAAATGGCACGTCGTTTCGCCGCAGCGCCTCAGCGAAACGCATCGCGTTTTCCATCGGCACCGATTGATCCTCGAACGTCGTCCACAAAAAACACGGTGGCGTATTTGACGTCACTTGCAGTTCGTTGGAAAGCAACCTTACCAGTTCCGGCGTCGCGTTTGTGCCCAGTAAATTGTCCTTGGAAAATTCGTGGGCGAATTCGCCCATCGAAATGACGGGATAACAAAGAATTCCCCGATCCGGCCGTGAACTTTGCCGTTCCACCAAGTCGGCGGAGTTCGTGTCGCCGGCGTCAAAATGTGTCAATAGAGTTGCTGCCAGATGTCCGCCGGCCGACGAACCCATGATGCCAACGCGATGCGGATCAATTTTGTATTCGCTGGCGTGCGCGCGGACCCACCGGACGGCGCGCGTCACGTCCTGAAACTCCGCCGGATAATGGTATCCGGTGGAGCCGAGCCGATATTTTAGGACAAAACAAGTGACGCCATGTTGGTTCAGCCACAGCGCGTAGTAATTGCCTTCAAGCGGCGCGAGCGCGGCGTAGGAACCGCCGGGACAGATCACCAGTGCCGCGCCGGTGGCGTTTGTCGCGTCTGGTAAATAAGGCGTCAGGGTGGGGATGTCTTCGCTCGAAACGCCGAGGGCGCCGGGCGCGCTGTTCGGCCAGAGTGGAATGGCGGGCTGTATTTCCGCCCGGGTCACAATGAATGACAAAAGCAATATTGCCGGGGCCAAAAGTAATTTCATGATTTTCAAACCCGATGCTGGCCCATTTCCAAAACCGTTTCAAACCCAACTTTGTCCAAGTTTGACAGCGTCCGATTCCCGACTATTTTCCAACCTGTGTTTGAACTTGTTTCTGATTATGCGCCCGCCGGCGACCAGCCGCAGGCGATTGAAAAACTGACCGCCGGAATTTTATCCGGGGCGAAGCACCAGACGCTGCTGGGCGTCACCGGGTCCGGAAAAACCTTTACGGTGGCGAACGTTATCAAGAACATCAACAAGCCCACGCTGGTCATCTCGCACAACAAAACGCTGGCGGCCCAGCTTTACGCGGAGTTCAAAAGCTTTTTCCCGCACAACGCCGTGGAATATTTTGTGAGCTACTTCGATTTCTACCAGCCGGAAGCCTACATCCCGCGCACCGACACGTTCATCGAAAAAGATTCCAGCGTGAACGACGACATTGAGCGGATGCGTCTTTCCACGATGGCGTCGCTTTTCACGCGGCGCGACGTGGTCGTCGTCGCCAGTGTATCGTGCATTTACGGCATCGGCAGCAAGGAGGACTACGCGGCGATGGTTATTCCCGTGCGCGTCGGCTTGGAGCTTTCGCGCGAACAGCTTTTATCGCGCATGGTGGACTTGCAATATTCGCGCAACGACATCGCCTTTGAGCGCGGCAATTTTCGCGTGCGCGGCGACACCGTCGAGGTCTGGCCCGCCGGGCGCGAAGACGGTCTGCGCATCGAGTTTTTCGGCGACACGATTGAAAAGCTCACGCGGTTTGAGCCGTTGACCGGTAAGAAAATCGAAGCGCTACAGGGCAACATGATTTTTCCGGCCAAACAATTCGTCACCACCAACGACAAAATGAAACGCGCGCTGCTCGCCATCCGCGAGGAACTCGGCGGGCGCATCGCCGAGTTTGAGCGCGACGGCAAACTGCTGGAAGCCCAGCGCATCAAGATGCGGACGGAATTCGATCTGGAAATGATGGAGGAAATGGGTTTCTGCTCCGGCATCGAAAATTATTCCCGGCACATTGCGAATCGTCCGCCCGGCTCGCGCCCGACGACGCTGTTTGATTTTTTCCCGGACGATTACCTGCTGGTGATTGACGAATCGCACGTCACCGTTTCGCAGATTGGCGGGATGTTTGAAGGCGACAAATCGCGCAAAACGGTTTTGGTGGATCATGGTTTCCGGCTGCCGAGCGCGCTGGACAACCGGCCCCTGAATTTTTTGGAATTTCAAGGGTTGCAAAACCAGACGATTTATGTCAGCGCCACGCCGGCACCGCGAGAAATCGGCTGGTCGCAAGGCAAAGTCGCGGAACTCGTTGTGCGGCCGACCGGATTGATTGATCCGAAAGTCACCATCAAGCCGCTCAAGGGACAGATTGATGACTTGATGGAAGAGGTCCGCAAGCGTGCCGACAAAAAAGAGCGCACGCTGGTCACGACATTGACCAAGCGCACGGCGGAAGAACTCACGGATTACCTGCGCGACATTGGCATCCGCGTGCAATACCTGCACAGCGACATTGACGCGATTCAGCGCGTGGAAATTCTGCGCTCGTTGCGCAAGGGCGAATTTGATGTGCTCGTTGGTATCAATCTTTTGCGCGAGGGCCTGGATTTGCCGGAAGTATCGCTCGTGGCGATTTTGGACGCGGACAAGGAAGGTTTTCTTCGCAGCGAAACCAGTTTGATCCAAACCGCGGGCCGCGCCGCGCGGCATTTGAACGGCGAGGTGATCCTTTACGCCGACGTGATGACCGACAGTATTAAAAAATTCCTCGCCGTCACCGAGAAACGCCGGGCGCGGCAGATCACCTACAACACTGAGCACCACATCACCCCGCGCAGCGTGAGTCGTGCCGTCGAAGAAAGCCTGGCGGTTCAGGAAGATCAACACGCGGCGGCGGCCGGCTTGTTGCGCGAAACCACCACCGATCTGGATTTCACTGAAACGATTCGCGAGCTGGAGGGCGAAATGCTCAAGGCTGCCGAGGATTTACAGTTTGAAAAAGCCGCGCTGCTGCGCGATCAAATCAAGGAACTGAAACGCATGCTGGCTGGCGGCCAGCCGGGGGAAAAACCGAAGACGGTGAGTTATCGGAAATCAGGCCGTCGTGGTTCGCGTAAATAATCACCCGCTATCTTGACAGCCCGGAGTTGCGTGAGAAATTGCCATTGTTCATGATGTTTCAGGCCAGCGAACCAATCGAAGTTTTCATCGGTGAATTTGCCATCTTGGGGCTGGCCTTGTTCATCGTATGGCGAATCGTTGTCTGGGTTCGCGAGGCTCCGGTCCGGCCGGATCCATGGGATGCCGAAGTTGAAAATCAATTGGCTGGGCCGGACGCGGTCGAAGTTTGCCCCCATTGTCTGACAGAACAACCCTCCACGGCTTGGTTCTGCCAAAAGTGCGGCAGCGCCGTCGGGCCTTACAATAATTTGATGCCGTACATCCAGGTGTTTTCCGAGGGCGAAGTTTTTCGGAACGGCGCCAGCGGACGTTTTCGCAACCGGCCGTTGGTGTTGACCGGGTTTGTGCTGATTGCCTTGTCATCCAGCTTGGTGTTCGCGCCCGTCATCTTGCTTTTCCTGCTGGCGAATAGGCAGCGCCCCGGCGGCGGAACGAAATGGATCGAGGATTCGGATCGCCAATAAGCCGTTCCGCTGCCGCCAAAGCCGCACCGGCGCGCCAAATCGTTCCTTGTTTTTTCACGGTTCCTGCCGCATCTTGCCACGGTTTTACGATGAACCCCCAATCCCGAAAAGTGCTGCGCTTTTTGCAGAGCTGGATCATCAACACCTTGGCGGTGCTGGTGGCGGCGGCGATTTTACATAATCACATCACCTACAAAAACGCGGGCACCCTCCTCGTCGCCTCGTTGCTGCTGGGCATTCTCAACGCCTTTGTCCGGCCCATCCTGATGCTCATCGCGTTGCCGCTGCTGATTTTCACCTTGGGTTTGTTCACCCTGGTCATCAATGCGTTGTTGCTTTACTTCGTCGGCCAGTTGCTCGCCCCCAACTTTCAGGTGGACAGTTTTCGCTACGCCTTTCTCGGCGCATTCATCATCAGCGTCATTTCCATCGCGCTGAATCTGTTGACCGGCAACGCCCGGGTTTCGGTGCAGCAACGTCCGCCGCCGGGACCGCCGAAAAATCCGGGCGGCGGTGACGGCCCGGTCATTGATGTCTGAATTCACGGACGAAGCTGGAAGGCGCAGTGCAAGGTGCGGATGCCTTGTGCGTTGAAATGCGCTTCGAAGTCCGTTTTGATTTCCAATAGCTCCGCCGGGGTTGCGACCTGCCTGAAAAATTCCGCCGCGCCGAACACCTCGTTCATTTGCTCGAAATAATCCGCGTCGTCGGTGCGCAGAAAAACCCTGCCGCCAGCCGTCAGCGCCTGCCGGGCAAGCACAGGAAAATTATTATTGATGAGCCGGTGTTTGCGGTGCTTCTTCTTCGGCCATGGATCGGGGAAATATACATGCACCGCCTCGGCCGAATGCGGCGGCAGCAGGTATTTGAGAAAATAGGTAGATTCCACCCGGACGCCCCGCAGGTTGGCCAGTCCGCGGAGCCGGCCCTTGCGGCTCAACTTGGAGATCCGCCCGAGCAGCCGCTCGACGCCAACGAAATTTCTTCTCGGGTGGCGAGCCGCATATTCCACCAGAAACGATGCGTCGCCGCAGCCGAGTTCGATTTCCAGCGGTTGGGATTCCGGGAAAAGCGCCGGCAGGCTCAGCGGCTCCACGATGGACGCCAATTGAACCACCAGATTTTCCGTCGCGTTGATCGGTTTTTTCACTTGCGAGCCCGCCGGTTGAAGCTGGGGAACAAAATAATGGTCGGGGCGGTGAGATTCGAACTCGTTCGGTGCATTTTCACGAAAGCACTGAAAACAAAGGATGTTCCATATGATCAATGATTTAAATGGTTTTTAGCACTTTCGTCTAAACGCAACAAAAGACATCTGGATCGGTTTAAAATGATAGAAAAAGATAGACGATTTCTTACCCCACGCTGACGGCAGAAAGCTTAGGCGGTGCGTCATCTGCCAGCAATGCAATTTGCTCGAGGCGTACCCCGCCGACCGAGGAAATCTCCGGGGTCGAGTCGCCAATGGATTCAACAACGGTGCGAACCGGGCCTGCAGGATGTCACTGAGGGCGTCCAACAAATTCCCCGAGGACAGGAAATGTTTAATCAGGCACGATAATCCGGCCATAGCCATCACGTTTTGTGGTGCCTGCGGGTTATTCAATCATCGGGCAGTTTGTTGCGCGGCCGCATAACCAAATGCTTTTATAGTATAATATATATCAATATTAACGGCACTTTATAGAGATTCTGATGCAGCCACGCTTGTGTCTTCCAGTCCTACTTTGGTCATAAAACAAATGTTTAACTGCATTTTAAATTATTTAAACATATCTGTTGCGTTCGTTTAACAAAATGCTATGCTTTTGTCGTTGTGCACGCCAAACCTAGAAACGAGCTCGAAGCTTTGCAGGCGAAATACCTTGAGGAAATTCGCCGACACAAATACGAAATTCAGGCTCTTGAGGAAAAGCTCTCCCGCTTGCATCAATTTGCTGCCGATCGCGACAAGTTTTTTACGGTGCCATACGACAAATACCGGAACCGGGAGCCCGAGCGGACCTGGGGGCTCCGAACGGCCGTAATCGACGCGGTCAAAACTTTGCACCATATCGGGGCTGCTGGATCTGAGGGCGTCTGCGTAGCCATGGTCGCTAATTTTTTAACTGAACACGGGTTTGAGGTCGGACGGCGCTTTCATACATTTCGGGAATACGACCCGACGCAAGTCACGGGCGAGCGTCAGCATGTGACGTCGACAAGTAATTTTATAGTCTCTGTTCACATTACGCTTGATCGGCTAGCCCGCGATGAGCGAAGCGGTATCGTCGTCACTCGGATTGGTGGTCGAAAGATGTTCAAAATCAGAACATGATTATTTATTTAAAAGAAAACCCTGCCGGTGTTTCAGCACCAGCAGGGCAACAACCATCGGTCGAAACCTCCGGCTGTGAATCTTGCGGATTCAGCTTCAATGTAGGTTTTGGCCGTCAAAACGCGAGCCAAAAATGCCAGAGACCTCGGGCGCTAACGGCGTAATCAAGACCCAACTCGTCGACGCAAAACTCCTCCTCGAGTTGTTGTTTGACGAAGCGTGCCGTCCATCCATCGGCTGGCTTAGGTCCCAGCAGTCTAAACGCACTATTCCGTTCGTGCGGCGGGGGCGCTTGATTTTCTTCGACGTGGACCAGGTGCGCTCGTCATTGAACGCTAGTCCCACAATGAAACCAAAAGGAGGTTTGTGAAATTTCCCTGCAATTTTCTAGAGCCAGCAACGCCAGTCCAACCATCAATCCCAACTAACCAAATGCCATGAAAAAAACACCTAAAACCACTGAAAATACTGAAACCGATAAAACCACCCCCAATACCAACCAGACCTCCGCCTTTGTGAAAAAGATCGCAACTGTGGGTGCCTCCAACGATAGTAAATCGATTGTTCTGACTCCTTCGGTTCCACTGCACGAAACCGTAGCCCAGGCCTTGCCATCGGAAACCATTACCGGCCACCCCGGCAAAACGGGCAACGGCGCGAAAATCTCGAG
>Ga0302281_10000239_pt1 | contig 42228 bp, 50 predicted proteins | sample III_Fen_E1_2_FD_198762 | JGI IMG/M metagenome (GOLD analysis project Ga0302281, IMG submission 198762) | Peat permafrost microbial communities from Stordalen Mire near Abisko, Sweden - III_Fen_E1_2 | ecosystem: Environmental > Terrestrial > Soil > Wetlands > Permafrost | place: Sweden: Abisko...
TTCCCCCCTTGCAAAACGCTCTGCTACGTCTATCACAGCAATAGATCGAGGATCGGCATCTGCAGGTTGACACGATCGTGCGCAAAACACTGCAAATAATCGCCACTCGCGATCATGCTCCGGAGCCGAGCATGTCGCCCACAATGCATCATCCAGACCGTTAGAGTTCAGGATGACCTCGAACGACAGGGGCTCGTCATCTGCCTGCGTTTTGTGCAGGCTGTGCAGCAGAGTCGCCCACCCCTCCGCGCAAGGGTTACATGCGCATATTTTGTTTAGTGTTGTGTATAGCATCTGATTATCCTCATCTATTGCAGGCGAGGGATGTAGAGTCCCTCCGCACGCTTACCCTACTATTCGCCTGAACTCGGCTTCCTGCGCAGCCCCCGCCGCCTCCTCCCCTGCCGCCCACGCCGCCGCCACTGCCGCCGACTCTGCTGCCGCCCATGCCGCCGCCTGTGCCGCCTCCCCTGCCGCCGCTGCCGCCGCCCATGCCGCCGCCACTGCCGCCGACCATGCCGCCGACAATTCTTCCGCGGTCGCCTCGCCATTGGCGAAGCGTTCGGCGCAGTCTATCGCAGCGATCGACCGAGGATCGGCTTGAGCCGGTTGACATGATCGTGCGCACCACACTGCAAATAATCGCCACTCACGATCATATTCTGGAGCCGAGCGCGTTGCCCATAACGCGTCGTCCAGCCCATTGCTGGACAGGATGGCCTCGAACGACAAGGGCTCATCATCAGCACCGGTTTTACCGAGACTGCGCAATAGCTTTTGCCAGCCCACCGTGCATGGGTTGCATTTGCGTATTTTTTTTAGTGTTGTGTATAGCACTTCAGTTTCTCCCTGCCGCCGCCTCCTTACTTTTTCTCGTTCGCAAGCCGTGCAGTCGCACACAACGAAGTCACAACCATTTCCAGTCGCTCGATACGCAAGTAAAGTGCGTCACGACCCTCGAGATTGGTTATGCCATTCAAAATCATCTGAGACACTGGAGTTTGGGGTTTCTTGGTATCAACGGAATTACCCGGCAGGTTAGGTCGCTTGGCTAGATCAACTAACAGTTGGTTGATCTTGACCTGTTTGTCTGCATTTGACCTTAGCAAATCCTGCACCGCGGCGACAAACTCAGGGTACAGACCAGCCTCGCTGAGTGTGCGCAGAGTCTCATCGAGGGTGATTATTGTGCCAGGTGTCAGTTGTATTTTCGAGTCGTCACTGCCCTTAACAGATTTCACCCCGGGTTCCCTGCATTTAAGCGGTGCAGTTTCGCACTCAGACAGTTTCCACATTTCAGTCATTTGTTTTCTCCGTCACTTCTTTCTTTGGATAGCAGAGGAGAGGATACCGTAGTAACCCCTACGGTATCCTCAGTCTGTTTACTTCAGGCAAACATCCGCAAGTGTGTTTAACGCCTGCGCCTTGAACGCGGCGCCCGAGCCAAACCATATGCTATTCAACCGCATGTCGTCAGCATCCGGTCTCTTGCTACCGTCATTAGCGTAGTGATCCGTAAGTTCTGTTAGAGCGTTGTAGAGGCCCCACGAGGTACCTTCAACACCACGCATATTAGCGCCAATTCCGGTACCCCAAAGGTTAACGACGCGACGCCGTTGCAGGTTTGCCCTATCGCTTTTGGTGTCCGGGAATAGGGACTTCAGAACCGTATCTACCTCTTCTGTCGAAGGGTAGTCTTTTGCAAGCGCCTTATACAGCCCGAGCGTTTCGCTGAAGTCTTGTCGCACAATGCGCAACGCGTCTTGAACGTCGCTGACCTTCGCAAGCAAGTCTCCGCTGTGTCGGAGCTTCATGCTCTTGCCGGAACCTCCCTGCGCCATGGAGAGTGTGTTCTGGCAGACTACCCGGATAGGAGTTTCCATAATCCGTACGGCTTGAGATCCGTCGTGGCTGTTGGAAATCAGAAGGTATTGTGCAAGCGTATCACCCGGTACTACCTCTAAAAACTCTGGCACGCGCGCCAGAGCCCACACCTTTCTACCTCCCCAAAGAACACCTGCCGTTTCGTATTTGGGACCGTTCGAATCCATCGTAATCAAGTCCAGCATGCGGAACGCTTCCGCATTCTGTAGGACCCTATAGTCCTGCCCTACAACACCTAGCACGGTATCTGAATCGGAACGCACTGTGTAGAACTTGCCGGAGACCGGCTCTCCTTTTCGGAGGATCTGCTCTTTGTCAACACGTGCCGCAAGCGAGGGAACTGCCGTCATCATTTCTGCTGAGGTTGCAAGCTTGTCAAGCTTTACACCGAGCCGATGCCAAGGTAACTCCCCAACAAATGCCATGTCTTTCGAATCTGCTAATCCGTGTGCCATTTTACCAATCCTTTCAAAACAGTTAGTGCCCTCATGCATCCCTGTTCGTCGGTATCCAGTTCTAAAAGCATTCTCATGTCAGTTCTCCTTGTAACAACTACGCTCTATCGCGATCTACCCAAACACGACCGGCACTTTTCTTCATACCCAACACACAGTTTGCACCATAGCCGAGATTCCGTAACCGCTGAACCGCCTCTACATCCGATCCTGCTGCAGGAATAGATATAGAGGGATAACCTCCAATAATCGTAAAAGTATAGTCGTACAGTAGTCTCATGTTCCCCCGCGTGCTGTTCGTGCCGGCTACCCGATCCGCATCCTCAACCCTAAACCGATCAGGGAAGGCTGCTCGAACCTCTGTACCTAACTCGCAATCCCAGACCACGAACCTGTTAATGCCGTTCTTCCTGAGTGTCATCAATCTATCCATATATATATATCTCCTCATGTGTTCAGTTCTCTCGAATTCCCGATTTGGGAATTCGAGAGAATTACGTACCTATATATTCCTGTTGATAGGCATAATGACTACCTGCAAGTCCCATTTCGGGTATGGGGAGCTAGGTACGGCAAGCATAGGCTTTTCTATGTTATTCGTCAGTGGGATCTGCCGGTAAATAGTCCAGTCTATCTTTGTGCATGCCAGGATGTCGAGATACGCGAGAGATACGTTTAATTCGTGCCATGCGCGAATACCGCCATGTTTTGTGCCTGAGAGGTAATGCAATTCTGCAATAGGTTCGCATATACTTTTGTTAAGCAGTATGCGTTTCCAATTTGGGAACTGTACTTCTCCTCTTTTCAGCATCCAGAAGTCTTTGGTAGGTCGCGAGGGCAGGTAGTCTCCCTCTTCAATCGTTGGATGTGCCGTGCGTGCAACACACATTACGTGTGTGTTGGTCGCAACGAATGTTTGTGTATTGTCCACATTCTCGACATGTATGTGTTGTAGAGTTTCACGTGCAGCGTCGTTTGATGCGCATGCCATTAACAGCTTTGCAACTGTATTGTCAACTCGGGTCTCGATTATTGTTGGGGTTGTCATGATGTTCAGTCCTATATGTGTGCGTGTGTTCAAATGTCTCTCCCAAATTCCTGATTTGGGAATTCGGGAGAGACATATGCCTATATCTTGCCGAGCTGTCGGAGGGAGCTGAAGCCCTCTTCGGCCCATATTATGTGATCAACAAGTTCAATTTGCATGTTAGTGCAAGCCTCTTTGATTCTCTTGGTGACCTGGATGTCCTCCTGCGAAGGAGTAGATTGACCACTTGGGTGGTTATGGGACAGTACGATGTTTGCGGCGTTAGCTAGAAGCGCTGTCATCAGTACCTCACGTGGGGACATGAGAGCCATGTTCAACGTACCTGAGGAAACCTCTACGACACCAATAGGGCGCATGCCGGTATCCAACAGGATCACGAACACTTTCTCCACCGGGCAGGTTTCGAAAAACGGTCGGAGGAATCGTGCGATAGCCTCAGGGTTCTCAAATGCTCCCCCATAAGGCACCTTGCGTTCACGCACTAGTTGTACGTGATAGATAGGAACATACCTTGCAGCAGTCATGTTATTCAGCCCTTTCCTGCTAGCAGTTGCTAGCGTACTCACTATAACATCTTTTTGCATTTTTGTATGTGCAGATTGCATCTGTCTGCATCTTTTTTCGTGCGTCAAAAAAGGAGATCGTCAGCTTCGATTTCGTATGCTTTCGTTCATTTCCGTTTTCTTTCGCTTTCAACGCGTCAGATGTCTACTGATTTAAAACTAAATCAAGCTAAATCAGCTAAATCAACAAGCGAGCATTAAAAATATATCTGACTATTTATTCACACTAAGTCTACTTGTATCGATGAAACAGGTAGACTAACAGGTTCACATGCTAGCATATACTTGTCTACGTAAGCTACGATAGCAAAGCATACTACGATACGATAGCAGACCGTACCCTACCGCACCATCTGCTGCACCATCACCATGCCATCCCACACCGTCAACCATCCACAATCCAGGCAACGAAGAGCCCCGGTGCCGGGTCCGCCGAGCGTGGGAGAGGTGCCCATACCACTACCCCCCAAAATTTTTGAAAAACTAGAAAGCAAGTATGGCAACTACAACCAAGATCCCGTCAATTTATGCGCGAGTGGGGCCGCTGTACCCCCTAGCCCCGTGATACCGAAGGTATCTAGGGGCGCAGGGGTACAGGTCCCCGACAGCAAAATTGTAGGCAGGGGGTTGACAAAACCGAAAACAAGGCGCTATACTACCGGCATAACTGAAATTTGCTGCGGCTACCAACACAGCTTACATCAGTCGCGAACCTGCTCAGAATCCCGGGGTGGCGGCCCCTCCATTCTCGGCACTTAGCGACTTTAACAAATGCCCGTATCGGAATGGTAGTTCCGATACGGGCATTTTCGTGCTTTGGGGGAGACCTATGTTGGCACAAGACAGATTAAAAAAGCTTAAAGAGTGGAGACTTAAAAAAGCTGGAGTAGGCAAGCCTTTTCAGGTACTGAGTAACAAGACTATTGAAGAGATTGCCGAAGGGAACCCTCAGACAATAGAGGCACTAGCTGCGATTCCCGGAATGGGACCCGTCAAAATGGAGCAGTACGGTGAAGAACTGCTCTCGCTCCTTCGCTCAAATATCGAAGTAGATATGGATTTCGGAGCGCCGGTAGCGAACAACACGCACGTAAAAGACACACATACTATCCGAATGCCTGCGGAGCTTAAACCTTACGTAGCGGATAGCGACAGGTTCTTTTCGCCTCTTCGTCAGATAGTGTTTGCGCAGGAAAGATACCGTATCGCACAGATGGGAGCAGTTGAAAGAGGGAAGTAAAGGTTTGTCCCTGCCATACGAGCACATACAGCAGGGACTGCCACAGGGTGACAGGCGCTAGAGGAAAAGGACATAACCTCCATCGTCGCGCTCATTTTAGCAGAAGAAGCGAGATCGAGTCAACGTGTGGAGAAGAAAGGAGTAGCTAATATGCTGCTTGAAGGATTGAGAATTTACACATTTGAGCAACACGAAAAGATGGACACAGCAGTCCGAGTAATGCGCTACGCTGCAGTAGCGTACTCCAGAGAGGACGCTATTGACCAACTTCACAGGCACAATACTGCCAGACACATTCAGCTTCACAATCAGCCGCTGTACCTACGTCCCTTTCGTCCGGATTCTGCGATCCTCGAATCGATATTGAGCCTGTGCCTTTCAAACGATTTTTGGGTAATTGACATCTGCGCGAGTGATGAATATGCTCCGGAGGAGTGACTGGATACAGGACAAGCGCCCGATGTATGGCACTCGTGGAATACAGGTAGACAAGAGCTGGCAGGAGTGGGTTCAGGCTCACTACCGGCTGCGAGAAGACATACTTATGGGCGTGGTTGATTTTCTGCTCAAGAATCAGGACTGGAGCGGCGCGTACCTGATTGTGCGTACCTATATCGCAACAATCAAGCAAAAAGAGGGCGTTACCAAGGGCTACAATCGTGGTCCCGGACTGGAAAGCCCTCACGTTCGCGCTGTCCGGCTCTGGTTCTGGAGCCTCGTAGAGAAACACGGATTCGCTTACGACGATCCGGAAGAGGAGACAAAACTCGATGCCTACACAGACCCGCCCCTCGTTCGAAGAAGAAAACTCGAACAGGAAGCCGCCGAAGTCTACCCTTTCGTCGGAGGAAAGCCCCAGCGCAGATACTCCGAAGGAGTCGAGTTCTTCCAGCAGCTCGCAGAGGAACGGGGCTATCTTAACAAGCGCAAAGGATTTGCTGATACTGAGGGCGAAGAGGCTTGAAGGTTTGAACGTAAGTATTTCGTTCTCTGTAGGTTATTTCAGCGCGGAAACAGATGCAGACTACTACGAGAATGTACTCCGGCGTGCTCTTGTGTGCATCGATAACTGCCTCGTAAAGCAGGATTCAGACGGTAAAAAGCTCTCAGCATGGGCGCTTGCCTATCGGCTTCATGCAATTCGAATTGAAATGCCAGATTCTCTGCAAGAGTACAGGTACCTGCAGCCTGCTGAAGGGTACCCCCCGTTATACTGGCCGGATGCGGAAGATTACTCGCATTTGTGGAGGTTGCAAGATCGAAACTTTGAAGAGGAATAGTGTGGGGGGGTTGCGAAAGTGATGACAGAACAGCGAGGCTGTTGACATTCTGATGCGTACAGGCTAAACTAAATACATGAGCTGGATACCTGGTGTTAGTGCTGCTATAGGTGGAATACAGAGTATTGTTGGACTGTTCGGAGCGAACAGCGCACAGCAACGTGCGGAGCAAGCTGCTCAACAGGCCATTACTCAGTACCAATCAAACGCGAATCAGGCGTACAACGACACGGCGCAGGCCGGACAGGGGAACTTGTATGCGCTATCTGGACAGCTATCGAACCAACTTCAGCGACAGGGAGGAGCCCTCGGGCAGGCCCTTGCGAACGCGGGAGTCTATAACTCCACAGCAGCCGCGGGAGCACTTGCAAACCAGGGAGCAGCAAATGCGGGAGCATTATCACAAGAACAATCCGCTCTTGGCGCCTCGCTCAACCAGCTAAAAGATCAGACTGGAATGCAAGCTGCTCAGATGCAGTACGGCCTGAATCAGAATAACCTGAACTACGCTCGAAATCTTTATGGCCAGTCGATCGGAGGCGTACAAGGTTTTCTGCAGAATTTGGGGAAGGTTTCGGGTATTTTTGGTAACCCCACTACTCCTCCTGCTACGCAGGGAATGCAGGGAAACGGCTCTCAGTCGGCGCTTGGAATGCAGCTAGGAATGTCAGGCGGCGGACTCGGCGGCTTATTAGGCATGTAGTAAGGTAAACGAATGGCAGATACTGCGGCTTCTCCCCCTTCTTACCTCGATTCCAAGGGCCAGATAGACCCTGTAGCGCTGGCAAAATATCTTAGCAGCGCCTTTGCTCCCAACTCTACAGGAGCACAGGGGCTGCTAGGGCAGCTTGCTGCGTCTGGCGGGATATACGACCCGGCGCAAGACCTTGCTTCTGTAGCCGAAAAGACCAAGCTTGCTGGAACATTGCCTACTGAGGCGGATAATGCTGCGCGTGCTGCTGGATTGCAGGCTTCAGGTGCAGACTTCCTGTTGCAGCAGCTTCAAGGCGTGCCTGTTCCGCAGGAAGGAATGCTGCCACAGCCTAACCTCCCCGAGCTTGCTCTGCCGAACGCTCCTCAGTCCGTGCGACCGCAGGTGAACCCACTATCGCAGCTTCTTGCTATCGGCGCAGGGTTCGCAGCCCCAGGGATGGCCGGAGGGTTTAATGCGGCTGCTCTTGAGGGACAGATACAAGGTGCGCAAGAAGAGACCGCACGCAGAGATCAGGACTACAAGCAGCAAATTGCCCACAGAACCATGCTCTACGAGGCATCGATGACAGCAGCAAAAGAACGAGAGCGTGTCGCAGAAGCCAACAGAGATGCAGCATTCAGGAACACAGTAGCAAGCACTGACAGGCAGCTAATGCTTGCCAAGGCAAATTCTGAGCAGTTTACAGCGCATGGAGCAGCAGATTCGCTGCAAGATTTTGCCAAGAAATATGATCCTGCTCTCAAGGCGCGGGATGAAGTCAAGGCGCTTCTTGATGAAATAGACACGAAAGGTAAAGCGTCCACCGAGAGAATTAAGAGCGTCTCTGAGCTTCTTACTGCCGTCCACAAAGACGATGCGACTGGTGCAGGTATGGCGAAGGATGTTTTCAATCAGATTATGAAGAGCGTTCAGCAGTCTGCTGAGCAGAAAGCTGCGGCTCTGAGGCAGCAGGCCCACGATCAGTACACGGCTGCCGAGACTACGCGCAGAGAGCAGCTTGCGCAAGCAGCTTCGCTTAAGCTGGAAGATATGCGGCAGGGAGGAGAGAACTCTCGCTTCATGTTCGGAGAGCAGGGCAAGGATAGGAGGCTGCAGAAGTCTCTTAGCTTTTCGAAGCCTTCTGAGTCGCTGGAGCAGAGCAGACAGAATCAGTCTAGGCTGCAAGGTCAGCTCGGCAAGCTGGAAACGGCGCTTGCAGAGGCAGAGTCTCAGCTCGCTACTGCGCGTACAGGTGTCAAGGTCAACAACATGAACGCGGATCAGATCAAACATAAGATAGATTCTTTGATCGTCAACCGGAACAATGCTGCGTCTGCACTTCGGCAGGAGCAGATACGCGCAAGCCTTAAAGATCCCCGAGGCGGAGCCTCAGGCATGTTTGATCCAGCTACAGGAGAGGTAATACTTAGATGAGCGATCAGGAAGTACCTACAGGCAGTATGCGGGTACAGTTTCCTGACGGCACTTCGAAAGTATTTAGAGGAACCTCTCAGGGCGAAATTAGTGCGCAGGCAAAAGCTCACTGGGCTTCGAAACAGCCGAAGGTCAAGCAGTCAGCGCCTGCGCCAAAAACTGCTACCCCGCAGGTTCCTGCTCCCAATCCGTATGCTCTTCCGGGAGGAGTTGCGGCTAATGCAGGCAAGATAATATCGGACCTGTTCTTTATACCAGGCGATGCTGTCAAGGCGATTATCGAAAGGGTAGAGAACAAGGTAGCGCCGACCCCCAACAAATACGACAGACCGGAGCAACAGAGGGTAGCTAACCTGCCTTTCTGGCAGTCGATGCAGGCTCTTAATGGTCAGCCTGTTCACCATCTAGCGCAGCCCCACGAGTTAGCAGCCTACAATCAGGACGTAAAAGCGCTTCATCCGATACTTCAGGCAGGAGTTGGAGTTTCTGACGTCGCTGCGGAAGCGGGAACTAACCCTATAACATATGCGACTCTTGGTTTAGCCTCTATGCTTCCGCCTGTCGCACAGGTTACTTTAGGTACCGGTTTCGGTGTACAGCAGCTCCTGCAAGGTACCGATAACGTATACCAGGGCATTAAAAACAAGGATTATCGACAGGCGGGACAGGGCGCTGCAGACATGAGCCTTGGAGCTCTTGCACTGAAAGGCACTGCTGCTATTCGTGATGCAGCCACCGAACCTCCGCCTGCAGCGAAGCCTAAAACTACGCGAGGTCTAAGCTCCGGTCCTTCTGAGCCCCCTCCTGCGCCTGAACCTGAACCAGATACTTTTGATGCCTCGTTTAAGCCTGAAGAGCCTCCTAAGCAGGAACAAAAATCAGGTCCGAAGCCTCCGCCGAGGGACTCAGGTCCGAAGCCTCCGCCGAGGGACTCAGGCCCGAAAGCGTCTGCTAAGCCTCCTCCTGAGCAGGAACCTCGAACGCCTCATCCCGAAGTAGACAGGTTCAACACATATGCGGATAAAGTTGACGCACGTATCTCGGAGACTGCTGACGTACTGAAGGCTCGAAAACGCCTCAATGATCTTGTTGCCAAGCGTAAATTAACGCAGGCAGAGAAGATAGAAAGAGCGCAGCTAGCACAGAAGGTAGATCTGCACAAAAGAGGAGTAGAAGAACTTGCGACACGCTATGAGCAGGCGACAGGCAAGAAGCTAAATGTTACGGCAGGAACGGGCTTCGTAGGGGATACGTCAGTACCTACCGGGCGAGCTGAACTGTTCGATATGATCCGAAATGGGCTTCGTGCAGGGCATACTACCTTCGGCAAGCTATTCCCAGAATCAGGAATCGATGTAGAGGATACTATGTCGGATACTGTTTCACGTGAAACACCCAAGGCAAAGAGGTTCTCTGCGTTTGATGACAGCCCTTCCGGATTGGATACAGCCCCACTCTCTCGAACTTTGAACGAGAGTGTTCACCCAGCAGAAGAAAGGCAAGTAAATGCGCAAGCAGATGCGACACACACACATACGCCCGGATTACCAGAAGGCGAACCGGAACATGGAACAGCTAATAACAGCGCTGCAGACGGGGGGAGAATCGAAGTTTCGGGAGACGTTCCGAAGCCTCCTAAGCTTCTCGCCTCCGAAAAAGGCAAAATCAGAGACGCTCTCGTAGGATACGGGCCACGTACAATATACCGCGCGGCATCCAACACCTTGCACTTGAATCCCATCGCCGAAGATATGCTGAGGTGGCACCTTCATACGCGTGGTGATGCGTGGACACTTACAAAAGGGGATGCGGAGAAGCTGGCAGCACACCTAGATAGAGGCAAGGGGATACATCTTCCGGAGATGAGCAGGAAACTGGCGGCAGATATACGTGCAGCCTCTGCTCAGGCTCCTGGGGGGGCGGTAATTTTTCAGCCTGTCGATAGGGTGAATCGAGGTACGAAAAATGCACGCCATGAAAATGTACATGCAGGGCAGGCCGATGTTCGGGACAACATGGCTCCCTTCTCGGAAGGTACTACGAGAAACCTGCTGACTCCGGAGCAGAATGATAGTATTTCTCGCCTACCGGGTTGGGATAAGGCTCAGGCTGCTTTGACGAAGTACTACGCTCCTGAAAGGGTATTTTCAGAGATCCCTGCCTATATTGCGTCAGGGGACCATTCCAGACTCGGACTTTCTGATCAGGAGGCGGAGGATATAGTCCTTCACTATGCCTATCACGTTATGAACAACTACGGACCTGATGCGGTAGCGAAGGTGTTTCATACCTCTGTGGGCAAAGCTAGAAAACTTGCGAAAATGACTGGAGGTAAGGCTGCAGCACGCAGGTCTCCAGCGACGGCGCAGGATTTCCGAGACGCAGGTATCGATGTTGACGAAGCTATGCCCCATAGGGCGGGAGCAGGGCCTGTAGGGAAGGTGTTCAAGTACGGTCCAGCGGTTACGAATGTCATTAACGAGTTTGATGCAGCTCACACAAGCGCTCAGGTTCGAGCCGAACTGATGAGCAGAGACGTACTCAAAGGGCTATCAGATTCTCAGGCGGGAGACGTAGGAGACTACCTGATAGGTCACAGGCTCAATTGGGCATCCAAGATGGCGTCTGATCCCGCGCTACGGGCAAAAGCGGCTGCACACCCTCAGTACCTGTCAGATGCAGACCTCAGTAGACTTGTGTCCGATCCGAAGGTGAAGGATGCAGCAGAGAAGTATAAAGACTTCGTTAAGCCTGTTATTGATGATCTATCAATCAGGGCAGGAGTATCTGCGCAGGCTATCGCAGCTCAATCACCTTACTATATTCGTCTCGTGTCTCCTGAATTTATGCAGGCTAGAAACGCTCAATACTCTGCCTCTCACGGCAGTGGTGCCTCTTGGGAGAGTAAAGGACGCCCCAAGTCTACCGGCGCACGTAAGGCAGCAGGGTTTACTGGAACTCAGTATGTTACCGATGTTTCTGCGCTCTTGCGGCATGTAGTGAAGGATACGGAGCCTAAGGCGCGCCTCAATGATTTATGGCGTACTCTCGATAGGGAGGGGCTTATTGTCACGCGTCCTAGAAACTCCCCTAACTGGACGCCTCCTGACGGATTTGTGTCTGATGAGGTACAGGGCAAGTACTCCTCTGCTCCTGCCGATATTCGAGGCAAGTACGGAGATAAGGCAGTAGTTTTCATGCCTCGCGAAGTTCGAGACACTATTGATGAGATAACACGCCCCGAAGGTCCTTCAGGCAGTCCTCTGTCTGAGGGGCTCAAGAATTTGGTTCGTGCAGGTATATGGGCAGGTCTTGCACTTAACCCTGCTGCTGTACCTGGACACATATATCGGCAAACGTCTCTTGTTAGAGGAGCTACCAAGCTACAGGATGTGAAGAGTAATCCTGTCTGGATATTAGGCTCTGTGTTGCCCCCTGCAGGTACGCTGGCAAAAGGTGCTCAGATAGCTACGCGGGACGTAGATAACCCCATATACCAACAGATAATGCAGGATTTGGTACAGGCGAATGCTATTTCTCCTCGCGCTCTCGAAAGTAGCCTCGGGCATTTCGGCAAGCTGCCCGCAGCCGCAAGGTACCAGCGATACATGCACGAACTTATGTTCGGAATGCCGGAAGGTCGGGGCATTAAAGGATGGGCTATTCGTTGCGCTCTTGAGGGAGAGTTGGTACGCCGACGTTTTGAACAGAATAGCGACCCCGAGAGAATGAGAGAGTTTAGCAGCAAATTCGGGTTTTACACGCGCAGGTTGGCTCCGTTTCTTGGGGGGCTTGCTAAGATAAACCCATTTGCCCGAACGACTGCGGCAAGGTACCGTACCTCGCTGGAGCAGTTTTTTGGAAACAGCGGCCTGAAAGCTGCGAATCTGGCAGCACGGGCAGGACTGTGGGCAGGCTCCTTTGCGCTATCGGCTCTTGAGGTAATCGGCGCTCTCGTTCTCATAAACAAGGCTCTATCGGGTAAATGGTCTTGGGAGAATGATAAAGGCCACGAGTTGGACATTAATCTCGGCGGGGGGCATTACCTGAATCTTGCGTTTTGGCTACCTCAGGCGGAAGTAGTGTTACAGGTAAGCGGGCTTCGATCCAGAATGCACAGAGAGCAGATGCAGTCCGGGGTTACCGATTCTGGTTTCGGGAGGGATGAATTTAGTTCTAAGGTAACTGAGGATTCGTCCCCTCTTCGAGATGCGGCAGGAGATTTTGCCGTAGGCGCAGTAAATACCCTCGCAGGGCTAACGTCTAATCCGGGAACCTCTGCGGCTTTTGGGCTAATAGGCAGACATCCATACTTTGAGTATCAGCCGGGGCAGCAGTATCCGATACCTATGCCTTCGCAGCCGAAAGACGCTACGGTACCTGTTGAAGTGTACAATTTCATTCGGGACACAGTCGGAGGCGCTCAAATAGCTCCCAAAGCGGGGTATGCCGATACAGATTATGCGCAGTCTGTGATAGACTATTTAACACAGCACGCCATTAAGACGGACAGACAGAAGGCTATAAAGGCTAAGAAATTCGGGAGATAGCATTTGGCCGAGCGGTTTGGAACTGAAATCACTATGCTAGGCGTTAGCGTGCGCGGAGAACTCAGTATTGAGGACGCCCGCGCATTTGCTATTGAGTGCGTCAATTGCATAGGGATGCAAATATCCCACCCGGCGCACGTGGTAGAGTACCCGCTTCATAATGGCGAGAATATCGGATTTATGCTTCTCCAGCCTCTTATCGAGAGTTACGTGATACTGGATGTGTGGACGAATCTCAAGGGATTCTATCTTGGAGTAGCAAGCTGCAAGGACTTTAACTCTACCGACGTAGAGAACCTCATAGATAAGTGGGGATTCCGTAGAATGTCGATCAGCGGAGGGTACCTGAACCTATAATGAAAGAAGACTTGAGTACGAAGTCTGCCTGTGTGATAGACAATGGAGCCTTCCTCGAAACTGCCGTCATGCTCTCAAAAGCGTTTGGCAAGGTCTACTATGTCACCCCATGGGTAAACGCTTTTCCTCGCTCGAACGATAACATGATAGGGCGTGGCATTCCAGGCATTAAGCGCATAGATAGCCTCTTCGATGTTGTTGATGAGGTAGACCTCTTCGTATTCCCTGATGTCGGTGATGGCCCCCTCCAGCTACACCTTGAGTCCCTCGGCAAGCGTGTTTGGGGCTCTCGTATGGGGGAGGAGCTGGAATTCCGGCGCGAGAAGTCTAAGGCGTTCTTTCAGCGTATAGGGCTGCATATAGGCGACTGGCAGCCGGTAGAGGGGCTAGATAACCTTCGAACTTACCTCAAATCGCACCCCAGACAGTGGGTTAAGATAGATCGTTTCAGAGGAGACTTTGAGACGTTCTATTCTCCTACGTATCGACAGATCGAGACTCGGATCGATGAAATAGAGCAGATCCTCGGTATTCGTAAGCACACGACTCGCTTTATTGTTGAGAAGAACATTCCAGACGCTGTGGAGATAGCTTTTGATGGGTACACTATCGATGGACAGTTTCCAAAACATAGCGTTTGCGGAATCGAAATTAAGGACGCCGGATACGTCGGTAAGTTCATCCCGTATACTGACGTCCCCGAGCCACTGCGAGATATTAACGAGAAGCTGGCTCCCACCCTCCGAAATTATCGTTATAGGAACTTCTTCGCGTGCGAAGCACGGATTACTGAGGACCATAAGGCTTGGGTAATTGACCCTTGCTGCCGTACTTCAAGCCCTCCTGGGGATCTCCTGCTGAACATGTACACGAATCTTCCGGAAGTGTTCTGGCACGGAGCGGTAGGAGAGATGATCGAACCAGAAGTGGCTGGAAAGTGGTGTGCCGAGCTGCTTGTTCACTTCGCAGGAGATGGCAAGGCTTGGAGATCCGTGGACTTCCCGGAAGAGATTCGCGAACACATTAAGCTAAGAGCTTCTGCGAGAGTCGGAGGCAGGTACTACATGATTCCGCAGGTTACCGGCCCTCAGATGGTAGGGGCTGCTTGCGGGATCGGTAACACGATGGAGGAAGCAATTAAGCAGGCGAAAGAGTATGCAGAGCAGGTAAAGGGCTACCTGTTCGCCAACGAGTCTCACTCGCTAGATCAGGCCGCGGAGGAGTTGAAGAAGTTAGACTCGTTAGGGCTTGGCATATGATTGATGTCACTCTGGATGATGATTTTGAGATACGTGTTCGGTTCGTGGCACCTCTGGCGCAGAGGTACGACACTACCGATGACTATTTCATGGATCAGGGCCAATTGGTGGTTTTAGTCTCAAAAGAAGGCTCTTTCTCACACAAAATGGCGATACTGCTCCACTCGTTGGTAGAGTGGGCAGTAGCACGAGAAGATGGTGTACCTACAACAAAGATAGATGAATGGGACTTCTCACACACAGATTCACCGGAACCCGGAGCGGAGCCGGGCTGCCCCTATGGTAGGGCTCACCACATAGCGTACGGTGTCGAAATGGCGTTCCGGTCTCTGACAGGTACGCCCCATGATATTTCTTCGAGCACGGAGAATGTAATTGGCAACAGCGAAACTTCCAGCAGCTCCTCGTAAAGCTAAAGTACCTGCAACCCTTCAAGAGCAAATTGATGCTCAAATGGCCGACCTCTATCAGCGGGCACTTGATGGAGATATGCGTGCTAAGGCGGAATGGTTCGATCAGGTACAGAAGACACAGAACGAGCAGACCTTTAACGTAGAGATCAACATTGTTCCCTATCGGATAGCCGATCCTGCCCTCTCGAATATCCTGCAGAATGCTGACGCACAGGTAGTAGCAGATGCCCTCAAAGGACTTACTCTTCGTATGCAAACAGACGGATTCCCTGCCGACATGCTTGAAAAGTGGGAGAATCTTCAGCCTACTATTTTTACGTGGTTGGAAGACCTGGAGCGTGTTGGCGATGAAGAATAAGGAACTTCTATCTTGCGAGTAATTGATGTAAGGGCTACTGCCAAGAGTCGGGAGGCTTTGGAGCACTACTTGTTCGATGGATACGAGACTATGGCTCTCGGGTTCGGAGGCTCCCGTTACGGAGCCAAGACGTGGACGGGTTCTCAGATTATGGGTTTTCGCCGCCTAATGTACCCGAATACTCGTGGTCTTTGTCTTCGTACTGTTCAGCGTGCTGCTGATCTGAACCTCGGAGAAGAGATTAAGCATGCCTTTTTTAAGGCTCATGGTATGTCTGTAGGCAAGAGGTCAGGAGGAGGAGTAACGTATCTGGAGGCAGACAAGCGATTTATTCTCCCTAATGGATCAATGATCCAGCTTGCCTACTGCCGTCTTTCGAGCGATTGGGAGCAGCATCTCGGTCTCCAATGGGATGACATTTGGTTCGAGCAGGCCGAGCAGGTGAAAGAGTCCATGTACGACAAGTTCACAGGCTCAAACCGTCCCAATAATCCTGATTGTATTTCTAGAATGCTTCTCACTTTCAATCCGGGGGGTATTGGGCAGGAGTGGATACAAAAGCGGATAGTGAACCCTGAGACGCGAGACAGGCGTACTGTCTACATTAAATCAACCGTGCGGGAGTGCCTGTCTACTCTTGAGAGAGACCCTTCGTATATCCCGCAAAAGTTAATGAAGATAAAGGACCGGGTTACTCGTCAGCGTTGGCTTGACGGAGATTGGGATGTAATAAACGGCTCTTTCTTCGTCTTGCCGGATAAGGTTGTCAGGGAGCTCTTCCCTCCTCGCTATGCTCAGTGGCAGGGAGCTGCGGACTATGGGTACTCTAAGCCTTTTGCCTATCTGCTGTCCGCCTTCTGGCAAGATGACAAAGGCAATCCTCACCTGCACATACAAGACATGGTGTATAGAGCACGTCTCGATACCGATATGCAGGCTAAGATGTCGCTCGAAATGGAGGAATCCGTCCGTGAGTACACGAAAGGTTCATTCAAAGAGGTTGAATATCGGTTGGCGGACCCCGCAACAGGTACACCGGCTCCCCGTGAGTCTGAGGACCAAAGTAAGGCTGTTGCGGATCAGTGGCGGGATAACGGGCTATATACCTATCCTGCAGGTAAGTGGTCCCGCCCCGCAAGATGGGCGCTGGTACGCAGGCTCTTCAATCAGGGAATTCTTACAATCTCTCCCCGCTGTGCAGAGCTGATCTCTGAGATTAAGCGTGCCGTGCAGATGGAAGACCGGGACGACATAGACCAAAAGAAATGCGCTGACCATGCCCTTGATTGCCTTGCGTACCTGGTATGTCACCTGTTCGGACTGAACTACGGAGCGTCGAAGGAGATTGTAGACGGGTATGGCAGACCGCTTGAGCTGGTAGGAGATGATGAGAGGCCATGAAACGTAGAGCACACGATTTCAGCGGAGAAGAGGCGAAAAAGAGAGCAGAGAAGCTCGCTGCGGAAGCAGTGAAGTTCAAGGCGGCTCCTAGCCCTCTTCCTCATATTTTTAAGGCACAGGGCAAGAAGAATGCCTAGATACCTTTTTGACTGTATCGGCTGCAAGAGGCGAAAGCAGATAGTTCGACCTATGACAGAGGGCGCAGATCCTGCTTTTTGTCCCGATTGTGGCACTCTTCTAGATCGTATATTTACGGTTCCGAGGATAATGATTCCTGAGCATACCTCTGCTGAGAATGATATTTTCGGCATCATAGCCCGGTCTACTTCCGACAAAGATAAGAAGGCTGTTCAGGAGAAATATGCTCAGCAGAACGATGAGGAGTCCGACAGCATTATCGGAGAGGCCCCTATCGTATCCATGGACACTATTCTGCGCTCAGGTATAGTAGAGGCAGCTAAATCAGGCATAGAAGCGGTCAACCGTTGGCGAGAAAATTGGGTACGTCCTGAGCTGGAAGGTATTGCAGATGAAGCTGGATCAAGCGCCGAAGCATTCTGAGGAAAAATCGAACGCGCTATCGAATGCGGAGATAGTCGGGCGTGTGCGCTTCATGGAACGCTACATGAAGCGTTTCAAGGATGCGGACGAGACTGCTTCGCGTCGGTACATTGACGCTAACTCTCCTGAAACAGGGGATTCCGTCTATGACTTTGATGGAGAGGAAGGCATCTACTTCGAGGAAGCGGATACTCCGGATAACGTCCCTATTGGGCAGATTAACTACGCCACGATCAATAACGAGATCAAGCAGGCAGCTATCGCTATAAAAGCGCCTAAGCTCGTCATCATTGCAAACGAAGATGAAAAGAGCGGGGGCGTGCCGGGAGCTGTTCGTACAGTTTCTAAGTATTGGGAGAAATGCTGGAAGAATGGCGGATGGGGCAGAGAGGTTCAAGGAGGGCTGCAGAAACTCGGTATCTGCGGACTGGCGGCGCTTACCTATTACTGGAGCCCTCGCTACGGCCCAATGTTTGAGAATCTAATGTCTCGTGAGCTGTTGGTAAATCCTCACGCGTCCAACTGGCGCAGGTTAGGTTATGGAGGAAGAATCCTGCGGATTCCTCTGCGAGAGGCTAAGCAGAAGTACGATCCTAACGGGGAGAATATGCTCTTCCTTGATGAAGGATGGAGCGAAGAGTTCTACTCAAATCAGGACCGTAAGACAATCGAGCTACGTATCTATTGGGACTACTACACCGAAGCGCACATCTATAATGATCGTGTAATTTACCGTACTCCGAATCTCTATCAGGGGATAACAGATGATGTTCCACTTATCGAACAAGCCAGTATTATTGATCCACGTGGGCGCCTACTGCCTCTCGGGGATAATATACTTGCTTCTGGTCTTAATCAGGCGTGCGTGGATCTTACAACAGCCGCTACCAATATGGCAAGACATGGTGGGCAGATTACGCTTGCGGAGGAGAAAGCGTTCGATGAGGGCGTCAAAAAGGCCATACAGAACGGGCAGCAGCAGCAGGTTATTTTCACCCGAACACCTATCAATCCTCAAAACGTGCCTATATATCGCGTTCCTGCAGAACAGCTTTCCCCTGGATTCGAAGGGGCAAAAGCCGATATGGTTCAAGCCCTCGATGCGGTACAGGGAATAGGTGTCGGGGCACGAGGGACAGGAGGGCTTGCAGGCGAGACGGCTACTTCAGCGCTTATCTCAGAAGGAAGAAGTGGCGCGATTCCAACGCAGGCGCGACTGAGGCAAGAAGAATGGCTGTCTCGAATGGCGGAGACCTTCGTAGCTCTCATTCAGAGGTTTGGGGGGCCAACCCCTGATGACCCAGGTAATGCAGAGACCCGTAAACTCTGGCAGGCGTTTGGTGCTGTGCAGGAGGTATCGGTAGAGCCTGGCTCCACTTCGTTCCGGAACCCTGCTACCTCAGAACAGTCTGCATTGCAGCTTTACATCGGCGTGCTGCAAAACATGCCTGTATGGGAAGGGCTGGCAGCTAAGGGCGTGGTTCCCGCTATTCCTGATCCTATCGCGGCCTACATGCACCTTTTGCGTGCATATAACATCAACGATTCTGAGAATTACATGAAGCCTGCGCAGCCTGCTCCTCCTCAATCGATGTTGTCTCCAACAAGAGAGCGCCTCCTTGTATCCATGTACAAAGATGCTCCTGAGGACGTTCGACGTCAGATAGAGAAAGAGGTAGGATTTACTCCTTCCGTCCTTCCGCCTGAGAAAGACGAAAATCAGGACATGAACAAAGAGCGCATGAAGGCGGCTGTTGAGCTTGAAAAACAGCACAGGGAGCACTCTCACACGACTACAAGCAAAATTCTTGATACGCTGCTAGCAGGAAATAACAATAAACAGTAGTATAATGGGATAGGAGAGCACACTATGGACCTGGAAAACATCGAAGAAGCTCCTCTAGGAGAGGCGCTGAGCATTGGCGATCTTCCCGATGAATTCGGGGATATCTCTGACATTGACAATTTTGACTTCTTGGGAGACGAGGATACGCCCGATCCCAACGAAGACGCACAGAACCCTCCTCCGGCTTCCGTGGAAGCTGGCGACATAAGCGGCAAGCCGGGGGAAGGTACCAAAGAAGGGGAGACCGCACCGGACCCCCAAGCAGCAGAGAAGCTTGACGCGTACGAAAAGCTTGACGCGGCTCTACGCGATAGTCCGGGCGAGGCCATAAAAGCAATTTTTGCCGGCATGAACCCCCAGGCTAGAGCAGCTCTTGCCGGTGAACTTTGGGGAGCACCTGCTCCACCGGCCGGAGCACAACAGCCGACAGGGGAAGTATTCGATATTGATGGATATGACCCTCAAGGGGACATGGAGATTGCTCTCAAGAGCAAATGGAATGACATTCAGGCTATTCCAAGCATTATTCAGATGCAAGACGAAACAGACCAGCGAGTCCAGCAGGGATTCTCTGCCTTCGTGCCGCATGTTACTGATGCGAACATAGCTGCACAGCTTGCGCTTGCCAAGGTTGAGGCGATATGCGCCGCTATCGGAATTGAGCTGCCGGACCCAGACGGAGGGGCAGTCATTAAGACCTTGCAGGGGGGCAATACTACGTACCGCGATGCAGTACGTAAGAGCACAAACTACAAAGGACAAGTAGACGCTCACAAGCAGACGCGTACGCCAAGGCCGGAAACAATCGGCGGGGGCACACGTACAGCGGAGAAAATTCCGGTTGGTACGGATGCGGTTGCTATTGCTCGGAGGCTAGGGGTTCTCCCTCCTCGTTAAGGGGTTAAAAATTGGCTCTTACGAATGCTGATGCGGCAGCTAACGGCTTTACGTCGGCTGTTCGTGATGCGTGGCTGTCGGCAAACTACATGCCGCTGTTTACGCAGCGTTCGCCTGTACTAAAAATGCTGCAGCTTCGGCGCGGCATTACAAAGCCTCGGGGCTACGGCGATCGTATGCGTGAACCGGTCATGGTTCCTGTTACCACCGGACCAGATTTTCATGGTGTCACTACTGGGTACGAAGAAGACGAGCCCGAGCCTATGACGGGGTACACTTCTGCGTACTATTATCTAAGTCAGTACAAGATCGACGTATCTTGGGATGACTACGATACCGTACGTGGAGGCGACCCTGTTGAGATGGTACGCTGGAGCGAGTCGCACTTTAAGAATGCGCTTCTTCGAGCGTTTAACAAACTCCTCAAGCATCTTTGGAGCCCTCCCGAGACTGTTGGATCGACGGGTATCCGTACTCGAATCGCTTCTCTTCGTACCCTCATCAATTCGGGCGGATCAAACACAACTGATGGTGGAGCTGATCCTCCAGCTCAGTTGAATCAGCTAAATCCCGCACTTGTTGGAACTTCTGGTGCGACTGCTATCACAAATGTAGGCTCTCTGGAGCGTAACGCGGCAGGCGCAGCTTACTGGTGTTCTAACGTGTGGAATACGTCAGGGACTCCTGCAGTACAGGCCCTCACTGTGCAGGTTCTCAACGACATCTATGAGGACGCCTATCAGGAAGGCGAAGAGCCGGACCTGTGCATCGTTCCTCCAGCTCTCTACTCGAAGATGCAGAATCTTCTAACCGTAGGTGGCAGTAATGGTGGGCAGGTATTCGGAGAGTCTCGGCTGGCGAAGCTCGGCTTCTCTGCTATCAAATTCCGAAATGCGGAACTGGTTGTAGACAAGCGCTGCCCGCTTACCGGGTATGTCTCAGGAACCTCTACTGCCCTTGGAATGCACCTGTTTATGCTGAATATGCGGCACCTGTTCTGGAGAACGACCGGCAACAAGCCGAAGTTTAAGGAAGTCGTCTCGAATCGCTTGATCGAGGAGCATGTTGGCTCCTGGTATGGCGCTCTTACAGGCGATCACCTCGGCAACGTCCATGCAGTACACCCATTCCTGAGCCAATAAATGACAGCACCTATCTTTGTCCCTACAAATCAGGCCAACGGCGCTCCCGTACAAGAGTACGGGGCGCTTCAGGCTTATTCGCTGGCAGGTACCTCTGGTATCACAATACTTCCTTCGAATATGCCTTCGTTTAAGTGTGAAGACCGTCAGGATATGTCTCTTGTTGCACGAGTTGTAGGCACGGCTGCGTTCAATTTAGACTATGAGTTCAGTACGGATCTAGGCATTACATGGTATGTAGGGCAACAGGTAGCTTCGTCTACAATAACGGCGGATGATGGAACCGCTAGCTTTACGCAAAATGCGGTAATGAATGTCACGGTAGGCTGGCGGTGGAGGGTGAACATTTACAACCCCTCCGGAACAGCTTTAACGGTAGCAGCGGAGTGGCGATACTTCTCTGCGGGAGGCTAGTAGATGGCAGGGTACGCCCTTGTAGCTCCGGGCAACGTAACAAAGCCCGATGAAATTATAGGTAATTTTATCGTTGCGAATGGTGAGATTATCAACGACGGAGATCCGGTAGGCTGGAACAGCTCCGGGTATGTTGTCTGCGCGTCCAAGACTCAAGGCGCTATCGTAGAGTGTTTTGGCTTCGCGAAAATGGTTGATGACCTCTCAGGAGGCACAGCATCCTACGTGACTGGAAACGTTAGCACGCAGCCAAATAGCCCGGTAATGATTGCTGTTGCAAGACGAATTCTTATCAAGAACATGACCACCACGCTCGTACCTTCTCTCGCAGCAGGCAAGCGTGTATGGCTAGCGGCGTCCGCAAGTTCAGGTACCGTAAGCGCCTATACCTGTGCTGCACCTTCGACTACCAACGGGGACCTCATATCGATGCTTGGACTGGTCCTGCCGAACGGTACAGACATATGGCTGGAGGCTCCTACCACGATAGGATTCCAGTACCAGACTGCGGGTAACAGCACGGTCAACTTCGCGTAAGGGAGATACTTTGACAGCAGTCGCAGAGAAGCTTGAATTCGTAGCTACGCATGTGATCAAGGGTAACCCTGTCATGCGTAACCCGAATTGGGTACATGGACGAGGTGTCGGCGGTTTCTGGATCGATGCAGAGGGCAAACTCTACACTCCAGGTCAAGGCAGCAGTAAAGCCGTTCCTTTGTCAGAAGCTCCGAAAGTGATTGCTGCTACGGTAGGACCTACTGAGGGCGGAGAGTTTGGCGTTACGTATGCTCGTGTTGGGGATATAATCCCTGCCGCTCAGTACCATACGAACGCATTAGGAGTTCCAACAAAGGGAGTCATGGTCACACGAGACGCGGCAGGGGCAGCTCTTCGCGCCTCTTCGTGGCCTGATTCCCAAGCACCTTGTGGCCATGCAGGAAACTCTAATGACGATGAAGCGACCTTTGAGAACAAGGACGCGGAAGGTAACTGTATCGTACGCCTGTACATGCGTGGTAAGGGCTACGTGAAGATCAAGATTCCCCGTACCTTGTTCTTCGAGGTAGTAGAAGAGTGACGTTCAAAGATATTCGAGATCGTATCTATAGCCTTCTGCTGTTTGGCGGCTGGACAAGCACAGCCGTCAAGCCGGATTATGCGTATCTCGCGAACATGGGGCTCAAGCTGTTTACTCAAGAGAGTCAACATTGCGTAGAGCCCTTAACTTTATATACTGTCGGAGGGCAGCTTACATACAGTGCGCAGCCAGATCCCAGTGACCCCAGGGAATGGGTAATGCTCTTTGATAATGCGGCATACGGCTTCTCTCAGTGTCCTTTTAGCACAGACTATAACGCTCTTGCTTCCAGCGGTCAGATGGGGCTTCAGGTTCCTGGCACTACACAGCCCTCAGTAACATCGGGGCTCACTACCTCGTGGCTCCCGCAAACGGCGCTTACGAACCTAGACAACATGAATCGTTTGTGGAGGTATGATGCTCCAAGTACGCCTCAACAGTGGTTTTGGTATGACCCGAAGCATATAGGTCTATGGCCTGTTCCGTGCTCAGACGGTATCGCTATAAGCTGGCTCGGCATTCGCTACGAGCCCAGCATGGTGAACGATTCTGACACACCTTTGGTACCGGACGTGGAGTGCGAGGGGGTAGCTCTTCTAGGTGCAGCCTACCATGCCAAGCTCTATGCACGAGGGGACGAGCTGAAGACCGTAGCGGCTTATCAAGATCAAGGTATCTGGTTCGCACAGCGCACCAAGGAGCTAATGTCTGCCAAGAACGCGTCTCTCGTGACCCGCTATGTGCAGAGAGCACCTCAAGAGTACATGGTTACCGGAATGAAGCAGATACCCTTCTTTGAAGTTTCGAGGTAAACAATGCCCGAGCCTCTTGACGTACCTTTCGGCGGGCTGCAAGGTCTGGTTAACCCTAATCGCGTCCCTTTCGGTGCGGCGATTACTGCTACTGACTGCTTTCTGGATGACGATACCGTAACCGGACGAACCGGATACCGTTCTCTTCTAAATACTTTCGTGGCTGCGACAGGCACCCCTCAATTCATAGGTCGGTTTCAGCCTACCCTCTCCGTAGCAGCCCATACCGTTGCTGTGATCTCCGGCAACGTATGGCTACTTACGGAGGCTTCTTCCGAAACTGCTTCTGACGCTACCGCTACTGAAATAGGCGTCAATACGTTTGGCGCGACGGATAACATTAGTGGGGATCAGCTTGCGGAGAACTTCTACCTCGCGACAGATAACAGCACGCCTAAGTGGGTACGCATAACACCTTCCCTGACGCTCGAAGTAATTGCCCAGCTTCCTACCCCTGCCGTGCCTAGCGCTACCGGGGCTTCTCTGGACCTCGTTCTGTTTAATGGTCTGTCGGCTCCCGCTTTGTCAGGCATAACAGTAAGCAGCACCTCTGTTCCGAATTGGGAGCAGTTATCCGGTACCGCTGGCAGTACTGCCAAGTACGATCTTACAACCGGAGGAGGACCTGCGGGAGGGTACCAGTGGCAAAATACTGTCTGGTTAATGATGACGCTCTCTCCTGAAACCCTGTCAGGGGGAGGTACTAATTTTCAGGTATCTCTACAAGATACGGGCGGAACCTCCTACCCTCTTGGTACGATAGTAGATCCTCCTAACACTAATGGCTCTCCGTGGTGTGTGTTCTTCTACCTTGTAGGGCTCGATATATCGGACCCTATCAAGTACATAACATTTACCCAGGGTACCAAGCCCAGTGGTTCGGGCGCTGCCCCTTTTTGTATTAGCGGCTTTATGGCCTTTTCTACGGCTCCTGAGCCAGGAACGGTAGACTACTACGTGGTCTACTACAACAGCGTCACAGGCGCGGTATCGGCACTCTCCCCTGCCCTGCCTATCGTGTACGCACCTATCAGCATAGCGTTCCCTGCTACGGAGGCGGGGCGCTGGAACTACAACAACTTTCAGAGTCTCGGAATCCGCTCTACGAACCCGGATACTATGGGCTTCTCCGACATGTTCAACAGAGGTGACGGGCTAGCGTATCCGACCGCGGCGGATTTTGCCTTCATCTACACCTTCTCCGACACGATACCGGCAGCAGCTCAGTATCCGAATACTGATACTATACAGCTCTATCGGTCTACTTCGAATACTGTCAGCCTTGTAGGAAACTGTATCACGTCTACCCGGGCTGACGGGAGCGCATGGACGACAGGTACAGGAACAGCCTCCGATTACCCTCTGAACTATACTTTCCAGACAGGAGGCAATACGGCTTGGGACATCACAGACAATACCGGACAGTCTGCCTCCTCTAATCCTGTCTATCAGCCTGGAGGTCCCGGCCCTAGCGTGTCGTGCCTCTGCGCATTTGCCGATCGTTTGGTAGGAGGCTATGCTAACACTCTTTACATAAGCAGCTTTACTCCCATAACAGCAGCATCAGACCTAATTCCTCAGTGGCCTGCTATCGCAATACAGGATAGTAACGGGTGGTCGTTCAACATTGATCCGGCTCCTACAGAGCAAATACTGTCAGTTGTGGCGGGGGATGCTCTCTACATAGGTACCAACAAGAGAGTCTCTCTGCTTCGAGAGCTGACTCCCGGCACGATTCCATTTGATGTACTGAACCGGGGCGTAATTGGTAAGCAAGCCGCTGTTTATGCCGAAGAGCAGCTAATGTGGGCAGCGTACGACGGTGTTTACTTCGCTCAAAACGTCTCAAATACAGGAGAGCTGACGCAGCCAATACGTATTTACGTGTACAAAAATCAATTTCTGCCGGATAGTACGGTAGCTATCGGCTATCAGGAGCGTAAGCTGAGTGTGTTTCGAGGGAATAAGAGACTCAGGTACGACTTCGTAACCTCGAAGTGGACAGGCCCCGATACATTGGCAGATAGCGTGTTTTCGGCGCTCAGCTTCTCTGTCACGCAGGGAACATACAACTCTGTGGCGTATCAGAGTACAGAACAGCTTTGGGTACTGACAGCAGACAGGTACGTGTCCCGATTTCAGTCCTTCTGTCAAACAGATAACGCTATCGGAAGTACGCCGGGTACCTCGCCTCCGGCTTGGGTATATAGTACAGGCTTCTCTCGTATGATAAAGCCTGGATTCGCGACTCAGCTAAGTGTTCTTGCATCCGGGCTGGTTACAGTTAAGGTAGCGAAGACACTTGAGGCAATAGAGCCCGATGAGGCAAGGCTCCTTGTAGCTAATGATCAATCGTGGCGTACGGAGGTAGACTTTCCCGGTCCTACTGACCTGAGAGGGAAGAAACTCCGGCTGGAGTTCGGTGGAGCGAATCTGGTATCTCTGTTTGCGGCAAATATGATGTTCGAAGAAACAGATGCAGCAGGCGGATAATGGACGTACTGAAGACAACAGGTAACAGGGGATTGGACGAAGAGATCAATCGTATCTTGTCTCGGGTAGGAGCTCTTGAGAGCAGCACAACTACTGTTCCTGCGGCCTCCCCTGTAAAGCCTAACGTATCTCCTTTGCCCTCTATTTCGCCTGCCACAACGGTAACACAGATAGCAGAGGCATCGGTCGTAGGATCTCTGCCGTCCTATGCTCGTGAGGACCACGTACACAATGGTCCTTGCCTACTCTACGCAGATGCCTCTGTGCCGAGTGGCAACACAATTGCCAACACAACTACGGCAACGGCGTTTGCATCCTCATACACGATTCCGGCCAACACGTTAGCAGCAGGTATGGTGCTTGAGTTAGACTTGTGCGGCAACTATGGACTTTACACTGCATTGGCTGGCACGATCACAATTACTGTCAAAATAGGATCGACGCAGGTCCTGAGTTTCGGTCCGTTTACCCTGGCAGGCCCGTTTGCCTCCAATGGCTGGGGTCTGGATGCAGTGCTGTTTGCCACCTCGATCGGTGCGTCGGGTACAATCGAAGTACAAGGGCGGGCGGAGTTTGCAACGTTGGGAACAACCGGCGTAGACGTTTCGGCAAATACATCCCCGTTCACAATCGATAGTACAACTAACCAGGCAATAACTGTTACATGGCAATTCAGCGTAGCTAACGCAGGCAACACCACACAGCTCCGCACGATGATGGTACGAGTAGATCAGTAGGTAGGAAGGTCAACATGTCTTTAGCAGCAAATAAGTTCAATATCTACGTTCAGAATCTTGGTCAAGGCGTTCACAACCTGAACACCGACAACCTGTTCATTCTGCTCACCAATACTGCTCCCAATGCAGGAGATACTGTTGTAGACACCACTACTACGACGTGTACCGTTAAGAGCGTGTCGAACGCAGGAGAAATAGCTGCAGGCAACGGGTACACGAAGGGCGGCGTGCAGCTATCCTCCAATGCCTACACAGAAGTAGCAGGCCTCGCATCTCTGGTAGCTAACCAGGGCGTGATTACTGCAACCGGAGCAATCGGCCCTTTCCGATATGCCGTACTCTACGATAACTCGGTAGGCACTACTGCAACGCGGCCGGTTATGCTTTGGTGGGACAATGGCTCTTCGGTGTCGCTTGCGTCCGGGCAGAATCTCCTCTTGCAGAACTCGGCCGGCGCCGGAAACTTCACAGTTACCTACCCGCTTTTGACCGATGACTAAGGGATAACCCGTGCCAACTCCTAATCCAACCGGACAAAGATCGCCGCTGCTGTCGTTCAGTGGTGGCCCTACCAATTCTGCAGGAACGTACTACACGTTTCTGTGCGCCAACCTGCTCAAAGGCTACGGTGCGGCGTTGGCATGGGGCGCTACAGAACAGCCATTTCAGCAGCCTATACCTGTAGGCAGCGCTGATGGGATGTTGCCTGGTGGCGGAATGTTGCAAAACTTCTACGTCAATTGCAGTGCTAACCTCGCGTCGAAGTACACGTTCACAATTTACGTAAACGGTTTTAATACCGGTATAACGGTAAACCCGGCAGGCACGGGAACAACTTCGGACACAACCCATACAGTATTGGTCAATCAAGGTGATCTTGTTTGTATCCAGTGCGTACAGGCAAGTGGCGCGGTTGATATAAGTGCAACGCTGGTGCAGTTTGCCATTGAGTTTGTCGCGTACGGAGCCAATCAAAGTCTGGTGCTAGGCGGAAACTGCTCTGGTGGAACAATTTCGACGACTGCAAATACGTATGCGTCGTTCCAAGGTGTGGCCGGGAACTCGGTGGGCACAGACGGCCCTGCTGAGACAATAGCCGCACCCGGCACACTCAAAAACCTCTACATCCACACGAGCGCAAACGTCTCAAACTCTTACTGGACAGTAACACTTGACAAGGCTACCGTGCCTCAAACTCTTACTGCAACGGTTTCGTCTGGCGCAGATGCGCACGATACAACTCACACGGTAGCTGTAGCGGCAGGAAACTCTGTTACGGTAGCAGTTATTCCGGGCGGATCGACTGCTACCGCACAGTCGAATATCACGTGGGGGTTTGAGTTTGACCCAACGACGGCAGGTTACTCGTTAGGATGCTACGACATCACACCTCTCCCCTCCGCCGGATATTACTACAATGGCGTTTCAGGTTCGGATTTTTCGTTAACTGAGGCTGATACGCAGAACATCATGCCCGGTGCGTACACGATTCTAAATCTCTACGGGCAGCTATTTGTTCCGATTGCATCCAACTTTGTGGAGTTCACGCTTCGCAAGAGTGCGGGACCTACGGCGCTTACTTGCCAAGTCTCACATGCGCTGTCAATAAGTCCGGGTTATGCAAGTGACACCACTGACTTGGTATCCGTGGCAGCAGGAGACCTTGTAGGTATCCAGACCGTCAGTAATGTGTCTGCAACTACGTACTCGGCAGCAGGTTTAGTGTTCTACGCATCAAGCAATTTATCTATGGATCTCGGAACTGCTGTGTTCTCCGAAACCGGTGGAAGCATCAATGCGACCGTACAGCAACTAATGAATTTGGGAAAAGCGACGTTTACCGAAACCGGTGGCAGTATACTCGCAACCGTGCAGCGGCTCTTCAACCTCGGCAAAGCGACATTCGGGCTCACTGGCGGCAGTATCGATATGACTTTGCCGATCGTGCCTTTTTCTTTGTCCTCCTTGGGAGCGTGGGAGTACGGCGCAGGTACAGCGAGCTCCCTACCAGTCGGAAATGGTTCTACTATAGTAGGCCCTTTCCAGTGCCAAGAGCGCGAGCAAATGCAGGTTAAGGTACATGCCGAGAGTGCAAATACCTTCAATCTGAACTATGAATTCAGCACGGATAAAGGTACAACATGGTACGTAGGTCAGCAAGTCCCTTCCAGCACAGGGACTGCTGATGATGCTTCCGGAGCAGTACAGCAAGCGCATGGACATTTTAACGTGGGTTATTGGTGGCGGATCAACCTGTACAATACCGATTCAACCGCCGAAAATATCGTTTTTGAGTGGAGACTGCATTCGTACTAAGAGGATAAAATGAGCCTGACTTCTACCCCGTTCGCGGGACCTTTTACGACACAACTTATTGCACAGAGTTCTGCAAATGCCTCTCCGAATAACAACGTCAGAGGAGCTGCTACGAACCTGTTTCTTGCACGAGTAGACAACTCAGCTAACCCTTCTCAGGTCGTCTATCTGCATCTGTACAACAACCCAGCACCTACGGTAGGAACTACTGCACCAGACGTAACAATAATGGTTGCAGGAGGCGCTATCCTGGAGTCACTGTGGCTTACAGGCATATCCTTCGGAACGGCGCTATCTTTCGCATGTACGACATCGGGTGGGCTAGGAGGCAGCTCCTCTCCCACTAACCCGGTCGCGGTGGCCCTCGCATGTTCGTAGCACAGCAAATATCCGCAGACTTTATGACGAAGGAGCTTCTGCAACAGCTCGGCTCCTCGTTCTGGATCGGTCTGCAAAGAATCCGGAACCAGAGAGATCAGACGCTCAGTCTTACCTCCGCAGTTGCTAACGTATACAACAGCTCCAACACTAAGGTAGCAGGCCCTCTCTCGCTTCAAATAGAGCCTGACGATACGGCTCCTCCATTGCAGCAGGCAGGCTATCTCTTGCAGACAGGCAGCGGACTGACTATTACATCGGCGGACACTTATCGGGTAGTATATACCCTGACAAACAAGACCGGAGAAGTAGGCTCGATTCAGCAGAGTTTTGTGCTTCGGGCAAACCCCTTCTAGGAATTCAACATGCAAAACTGGAACTATGCAGAACTAGGCTTTCTGTTCGTAATAATGAGCACCCTATTACGTATAGTCTGGTATGCTAAGGAGCTTGTAGACGACGTACACAAAATAGCTTACACGCAGCAGGAGCAGCAGGCTACCCTTGATAAGCACGATGCTGCTATCCACGCGCACAACATGGAACTGGCTATATTGAAAGACGCCCACAAACGATAGAAAAGGACAAAAGCGGATGAGCACATCTAAAACACTTCTCAGGCTGGAAGGCCCCCCCGAGACCATGGAACGCTGCGTAGGGCAGATCCTGATTAGCTGCATCGAGTATGCTGACCTGGACGGCATAGTAGTTGGCAGGCAAACCGGAGTAGCTCTTACAGGAGAGGGCTTCGAAGAGGGCAAGACAGTACCCGGCCTTCGGGAAGCCTACGCATGGACAGCCCTCGCAACAAACGTTCTCGTTAACTCCCTTGCCGAAGTATCAGAGAATCCTGCAGAGGATACTCCGAGAATCATACGGGCAAGCAGCCTACCAGTAAATTAACATGTCTATATTTGAAGAACTGCGCGAGCTTATCGAGCGTCTATTCTATGGGCACAAGCCTGCATCTATCGGCTTGATTTTTCCCTGTTTCGATCCTGGAGGATATTCAGTGAACACAGCATCTTTAGCCCTCGGGCTGTTCATCCTAGCAACTCCCGCGTACCTTAACGCGGACGGTACCCCATCACTTGACAGCGACGGTATCCCTATCCCGATCAAAGGCCCTCTGACATTCCAGACAAGCCCGACGCCGGGAGACGTTACGGTAGTCGTTAACTCGAATGGTACCCTCACTCTTGGCATGTCCAAAACTGCCAGCGTAGGGGCCACTACCACAATCAACGTTGCAGATTCCAGTTCACCCCCCCTGCTCGGCAGCATCGCAGTGACTGCCGCAGGTGCTGTAGCTGAGGGAGTCCCCGCTTCTATCAACTTTACGCTCGGCACTCCGCAGGTAATCCCGCCGACCGGCTAACTCGTGCTACAACATGTAGGAGCTTTGCAAGGGGCCTGCTAGGGCGTTTGAAATACACTCGAACGCCCTAAAATCTCAAGACCACGGAGATACCTAATGATTACTATTGCCCTCGTTCTCGCAGGAATTATTCACGAGAATTTCCACATCGACATCCTCAAAGCACTCGGCAAGTATCTGCCTGCCTCTGTAATCGTCTTCTTGAACAACGCCCTTAAGGATCTGCCTGCTCCTATCGAGTACAGCATCCCTCTCGGCTTTATCAAGGCGGACATTATGTTCGGCGCAGATACTTTGCTGCCTGCAGCAGGCTCTAAGGCTCTTTTGGCTCTTCCGACCGGTACAATCAAGTCGGGACCCGTAGCGCCGGGGGTAATTCCCCTCATACCTGCAGATACTGCAGACGATTCCACGGACACGACTACCGACCCACTGACGGGAGATGAGGTCATTGACCCGAGTAACGCGGGATGATAGCTCCGGTATCGCTGGAAAAGTTCAGGGAGTACGAGCTTGCCGCATTTGTACGGGTAACACAGCGTAAGCTCACGTACGGGTATGGAGCGAAAGATAAATTCTGTGGGCAGGGGCTCCCGATTCGCTACGGCAAGATCGACTGCTCAGGTTTCAACCGAACCCTGATGCAATATGCTGTTGGGGTGCCCTTCAAAGACTACCCGGATGGCTCATGGAATCAATGCCGCTGGCTTGCTGAGAACGGCTACCAGAGTATTTCCTACAACGAGGTTCCTACGAGGTATGGAGTGCATATCGCATTCCATCACACCAATGGAAGGGGAGCTGATCCGGTAGGCCACGTATGGGCTGTTGTGAGCTGGCCCGACTCTTGCCACACAGTAGAGAGTTATGGAAACAACGGACCAGGCAGCCGGGACTGGAATACCCCTAAGCTTCTGCACATCGTAGACGAGTGCTTTTTTATTGGTGCGCTCGTCTAACGAAAAGATACCCCCTGCCAAATCTTCTCCGGCAGGGGGTATCTTTTTGCCTACTTCACTACTCAAATGCACATATCAAAGCACCTTAGATTTCACTGAAATATAGGTCATGCGTTTTTTTGCTTGTTGCTCCAGAGCAGCCCTCGTTCAATCAAGAGAACGCAGCAGTTTGAAATGCTCCTGCTCTCCTCTGTTGCCATAGTTTCTATCGCGTCTCGCAGCTCTGCTGCAACGTTGATAGGACCCAGGCGAACCGCCTTACCAGTACGAGTAGGTATGTTGCTGTCATCCATCTCCAGCCCTTCTACAATTACTTTCGCCACTATGTACCCTCCTCTACCTCAAAAAGTCCGTGCTCCAGCACGAAGCGTACAGTTACATCTGACAGATACGGAACAAGTTTTGCGTGCCTCTTGATCCGTACTGTATCCGGCGCCACCTTGGTGATGTTCCAGCCATGCTCTTTCCACGCGTCAAAGAATACTGTACCGTAGGTACTTTGCCGGGTACTCTCTTTCGCAGACTTGTGGTCGTGGTGAGAAAACTCCAACGTCGTACCTACCCGATCTCGAATCTCCTTCAGTTTGTTGAGAGAGGAGACAGCCTTGATCCCGTAGTCCTCCATGTTTACGGCCGCGTTCATCGGATCAACGATCAGCAGGCCTGCTTTTAAGTCCCCTACTACCTGCTCCAGAGACTTCATACCCTCGGGACTTGTTATGTCCATACGTCTACCGTCGTAGAAGTAAATAGGTAAGTTCGGTTGAAACACTGTAACCAATTCGTTACCTTCGAGCGTTGGCTCACAGCCGCCCAAAAGAATACGCAGCCTATCAGCAAGTAGCGTGAAATCGTCTTCGAGCTGGCAAAAGACCACAGGACGAGGAGCGGGTACCTCGAAGCTCCCTAAGAAGGGCTTGCCACTGGAGATAGACAGAGCAAGCTCCAGCAGCAGCCACGTCTTATAGCAGCCTGGGAGGGCGCTGATTATTCCTGCCGAGCTTGAAGGTATCCAGTCTTGGACAAGCCATTGTTGCCGTGTTGGAGTGTAGAAGGAAAGGAAATCCAGCATCGGCAAGAAACGCTCAGCCGATACAGGCGCACTTTCCGGTGCGCGTTCCTTCGTGGCAACATCGTCCACATAGCGATTAAGCTCCGCCTGCGAGAGCGGGGGATATACATGTTCCTCATTCCACTCTCGAAGCGCCTTACGTACTTCATGGACGCTTTTGCCCTCTTTGAACAGGTGACCAATAAGCCTACCCGCTGCGTCATGCCTGTTACCAGAAAATACGGCGTCAGGGTCAAGGAGCTTGATAGCCTGTCGCTCAATGGGTGCAGGTATCCTGGTGTCGATATAGGTATACTTGTTGCCGGACTTATGGTTAGACGTCGGGAGTAAGACGTACCCCCCTTCTCCACGTACATGAACATCCCCCTTTGCGCTATTTTTCCATTTGCGTTTCGTAGCGAAGTAGTAATGTAACCCGTCTCCTCCTGTGCGAACTGTCCGCGTAGAGAATTCGGGGCTTGCTCCAGGTCTATCTACATCGATCACTACCCAATTAGACCGCCCTCCTGCAGAGCCTGTTAGCATAGCGGCATTAGCGTTAGGCCACTTCTGCCACCACTCACGTACCTGAGACTCTGACGGAAGGCGCTGCTGAAACTCTTTCCAGCTAGGTAGTATCGGGTGCTTACCAGGAGAGGTACACTCTGCACGAGAGCACGCACAGGTACCGTCATCTCGCATCCACCAGATAGGGATGACAGGACGACCTTCTTTGAGGCGTGCGAGGGCCTCTTCTAAGCAGCCGTCTGTAGGCATTTGTGCCTACTTCTTGCCTGTGCGATATTGCAGTACGACCATACCATAGACCATAATGCGGATGGCGTCCAGCTCATGTTCGGTGTGCCACTCCCAGCCGGCATCTCGAATGACTTCGCGTTTAATCCGATGTGTCTCCGCAGGCATTATCTCCACGGTCTTGAAGTCATTAATGTATGCCCAATACTGGATAGCGCCGATGTTCTGAGGCGCTAGCTGCGTCCGGGCAAACTGCACAGGACGACTGACAAAGCTCTCGTAGAATATCATGGAAGGTACTGTTGTATCGTAGCGAGAGAGCAGCCGAAACAAGTCCTGCTGGACGACAGTACGTACGTGATAGATTCCGGGCGCTGATTGATCCAGGATGCAGATACCTGTACTGTCCCCGGGATCAAAAGCGTACACTCTGCCAAATACCTTGCTGCTGAGTACGCTCTTTAGTGTGTCGGGACTAAGCTGCCCCATGTCCGACCTACCTTTGTCTCCGACACTATCGGCACTCGAAACTGAAAATCCTCCATCGTTCTTCTTATCACCAAGCATACCTCTTCAGTCCTTTCTGTTTTGCATTCAAATAGAATTTCATCATGAACCTGACAAATCATACGGCAGCTCGAAGGCAGTACCTCAGACAGTCTCTGCATCGATACCCGTATGATTTCTGCCACTCCCCCTTGGATCACATTGTTCATCGCAGTATATGCCTTATCTTTGAGCCCTACATTCTTAGGGTATCTGCGCATACGCCCCGACCACAGACGAATGTAACCTGCCATTTCTGCCTGTGCGGAAAGCGCATAGTTCAACTTCTTGACTCCAGGCATTAAAAGGTTATGCTGTCGCAGCACGTCTCTCGCAGCCGGGTCCGATATTTTAAGCATGTAGGCCACACGTGCAGGTCCGGCTCCGTAGCACATACCAAAGTTCAGGGTCTTGGCAGCGTTACGCTCAATGCCTAGCTCGTCTGCTACCATCTGGTGAATGTCAAGCCCCTCCTCACAGTAAGCTTTCATCAGGAAAGGGTCTTCGGAATAGTGCGCCATAAGCCGAAGCTCCGCCTGCGAGAGGTCGGCAGAGATTAGCTTATACCCTCGTGAGGCTTCTACGAAGTTACGGGCTCTGTGCCACTCTGCTGACTTACGGGGGAGCTGCTGCAGGTTAGGCTCCGCACAGGACATTCGCCCGGTAACGGTACCGTGAATCTTGAAGTTTGCATGTACCCTGCCGTTACGATCGGCACGCGAGAGAAAAGCCTGATAGAAACTGCTGACAGCCTTGGATAGCCCTCGGTATTCGAGCAGCAGATCTACATTAGGGTCGTTCAGCTCCAGAAGCTTATCCTTTGCGCTGGAAGACACCCCGAGCCACTGGCACACCTGCTTAGGAGAACCGGGATTGAAACCGGGCCACGTTAGCCCCTCTATCTGCAGTCGCAGCTTCTCTACCCTCTCTTCACACTGGGCAGTCTCCTCTTCGCACTTGCGACGGTTTACCTTAATGCCTGTGTACTCAATATCCTCTATCACGCGCGCATAGTCACACATTTCACCTGCCAGCGAGGTAAGAGCGTCTTGCCGGAGTTTGTGTAGGACTTTCTGATAGAGCAGACAGGTAAGCCTTGCATCCTGCTCTGCATAGCTTCCTGTGACAGCGGGGTCTACCTTCCACATAAGAGACTTATCAGGCTTACCTCTCCCGCTCTCTGGCAGCTCCATTAGATGTGCGTTCAGGGTATCCTCGAATACTTTTGCGTCGGAATCTACCTCGGCTCCAAACTCCTTGAGGCCATAGCTGAACCTGTTTTCGTCTGCTAGATGCCAGAGGAGCATAGCGTCAATCACTATGCAGCCGCTCAGGTCAAGTCCCTGCTTACGCAAAAACTGGCAGTCAAATTTACTGTTCCAGCCGATGAAAGTTCCTTCGGCAAAGATAGGCTGAAGGTCCTTTTTCCAGTCGTATCGGGACATTTGCTCCCGTGCTATCGGATGCCCAAAAGGACAGTAGTAGAGGCTACTCTGACCGTTCGAGAAAGATACTCCGAGTAGACTGTCTCCACCGTAGGGATTTAGCCCTGTGGTTTCGATATCGAAGGCAAGAAGCCTACCTTCCTGTTCTAGCCTGAAAAAAGCCTCATGAAAGGCTTCTCGTGTGCTCACGAGCATCTTTATCCTTCTTTCAAGAAAGCAGAAACATCCGCCCAACGAGTAGAAAGCTCAACAAGCTCCTGTCGCTCCGCTGTCTGTCGTGCGAGATCCTTATTCCATGTATCGATATCAAGGTATCCTTGAATTGCGTCCGAGATTAATTCGTCCATCTGAAGAGGAGAGAGAGCATCAAGCTCCCACGACTGATCGCCAAACCTGCCTATATAGTCGGCGCAGCGAGAGTCCGTCAGCTTTGCAGGATTTGGTGGGGGGTTATATGTACGGATCTGATCCATGTTCAGAGCTATTCGGTCCACTACCAGATTATAGGTACGCAGATCCTCTTGCTGATTCTTGATTTCGTGTATGTCGTCTTCGTCTGCCGGATAGTGGGTACCTGAAGTCATAAACAAACTCAAGCGTTCTTCAATATCCCTGCTCATATCTATCCCGCTAGGGTCGTGGTCCCCCAGGTGAATGATTATTGCTTGATTGTGGTCGTCAAGCTTGTCTGCTAGCCGGATTCCCGCAGCCCTCATTTCGCTCTGTGACACGTACCCCCGGCAAGAAAAGTAGGGAACATCCCACCGATTAGCTACCTGTGCAACTACTCCCGCGAGAGCCTCTTTCTCTACCCATACCTCTACATAATTCTCTTGGTTGTTCCAGAGATCCAGAAAATAGCTTGGAGCTATTGCATTAATAATGTCTGCAGGATCACTAAAGTGGTCTCGTGCCTGCAGATTACGAGTGCGGTCTGTTATACTGCTCCAGTCTATGAGCCCTGCAAGCCGAGCGTCGTTGATAATCGAACCTAGCCTGTCATACTCGGTATCTTTGTTGGGAATAATGCCTCGGGCTACAAACTGGTAGTAGAGCTGCCGTAAGGTTAAGTCGTATCCCTGACGAGCGTACTCGACGCATATCTCCTCTGCCATAGAGATGATAGAAGCGCTAAAGGCTCCGAACTTCTTTTTGATATACGCTACTTTGCTCATTTGAGTATCCTGTCCTTTTTCTCGTCATCAATCCACTCATTGATTAGCTTCGCTACTTCGTACCTGTCCGTAGGTCTTATGTCGTCACTCCACGTTCCTATCAAAACACCGGTGCGCTTACCCGTAAGCTCCAGAAACATATCATCAAAGTCGTTTAATCCTCGCATATGCAGCTCTACAAGCTGTGAGAGCCGCCCGAACTCTATCTTCTCAGACCTATCCAGATGGCCACTTGAGTTCAACGCCCTCAGTCGCTGTTTGGCTTTGACTACATCAACAGACATTACAATACGAGGATCTATCCGGGCAATATCGAAGCTTAGGGCAAAAGGATGCTTTGTCTGTCCTGGCTGTGGCGCGTGCTGGTTTGCTTCTTCAAAAATGTCCGGCTCTTCGAACCATGAGGAATCCCAGGTATCTCGTATGTTGTAGCTACGCTCTCGGTAGTCCTGTCTGTGATAACCTCTACCGTAGTCTCTCCAGCGATTAACTGCCGAAATTGCTTTCTGTGCGTTGGCTCCATGCTTAAAATACCAACGAGTAGCCTTGACGCTGTACTTTCCGCCGAGAGAAAGCAGCTCTGATATTAAATCCTTGTCTTCCTGTTTGAGCGCATAGTCAGGGAGTTCTGAATACTGAGTTACCCATACAAAAGTGTCCTCCCAACGGGGAGGATTAAAGTCCAGCTCAATCTCGATTGTGTCGTCTTTTTCCATTAGGGTGCTCTAAAATTACCGTCCCTCCCGGAAAGGACTGACTCAATACGGGAGGGACGGGGCTTTACTGCATTTTTAAGATAGGCTATTTCGCGTTGTACACCACGCCTAGGGCTACCCGCAGCAAAGAAGGTTAAATTTGTTCAGGCTCTTGTTCATCCCAATAACGTTTGTTTTGCTTTGCTGTCTCCAGCTCCGCCTCGCAGCAATAAGACACGAGGAGGGTGCGGGAGATGTTGAAACCTCCCGCACCGTAGCCTATAGAATCTGTCTGGATTTTTTCACCACAAGCCTTGTGGCACCCACTACAGTAAGATTCCATCTGCCCTACCCCGCGAGATCACTGACCTCAAAAGTCTCCTCAGTAGGAGATAGCACCTTCTTGATGCCCGGCCTGGCCTCCCCCTCGTAGGTCTGCTGTTCGATCACCAACCGGCAAACGTTGCCTACGAGCTTGGCAATATCCAGCTTCACCTGCCCCACACCGACTGCTCCGCACGCCTTAGCGGTCTCTGTGACCTTCCACATAGCATCCCTTGTCAGTACGGTGTTAACATAAAACACCCGTTTGTCTTGCAGTGTCCTGAACCTCCACACGACCATCTTATTCCCGCTGGACTTCGCAACCGTCTTTTCAACGCTCTCCAGTCTGGCATGATAGGTACCGGAGGGATACGGGAGAGCTCCCCCCGCATCAAAGTCAATCTCAACTTCGATTGCCTCTCCGCCGTCGTCTGCATAACCCGAGCTGCTGCCCTCTGCTGTTGAAGCAGCCAGCACCAACTCCTTCTCTTCCACGCCTAGTTCATCCGCAAGGTTCGTCTTTTTCTTGAATGCCATTTACGTACTAACCCTTTCCTGTGAGCAGGCCCCATACCTTAGACATGGTGGGGTCTACTATGAGTTTGCCAAGTTTGCCGCCCGGAGAACGGTCTTTTGCTATGGTCTCGTTCGTTGGAGTACAGAGCATAAGTCGCGTACTCTCCACGTCCCCCGACTCGCCCGGTTTGATGTAAAGTCGAGCTACTATGTCCACATACCCGATGACGGACTGACGCAACTTCGGCATAAGCGCCGGGTACCTTTGGAATGCCTTGTTCGGATCTCCTGAGGTATCGGCCTCACCACTGACCAAGATGACGTGTGCCGGGAGATCCCGCAGCTTGCGAAGACGTTCTCGCACACTATCTGTCGTCTTGCCAAATACCCTCATCTGAGCCTTGTCTGCCTTGGTAAGATCCGGCAGCCCCTCTTCCGTCTTCGGCAGCATAACTCTCTGCCACAGGTCTATGAGATGCTCCTGCATATCGGAAATCGAGTCGAACACCACGGTCTTAAATCCGTGGTCAGTTGTTGAGAGCCACTCGAGCAGCCTGTCCAGCTCTCCGAGCCCTTCAAACTCCGTTACCTGAATGTTAGCAGGATCGATAAATCCTTCCAGGCTCTCGGAGATTGCGAGAGTACCTCCTTCCAGGCTAATAAATAGTACTGGACTCATTTCAGGCTCCAGAGACGCAGAGGCAGCCAAGGTAGTCTTGCCGACTCCAGGAGGTCCGTAGACCACCATTTTGAGCTTAGGTACGTTGGATGGCGCTACAAATGTGGGGCTCCACCTGTTACGATCCTTAGGCCGCAGAGAAGCTGCCGCCTTCACAGGAGCTGCTTCCGGAGTATCTGCAGGATTAAGTCCCTCCCTCCGTTCTATCTCCCCTGCCCAAGCTGCCGCTGCCGCCGCCTCCGCCTTTGCCTCGCTAGTTCTGCGCATCTGCTTCTACCTCCGCGTCGTCTTGTGGCTTGTCGCGGGGGACATAGGCCCCTGCATCGATCAAGTTCTGAGGATCTCTGCCGCGTACAGTTTCAAGACACAAGTCTCGGAACTGGCAGGATTTGCAGAGGAATGGAGAGTCACACATGTAGATTCGTTTGCGCTTCGCCATAAGCTCGATAGAGCAGTCATACAGTGAAGCTCTATCCTCTACCAATCTCTCAGCAGGTCTTGAGATAACCTGCTCGGTCCAGAAGCGTCGGGGAGCGAGTTTCTCCCGCATATCTGCGTAATGCTCGGGATCATACCCGTTTGCTACGACAGCAGCCTTGTAAGTCTCCCAGTCTGTAGTTATTGCCGATCGAGAGATTCCGCCTGTCTTGTTGACATTTGGAATTGCCGGGAGTCTGTTGAGAATCTGCAGATAGAGCAGCTTGGGATTTTCGATACCGCGATGCTGCATGTACATCAGGTACATAGCAAGCTGAGACGACAGCTCAACAGATTCCGGGGTTCGGAACTGTCCGACGAATTTTGCTTCTAGCCCCCATACGCTATTCGGGCTGAAGGGAACAGCTATGAACGCGTCTATTCGCCCGTTCCACGTAACATCCGGCATGGAGTTACGCGAACCGTCGCGTATCGGCATGGTCCAGGCAGCCTCGGAGTCGATCAGTTTTCGACCGCTTTGACGGTAGGAGCTTTCATGGTCCCACTTTTTCACGCAGCCCGCTACGAGATCAATCTCGGCTTCCGCCTCTGCGAGAAGAGATGCTGAGTCCAGGTCTTCCTCTCCGATGCTGAGCGCCACCGTACGAGACAGCTCCGCAGCAGACTTTGCGACAGCAGCCCGTACGTTGTCGCCTGCCAGCGCAGCCGCTATTCCTGCGTGCGCCATGGTTCCTTGTGCCAGTTTAGTGTGAGTTACTGAGGGTTCTACTCGCATGAAATACTGCCAATACCATTTTTGTTTACACTGTTTCCAGACCGCAATCTCTGACGCAGAGATGGTCGGAATGTGCTCGTGTTTGATGTACATGGTCGGTCCTTTCTAAAAGCTCTTGTCCGGTTCTACGTGCTCGGAACCAGACAAGATATTGTTTGAGACGCCCTTGGTTTTTGGTACGACGGGCAACAGAATGCCGTGCTCTCGCAACTCGTGTACCTCTCGCAGCAGCTTACAGGGCTTTAATCTACGCTGTGCGTGCATCAGCCGCATACGGTAGGAGGAAACTTTACGTATACGTGCATCATTTTGCATCTTACTCCTTCCTCTGCATCTTTGTCAAGCTTGTTTCAACAGATGTTTATGCACTGCTGCGAGAGCCTCGCGTTTGCCGGACTGCAGAGCTATAACGTGCTCCTCTACAGAGTCAATAGATTGTAGGGAATAGACGGTAACGGGGTGAACCTGCCCTATCCTGTGCATTCGAGCTATCGCCTGCTCCCTATCTGTTGAATTCCATGGTTCGTCCAGAAATACGCACGTATGCGCCTCTGTGAGGGTGAGAGCAACTCCTCCAACAGCTCTTGACATATACAGGGGCCTCATCAAAGGGTCCTGCTTCCAGTTAACAAGACATGCTAGCCTCTGGCTCTCGGAGAGACCTCCGTGATACAGCCAACCCGGACTCTCTTTGTGTGCCAGTTTTAACGCATCTACGAATTCAGAAAACACGATGACGCGTGAGCCTGCTTCTTCCAAGAGCCCCTGCAGAACAGGCAGCTTGTTTCCTGTGACAGTTGCCCCTAGAATCCGTGCATCTATCGCTATTTGACGTGCTCTCATATAGGCTACTGCCGCGTTCGAAATGAACCAGTTCTTGCCACTCAACTCTAGGATGATTTCTTTGAGCGCCTGAGTGTGATGACGTTCCTGAGCAGGTGTCATAGGAATTCTCAGAGTAACCTCTGTGACGGCAGGCAGCTCAATTCCTACCTGATCTTTCGTACGCCTCAGCACGTAGCGAGAAAGCATCCCCGCAAAGCGCACAGGGTCCTTCGCAGGGGGGAGTATTTTCTTGTGTGCTCCTCCGAAAGGTGACCACTCGTACGAGCACCAGATATCTACATATCTCCAATAAGAACTAAAATCCTTCGGGTAGCAGATACTCAGCAGACTCCAGTAATCAGCCGCGTGATTTACTGCAGGGGTTCCTGTGAGCAGCCACACAATTTTATAGCCTTCGGCAAGCCGCTTAATGTGCCTGGTCCGAGCCGCCTGCCGGTTCTTGACATAGTGGGCCTCGTCTACTATCAGGATTCCCCCCTTAGCAGGTTCCTGCCCGAGTCTGCTAAAGGGTGTTACGGTAACCGTACAGAAGTCCGGTTTTCCTCCCACTTTGTCTACGTGCTCTTTCCAAACCGAGATAGCTGCAACCGGGCATATAACGGTCACTTGGGAAACCTTCGCTTCGAACGCAGCCGTCAAAGCTGTTACGGTTTTACCAAGCCCCATTTCGTCCGCCAGAATGCAGCTGCCTGCTAGCAGACGTGTAACGCCTGCTAGCTGGTAGTTGCGTAGTTTCATGCCTAATTTTTCTCCCTTATGATACGAAGGAATTCTGCTTCCTGTGCCGCCCTTGCTGCCGAACGTGCCGCCGCCCCTGCTGCCGACCCTGCTGCCGCCCGTGCTGCCGCCCGTGCTGCCGACTCTGCTGCCGACTCTGCTGCCGACTCTGCTGCCGACCCTGCCGCCGCCCCTGCTGCCGCCTCCCATGCCGACCATGCTGCCGCCCGTGCTGCCGCCCGTGCCGCCGACCCTGCCGCCGACCCTGCTGCCGCCCGTGCCGCCGCCCGTGCCGCCGTCCGTGCTGCCGCCCCTGCA